>Ga0137403_10006367_pt1 | contig 13524 bp, 6 predicted proteins | sample CZOMad2_1_16fung_FD_122057 | JGI IMG/M metagenome (GOLD analysis project Ga0137403, IMG submission 122057) | Vadose zone soil fungal communities from Angelo Coast Range Reserve, California, USA - CZOMad2_1_16fungal (Hybrid Assembly) | ecosystem: Environmental > Terrestrial > Soil > Vadose zone... | reverse complement strand
CGCATGAGCCGCGACGTCAGTCTCCCGCCGTTTCCGCCGGAATACCGCGCCTCCGGTTTGCTGCTGCACGTCACCTCACTGCCCTCGCCTTACGGCATTGGCGATGTTGGACCGGCTGCGTTAGCGTGGATCGACCGCCTTGCCGATTCTGGCCAAAGCTGGTGGCAGGCGCTACCGCTCGGTCCCACCGGATACGGCAACTCACCGTATCAATCGTTATCCTCTTTCGCGGGCAACGAGTTGCTCATCAGTCCGGAGTGGCTGATCGAGGATGGACTCTTGCATACGAGCGACTGCCAGGTCCGTTCGTTCTCTCAAAACGAAGTCGACTACAACGCTGTCATTCCTTTCAAATATGCGTTACTGAAAAGAGCCTGGGCTAACTTCAGCGGCGGAGCGCGTTCAGATTTGCGTGCCGCCTATGAGCAATTCCGCCGTGACCAGGTGCACTGGCTGGAGGACTACGCGCTCTTCCGGGCGCTAAAAGCCAGGTTCGATAACGCGCACTACCTCGAATGGCCGGTAGAGCTGGTGTGGCGCGAACCAGCGGCGTTAGACAGAGCCCGATACGAGCTGAAGGATCAGATCGGCCAGGTATGCTTTGCGCAGTTCCTCTTATTTGGCCAGGGCGAGCGGCTCAAGATACATGCGCATGCCAGGGGCGTGCGCCTGATCGGCGATCTGCCCTTCTTCGTTTCCCCCGACTCGAGCGACGTATGGGCCAATCCGGAGCTCTTCCTTCTGGATCAGAGGCGCCGGTCACGCTTCGTAGCCGGCGTGCCTCCCGATTACTTCAGTGCGCAAGGGCAGCTCTGGGGCAACCCGATTTACGACTGGGACGGCCTCCGTCGGACGGACTATCGTTGGTGCATTGACCGGTTGCGTGCTCTGCTCGCCCATGTGGACGTAATACGCCTGGATCATTTCCGCGCTTTCGCGGCTGCATGGCACATTCCAGCCGGCGCATCAACGGCCCTGTCTGGCGAATGGGTGCAAGGTCCAGGCGCGGAATTCTTCAGCACGGTCGAGAGAGAGTTGGGCGTCCTTCCATTCATTGTCGAGGACTTGGGACTGATTACGCCTGATGTTCGCGCACTCCGCGACCAGTTCAATCTTCCGGGGGTACGCGTCCTGCAGTTTGCCTTCGACGGCGATTCCGGCAATCCGTATCTGCCTCACAACTACGTCACCAACACGGTGGTGTATACCGGCACGCACGACAATCCCACTACCCGCGCCTGGTTTGAAGAATTGCCCGATTCCCAGCGGCAAAACCTGTGGAATTACCTGAAGAAGTCTGGGGACCAGAGTGGCAATTCGGCTTTGGAGTTGATGGAGTTGGCCTGGAAGTCGGCGGCTGCGATGGCGATGGCTCCATTGCAGGATCTGCTCAACCTTGGAAGAGAGGCTCGGATGAACGTTCCCGGTCGCGCTGAAGGTAACTGGCGTTGGCGAGCGACTGAAGACATGTTGTCCAATGCGGCCTTCGAATGGCTGCGCGATTTGACGAACAACTCAAAGCGCTTCACGAAACAGAGAAACAAATTCAGAAATTCAGAACTCCAGACGGCAAGGAATTCAGGATGAACCAAGTTCGACTGAGCGCTGTCCTCGCCGGCCAGTGCGCTTCCGCGAACGTTTTTGAGATCACCGGACGAAGTTCTCCTCTCGGCGCTACGGTTGTTCCTGGCGGTGTCAATTTCAGCGTTTTCTCACGGAATGCTTCAGGCGTGGAGTTGCTGTTCTTCGACCGTGAAGACGATGCCAAGGCGGCGCGCGTCATTGCGATCGATCCCGCCAGCCGTACTTACCACTATTGGCATGTGTTCGTGCCGCGCGTGCTGCCCGGGCAGCTCTACGGTTATCGGGTCCGGGGCCGGTACGATCCGGCGAACGGGTTGACGTTTGATTCGACCAAGGTTCTTCTCGACCCTTATGGGCGCGGCGTCGTTGTTCCCGATAACTATAGTCGCGACGCTGCGCGCCGGGAAGGCGACAACGCCGCGATGGCGATGAAGAGCGTGGTGGTAGATCCCAGCGCGTACGATTGGGAAGGCGACAGAGTGCTGCGTCGGCCGTCCTCGCGCACCATCATTTACGAGATGCACGTGAGAGGTTTCACTCGGCATCCCAGCTCCGGAGTTTCGGAAAAGACTCGCGGCACGTATGCAGGCTTGATCGAGAAGATTCCATATCTTCAGCAACTGGGCATCACCGCCGTCGAGCTGCTGCCGCTGTTCCAGTTCGACGCCCAGGATGCCCCCCCGGGACGGGTCAACTACTGGGGCTACGCGCCCATCGCGTTCTTTGCGCCTCATCAGGGCTACAGCTCGCGCCAGGATCCTCTCGGCCCAGTGAACGAGTTTCGTGACATGGTCAAGGCCCTGCACCGTGCAGGCATCGAGGTCATTCTTGACGTCGTCTTCAATCACACCGCCGAAGGCGACCACCGCGGGCCCACGCTGAGTTTTCGCGGCCTGGACAACGGCGCCTATTACATTCTGGAGCAGGATCGCTCACGCTACGCCAATTACAGCGGAGCGGGGAACACGCTAAACACTAATCATCCCGTCGTCCGACGCATGATCGTTGATAGCCTGCGGTATTGGGTGGAGGAGATGCATGTGGATGGCTTTCGGTTCGATCTGGCATCGATTCTCGGCCGCGATGAGTCGGGGCGCTTGATGCCGTCCCCGCCGGTGCTGTGGGACATTGAATCAGATCCGGCGCTGGCGGGCACGAAGCTTATCGCCGAAGCGTGGGATGCTGCAGGCCTGTACCAGGTGGGCAGCTTCATCGGGGACAGTTGGAGAGAGTGGAACGGTCGCTTCCGCGACGATGTCCGGAGCTTCTTTCGCTGCGACGAGGGTTCGCTGGCGTCCCTTGCAGACCGCTTGCTCGGGAGCCCCGAGATTTACGGTCACAAGGAACGCGAGCCCGAGGAAAGCGTAAACTTCGTGACCTGTCACGACGGATTTACACTGAACGACCTCGTCTCCTACAACCAAAAGCACAACGAGGCGAACGGCGAAGACAACCGTGACGGCACGAACGACAATCGAAGCTCCAATTGGGGTGTCGAAGGCCCAACCGATGACCCTGCGGTGGAACAGCTGCGAAACCGGCAAGTGAAGAACTTTCTGACGGTGACAATGCTCTCGCTCGGCTTACCAATGATTTCGATGGGCGACGAAGTGCGGCGCACCCAGCATGGTAATAACAACGCGTACTGCCTGGACAACGAGACCAGTTGGTTTGACTGGACGCTGGTCTCGAAGCATGCGGATATGCATCGGTTCGTAACACTGCTTTGCGCATGCCGGCTTTTGCGAGATACGGAACCGGAACGCCGGCGCGAAAGCCTGAACCAACTGCTCCTGAAGGCGACTAAAGCATGGCATGGAGTAAAACTCTGGCAGCCGGACTGGAGCGCCGGGTCGCATAGCGTGGCATTCACCGCGGAAACCCAGAAGGACAAGCTGTTCGTCCACATAATCCTGAATGCGTATTGGGAGCCGCTTGAATTCGAGCTGCCGCCGTTGGCGGACGCCAGCCACGATCGATGGCACCGATGGATCGACACTAGCCTCGACTCGCCGCAAGACATCGTCGAATGGCAGACTGCACCAGCGGTTCCGGACCGCATCTATCGTGCCGGCCCCCGCTCCGTCGTCTTGCTTTTCGCGCGCCATGAAAACGCTTCGCCGTTTCATTGGTAACCACGTTCGATCATCTGCGATCGCGCCATGCGAAAACTTCGGACGAACGACGAGGCCAAATCGCGGAACGGCGTTGTTCCGGCAGATGCTGCGCTGTAAACACCCGAGGCGAGCGGTCTCTGGCGATTTCCTCTTGGAGGTTTCCAAAAACTCGCTTTTTGGAACTCAGCGTGCCCGCATGCGGGCCACTTTTTGGACATGCTGAAGCACATCAAAGTATTGTTGAGTTAGGCGCTGGTCTGCTACCTCAAAGGTGTTATTCAAGAATCACGAGACATAGGGATTCGCGGTGCGCCTGTATTCATTACGCTTTATGTCGTGGCTGTCAGCGTACTGAGCAGTGTGAAGGAGACACAACCTGCAAAGGCTTTTTTCAACCTTTCCTAGTGGCTGGCCCGGCGCAGGCCTCCTGCTGTTGCGAGCAGCGGCGGGAATTGTGCTGATCACCCAAACCTTATCGTTTCTCATCGAAACAGGTACCGTGACATCCTCAAATTGGGCTGTCGCTCTCATTGCCTTAGTGAGCGGAGCTTCACTTCTGCTCGGTTTCCTTATGCCAGTGGGCGGTATTCTAGCTACCCTGTGCTGCGCGGGCGTCGCGCTTTCGCTGGTCCCTCTGGATTCCTCAAATCTGGAGCAGATCAGGCCGGCGGCTACTCTGTTGGCAGTGGTGGCCGTGGCTCTGAGTCTGCTTGGACCCGGCGCATTCTCGATGGATTGCCGACTCTATGGCCGGCGCGAAATAGTCATTACCAGGGTTCCTCAGTCACGAAAGACGGATTGAAGGCCGAGTGCCAGCACGGATTTTGGGAATACCACGACGGAATTAGCCGGCTGTGACTTGCGATTGCGATGAGGCTACCGCTACCACGAAGGGGTTATTCAAGAATCACGAGACAAGGGGATTCGCGCGACGACTGCATCCGTTATTTTATGGCCAGTTACTTTCCAGGATCAACGATGCAAGGCAAAGGAGTCAGACGCTGCAAAAGCTATTTTCGACTTTTCCAAGTGGCCCGCCTGGACTGGGTCTACTATTGCTCCGAGCGGCCGTCGGGATCGTTCTAATCGCACAAGGTGCATCTGGTCTGGTGAATGGGACTAATTCGACGCTGTCCACCTGGATACCCACTTTGATGGCGCTGGGGAGTGGTGTTTCGCTTCTGTCCGGTTTTATGACGCCGGTTGGCAGTGGGGTAGCTGCGCTGCTCAGCGCAGGGATTGCGCTATCGTGGCTTCCGCGAGACGCTTTAAGTGTGCTTCAGACTAAACCGGCGGCTGCTCTCGTCGCTGTAATGGCGGCGGCTTTAGCTTGCCTGGGACCTGGAGCGTTTTCGATCGACTCTCGTTTGTTTGGTCGGCGTGAAATCGTCATTCCCCCAGCCTCTCGATCTGCGAAATAGCTGTAGCGGCGGTCTATGACCGCCGGCGATCTAACAAGTTATTGTATTGTCGGCGGTCATAGACCGCCGCTACAGTGACAACCTCCAATACCACAAAGGTGTTATTCACCCATGCGCCCATAGTGGTAGGCAGAAAACATTCGATCTCGTGATGCTTTTCGCGTTTGTATTCCTCATAGTGTCGAGCACGCAATTTCGTTTGAGCCGCTGAAAAGTAGGAAATCCAGAATGAATATCCGAACGAGGATAGCCCTGATGGATACTGTCGCACGGTGAATCGCTGAGGAGGATCAAATTTTGAAAGCCGTTCTGAGATTAGTTGTGTTTGTAGCGGCGACGGCCTGCGTCGTTTTCGGACAGCAGGATCGAGGAACGTTTACCGGCACAGTCACCGATCCGTCCGGCGCCGTTCTGGTCGGTGTTAGCGTTGCGATCGTCAACCTGGCGACTAATTCCAATTACGACTCTCTCACAAATGGGGCGGGGCAGTATACCGTGCCGAATCTTCCGATCGGCACGTACAAGATGACTTTCGTAAAACCCGGCTTCAAGAATTACGTTCGTGAATTCCTGATATTGAATGTGGCGCAAGTTGCACGAGTTGATGTCCAGATGCAGATTGGCGTCGTCAGCGAGTCTGTGGAGGTTCAGGAATCTGTTGCGCTTCTGCAGACCGGCAGCCCCGACGTTGGGATGGTTCTCAACAAGCGTGATCTTGTAGATCTGCCCCTCGGATTTGCCGGCGGCCGGCTTGCAGAAAATTTCGCCTACAAGCTGACGCCGGGCGTTGGCGGCAATAATTATGAAAGCCGGATCAATGGGAGCGCCGCATTCTCAAAGGCGGTTGTTCTCGATGGAGCCGACGCTTCGATCTATATTGGTGGACATTTCGTCGAGTCGAGTCCGTCGCTGGAGGCGATAGAAGAGTTTAAGGTTCAGACGTCGGGTATGAGCGCCGAATACGGCCGTACCGGCGGAGGCATCCTTAATTTTGTGATGAAGTCGGGCACGAACCGGCTCCACGGTTCGGCTGTCGGGTTTATTCACAACGAGTGGATGGATGCGAATTCATTCACGAACAACTTCTTCGGCAGGCCAAAGCAGAGAGATCGCCGGCATGATTGGGGCGGGTCCCTTGGCGGTCCGATCTCTATTCCAAAAGTGTATGACGGAAGGGACAGGACATTTTTCTATGTTGCTTACGAGCGCTATAAGGAATCTTACGCCGGAGCAGGATCACCGACGGTAACGGTACCCGTTGACGAGTTCTGGAACGGTAATCTGAGCCGTCTTCTGACGAATGAAGTCATAGGGCAGGACGCGCTGGGCCGCAACATCTATAGAGGTGCCATTTATGATCCGGCCACCACGAAGATCGTAAATGGTGAGATGGTACGGGACCCGTTCCCGGGAAATATCATTCCGCCGGATCGCATTTCCAGCCCGGCACAGAAGCTTGGGGCAATCTTCAAGAAGCACTATTCACCAACGCTGAAAGGAACCGACGGCCAGATGGCCCTGCTTAATAATTCATTCTTCCCGATCTCCAACCAGGGCGGTTTCACTCAGAATCAGTTTTCGCTGAAATTAGACCGCGTTCTTGCGAGCGCACATAAGCTCGCGGGATCTTTCGCGTATATCGATCGCCCTCGCCTGCTGCTCGATCAAGGCGGTGTCTGGGATTTCAACGATCCTTCCGGAGGGCCCCTTTCGCGCTCACGATTGCAGTGGGTTCGCAGTTGGTATGCCCGCGCTGCATACGATTGGACGATTTCATCATCCCTGCTCAGCCACCTTCAGCTAGGGTTCAACCGGCAGCGCAACCCCAGCCTCTCCACACATCTTAGCGAAAACGGTGCGGCAACTCTCGGTCTCCGAGGGCTCACAAAAACTTTCAATTATCCTGAAATGACTTTCGGCAGCAATTATCTGGTCAACTATCCCACGCTCGGTTACCAGACGAACGATTTCGGAGCGGGACAGAATTATCAAATCATCTACACGCTTTCCTGGATCAAGAATAAACATTCAATTCGTATGGGAGCGGACTGGCGCCGATCTTACCTGAGGTGGCGAACGGACAATGGTCCTGCTCAGATTGACTTCAATCAGGCCCAGACGGGTTTGCAAGGTTTCGTTCAGACCGGTAATGGCTTTGCCAGCATGCTGCTGGGTAACGTAGCCGCGGCGACTGTCCCGATGGGAACCCCGACTGGGTCGAGGTACTTGAATTTTGCGACGTTCCTGCAGGACGATTTCCAGGTCAGCCCGCGTTTAACTTTGAACCTCGGGGTGCGCTGGGATTACCAGCCGCTTCCCGTTGAGCAATACAACCGTCTCAGCAATTGGAATCCTAAGTTGATCGACCCTCAGTGGGGACTCCCCGGGGCGCTGGAATTCGCCAGTGCGGATCACCGCACGTTTGCTCCAAACCACCATCGTGATTTTTCGCCTCGCATCGGATTTGCTTATCAACTGACCCGGCGAACCGGTCTGCGGGGTGCATACGGGATCTTCTATCTCGCGCGTAATGCTAACGGCTGGTCTGGGGTCCCGTGGGGACAGACGGCTGGATTTGGGCAGGAAAATCGAATCCGCTCCAATATCGCTTATGAGTCACCGTGGAATTGGTCGAACCCTTATCCGGGAGTCGTTCGTGACCTTCCGCAGAATGCATCGCTGGCAAGCGGATCACCTGGCGTGTGGGGCATCGTGAGCTACGATCCGAACGCGGGGAAGAATGCATACGTTCAGCAGTGGAACCTTAATATCCAACGCGAGCTGCCATTCGGCGTGGTCTTCGATATCGGGTATGTAGGATCCAAGAGCACCGCCATTCAGGCTAATGAGCTGCGTCGGCTGAACCAGCTGGATCCGAAGTTTCTCGGGCTGGGTGATGCTTTAGGTACCGTAGTAACGGGCCAGGCGGATATTCCAGCTTCTGTGGCCGCAGCGGGAGGAAGATATCCGTTCGGAAATACTGGAATCCAGATTCCCGCGTATGAGACGCTTTTGCCTTACCCTCAGATGCTGGCGTGGAATGAAATCAAAAGCGCCTTCACTCCACTGGGTTTCTCGACGTATCATGCGCTTCAAGTCCAGGCCAACAAACGATTCTCCGCGGGCTTCGATTTTCTGTCGAACTACACGTTTTCAAAATCTATCGATAATGTTCGTTCGGCCTTTGGCGACACCTGGGGCGCGAATTGGGGCCGGCCGGTCAATTACTACGATCTGTCACTCGACAAATCCATTTCAGACGCCGACCGCACGCATGTCTTTAAAGTTGCCGTTCAGTACGAGATTCCGTTCGGCAGGGGGCATCGTTTTGGTGCGAGCACATCTGCTGCGGTCGATTCAGTGCTTGGCGGTTGGACGCTTCAGTACATCGGCAACTACGAAAGTGGATTGCCGCTGGGCATCTTCGGCTCTGGTACTCCAAACAGTAACTTCGCCACGAGCCGCGGCTTTGAATTGAATCCAAATGGGCAACCGCTTGCTGTCGTTTGGAATTCCGATCATATCGACATGACTAAGATCAACCAGGCCAATGCAGCCAACAAGTACTTCGATACTTCTGTCTTTGTTGATCCCATCACGATTGGTCGTTACCAGCGCGGCAATACGCCGTACAAGGTTTCGCAGCTCCGCGCGCCTTGGGAACTGTACGATGACTTTTCGCTCCAGAAGAACTTTCATCCCCTGGAATCATTGCGGATCCAATTCCGGGCTGACTTCTTGAACGCGTTTAACCGAACCCTTTGGGCGAACATCGAAACGAACACGTCGAGTCCGCTGTTCGGACAGGTCACCGGCGCCAGCGACTGGTTTTCTCCTCGTAAAATTCAACTCGGGATTCGCGCGGACTGGTGACGGATTTGAGATGCGGGATTCGTCCAATTTCAATTTCCTCTCTTGTCCTGACAGCTTTACTGCTGGTCGGATGTCAATCCCCGCAGGCAGATGTTAAGCCCGTTATCGAATTCACGAGGGTTCCTCCAGCCGCTCCGGGCGGTCCCAAGCTCGACACCATTGAAGGTCGCGTTACAGGTGCGAGACAGGGCCAGCGGATCGTGCTGTTCGCCTTAAGCGGGTATTGGTGGGTCCAACCGCTTGCGGACGATCCTTATACGCCCGTTCAATCCGACTCGACATGGAAGGCTTCAACACACCTTGGGACGGAATATGCGGCACTTCTCGTTGAGCCCGGCTACGTTCCTCCGGACACGTTGCAGTTGCTACCCCAAACGGGCGCCGGCGTCGTCGCGGTCGCAAAAGTGGAAGGCGACAGAGCCTCGCAGTTCGTTCCAAACAAAATTCATTTCAGCGGATATGACTGGGAGAGCCGACAGGTGCCCAACGACCGGGGCACAATCAATGACTACGATCCCGCGAACGCCTGGACGGATGCAAACGGGTGGCTCCATCTTCGAATTGCCCGTTCCGAAACTGGATGGAAATGCGCGGAAATAAAACTCCGGCACAGTCTCGGATATGGGTCGTATAGATTGGTCGTGCGAGATGTTTCCCATCTCGAGCCTGCCGTGGTTTTCGCGATGTTCACATGGGACGATTCAAACGCCGACCAAAATCATCGCGAAATAGATATCGAAATCAGCCGGTGGGGCGACCCTTCCAACAAGAATGCGCAATACGTAATCCAACCCTATTACGTTGCCGCGAACAACTTCCAGTTCATGACTCCCCCGGATCGCCTGACTCACTCGTTTCGTTGGCAACCGGGCCGCGTTACATTCAAGACTGCCCGGGAAACTGCGGCCGGAACCGTATCCAGCGTTGTCGCGGAAAATGTATTCACTTCCGGAGTACCCGTTCCTGGAGGAGAATCGCTTCACGTGATCCTGTATGTCGAGAAAGGGGCGGTCCCTCCCCAACATGAGACCGAGGTCGTTATTGAGAAGTTCGAATACCTGCCATAAAAGTCCGGTGTTCCGGTATTCGTGCATTGCCTCAGTCCTGCTCTGTCTTTTGACCATATGTCTTCTCAAACCTGCGTACGCGATTGACCCGAACCGGGCAACGTCGCAGTACATCCGCGACCGATGGGGTTCACAGAACGGGTTTCCAAAAGGGCCAGTCTACGCCATCACGCAAACGAAGGACGGGTACCTTTGGATCGGCACACAGCGAGGACTGGTCCGGTTTGACGGACTGAACTTCCAACTTGTCGATGGAATGAAGGGTCCCGTGTTCGACCTGGTGCCTGATGTGGACGGAAGCCTGTGGGTCCGGATGGCGCCCCCGACTTTATTCCAGTACCGCGATGGAGAGTTCCGAACCGTCACCAGGGACATCGACGGGAGGGAACACACAGTAACAACGATGTGCAGGTCAGGCAGAGGTTCGGTTGTTTTCTGGATTTTAGAGGGAGACGGTGGAGTAGTGGAGCGTCAGGGACAGAAATTCGAAACGCTGTCGACCGGGACGCGCCTGAGAGGCGTACTGTCGATGACGCAAATGCCAAACGGCGACATTTGGGCGGGGACGCGTGCCGGCCTATATCGCTTGACTCGCGGGGAAACTCTTGCGGTGACGGAGGGTTTACCCGACAAGAAGGTCAATTGCCTTCTCGCTGACGGCGAAGACCTGTTGGCCGGTACCGATAACGGTATCGCGCGTTGGAATGGCAAAGAACTGACTGTGTCTGGTTTGCCCGCTGCCGTCGGCTCCACAAGAATTCTCGCCATGGCTCGGGACCGTGACTCGAACATTTGGGTCGGCACGAACTCCCGAGGCCTTCTACGGTTCAACGCTCAAGGCGTTTCTTCGCTGGATCCTGACCAACGTTCCGCTGAGGCCGTGACTGCTTTGTTCGAAGATCGGGAAGGGAATTTATGGATTGGACGCGACAGCAGTATTGAACGGCTTCGCGACAGCGTTTTTCTGACTTATTCCGCTTCCGAGGGTTTGCCTTCGGACCGCAACGGTCCCGTGTATGTCGATTCGCAGGGACACACCTGGTTTGCTCCTCTGAGCGGGGGACTCTATTGGTTAGAGAAAGGTCAGCATAGAGGCGTCGCTCAAGCCGGCCTGGACAAGGACATCATTTACTCGATCGGCGCCGCGACCAATGGACTCTGGATTGGAAGACAGCGTGGCGGATTGACGCATCTGCAAATTCAAGGAGCATCCTTTACGGCGAAGACCTATACGCAACAAGATGGTCTCGCTCAAAATAGCGTGTTTGCCGTTCATCAAAGTCGCGACGGCGCGGTGTGGGCCGGTACACTCACTGGCGGCGTGAGCAAGTTCGCCGGAGGCAAGTTCACCAACTATACTGTCGCGAACGGTCTTTCCTCGAATACCGTGACGGCAATCCTCGAGGGTTCCGATGGAACAATGTGGTTCGCTACACCCGCGGGTCTGAGCGCCTACTCGAAAGGACACTGGAAGGTAGTTACTTCTCGAGACGGCCTCCCTTCAGACAATGTGAATTGCATTCTCGAAGATTCGCGCGGCGTGCTCTGGATCGGAAGCGCAGACGGCATTGCGTTCACGATGTCGGGCAGAGTTCAAGTTCCGCTGAAAACACCGGCCTCACTGCGGGAGCAGATATTCGGATTCGCAGAAGACAACAATGGATCGCTTTGGGTCGCAACTTCGAATCACCTGCTGCGAGTCAATCGTGACAAGCTGTTGAACGGCACGGTTACCGAAGCGGATGTCAGGGAGTTCGGGCTGGCAGACGGCTTGCATGGCGTTGAAGCCGTCAGGCGGTACCGGTCCGTGGTGGCAGATTCGCTTGGCCGGATCTGGTTTTCAATGAATCGCGGCCTATCCGTGGTCCAGCCTGCCCGCATGACGAGCAATTCAGTTCCGCCCCTCGTGCATATTCAAAGCATTTCAGCGGACGAGAATTCACTCGACCTTCGTAGCTCTGTGCGGATTCCAGCGCGAAGCAAAAGGATCAGGTTTGGTTTCGCCGGTTTAAGTTTATCGGTTCCTGAACGCGTTCGCTTTCGCTACATGCTCGACGGATTTGATCGCGGTTGGAACGAGGCGAGCCCGGCCCGTGAGGCTGTATACACGAATCTGACTCCTCGCTCTTATCGGTTTCGGGTGATCGCAAGCAATCCTGACGGAGTCTGGAACAGTTCCGAAGCGGCCATCGCTTTCGAAATCGAGCCGTCGTTTTGGCAGACATGGTCCTTCTGGGGCTTGTGCGTGTTTGTTTCTGCGCTCGCAATCGCCATGGGGTATCAATTCCGGCTGCGCCAACTCGCCAACCGGCTCAATATTCGCTTTGAAGAACGGCTCGCGGAGAGGACAAGGATCGCGCAGGAATTACACGACACGTTGCTGCAAGGCTTTATGAGCGCATCCATGCAGCTGCACGTTGCGGTTGACCGTCTGCCAATGGACTCTCCCTCAAAACCCTCTTTGACCCGCGTCCTCGAACTCATGGGGCAAGTCGTGGAACAAGGCCGAAATGCTCTCCGAGGCCTTCGCTCGTCCGAACATGCTGATGTGGATCTGGAACGGGCATTCTCGCGGATCCAACAGGAACACGTCCTTAACGAGCAAGTCCATTTTCGCGTGATCGTTGAAGGCCGGCACCGGCCACTGCATCCTCTCATTCGCGACGAAGTCTACAACATTGGCCGAGAAGCTGTAGTCAACGCGTTTCGGCACGCGCACGCGAAGAGGATCGAAGTGGAAGTCACATATGAAGCAAACAGCTTGCGCGTTCTGGTTCAGGATGACGGTGGCGGAATCGATCCTCAAGTGCTGACGATGGGGCGCGAAGGACATTGGGGGCTATCCGGTATGCAGGAGCGCGCCGGGCGCATAGGAGCGAAGTTGCGGGTGTTGAGTCGGCAACCGAACGGAACCGAAGTTCATCTGTTCGTTCCGGGCCACACCGCTTTCCAGAGCGAATCGTCAGAGACGAGCCCGAACGCAAACCGAGGAGATCGATGAGCGGAGCGAATGCAAGCCCGATAGGGCGCAGCAATCAAGCTATGAGCGGAGCGAATGCAAGCCCGATAGGGCGCAGCAATCAAGCTATGAGCAGAGCGGCTGTCCATGCAATAGCGAGGGTCGTTTTGGTGATGGTATTCGACCTTTCGGTTTTATCGTGCAGGCCGTCGCCCCCTGCTGAAGAGCCCATGATTGAATTCACCCGTCTTCCGCCGGCAGGTGAAGGCAGTCCGAGCAGAACCGAAGCGATCGAAGGGCGGGTCACAGGGGCTCAGTCCGGACAACGCATCGTTCTATTTGCCAGGAGCGGAACGTGGTGGGTGCAACCCTTCGAAGCTCACCCATTCACAGAGATTCGAGCCGATTCTACATGGAAAAACTTCACGCACCCCGGCAGTGCGTATGCTGCGCTCCTCGTTGACGGACGATACCGGCCGCAGGTGACTGTTGAAGCACTGCCT
>Ga0137403_10006365_pt1 | contig 13527 bp, 15 predicted proteins | sample CZOMad2_1_16fung_FD_122057 | JGI IMG/M metagenome (GOLD analysis project Ga0137403, IMG submission 122057) | Vadose zone soil fungal communities from Angelo Coast Range Reserve, California, USA - CZOMad2_1_16fungal (Hybrid Assembly) | ecosystem: Environmental > Terrestrial > Soil > Vadose zone... | reverse complement strand
CGGATCGTCTCCCGGCGCGCCCCCTGGCGTTCCGGCACGGCGGTGGCGAGGTGCAACAGCCGTCTCAACCCCTCGGGGAGCCCCGCCTGCTCCACCACCATCTGGCGCTGGGCCCCAAGGTCCATGAGGTCGAGGACAAAGGTGACGAGACCGCTGTCCCACGCGCTCAGGGCCGTGGTGTCAAATGTCAGACGCTGGACACGCGGTGCCGCCGTGAGTGGCTGTTCCATGCTCGCGAGCGACGGGACCTCGTCCTGGAGCCGCCAGCTGCCAGAGAATTCCACCAGCAGTGTGTCCGCCGTCGGACGGCGACAGTGCAACTCACCGCGACCGTGTGGTTCGTCCGTTATGCTATGCACCGGTCATCCTTTCGCAGACCCGCGTGTGAGTCATCACCGCATGGTGGAGCGGCGCCGTGTAAGGTACATGCTCGTGGCGCGCTCACGGCGAGTCCGATTGTGCCTCGATGTCAGCCAGCACGCCGACCATGAATGCCAGCAACTCCTCCAGCGAGTGAAAGCGCGCCACTTGGTACGACGCCAGATGCTCGACGCGGCCTTCAAAGGACGGCGAGGCCCCGGCGGGCTGGGCGCGAAACTGTACCACAAACGCCCGATCGGTCGGGAGCGACGGTTGGGACTGGGACACGGCCGATCCCCTATATGGCAATGTGGGTGCATGGCATTTTCACATTGTCCTTTTCATGACAGGAAGATACAATCGAGTGCCTGTTCATGGACAGGGCCCGAGTGTTCAAATAACGGTGCCAAGGGGCCCCCAGGCGTCCAATTCGCGTCCCAATCGCGTCCAAATCGCGTTCACGCGACCGTTGCGGGAGGTTCTATGGACCACGAGCGCTACCTCACTTTCGGGCCCTTCCGTCTGGATGTGGCACACGGCCGTGTGTGGCGGGGGGAACAGGTGACGGCCTTGCGTCCGCGCTCCGTGGCGATGCTGCGCTATCTGGTGGAGCATCCCCGCCGCCTGGTGACCAAAGCCGAGTTACGTCAACACGTCTGGGGGGGGACGCACGTCAGCAACACCGTCCTGCGGGTATGTGTGCAGGAGATTCGGGCGGCGTTGGGCGACTCGGCTACGGCGCCGAGTTACCTCGAAACGGTCGAACGGGAAGGCTATCGGTTGCTGGTCGGAGGAGACCTGGAGGTCCCCCCAGCGTTAATGCCCGGACCCCTGGTGGGCCGCCAGCGGGAAGTCGAGGCCCTGGAGCGGTGGTTCCAGCGGGCCGCCCACAGCACCCGCCAGCTCGCCTTCGTCAGCGGCGAAGCCGGGGTGGGCAAGACGACCGTGGTCGATCTGTTCCTGGCCCGCCTGGGCGTCGGGAGCGCGGTGCGGATGGCGCGGGGGCAATGCGTCGAGCAGTATGGGGAGGGGGAACCCTACCTCCCGGTGTTGGAGGCGTTGGGGCAACTCAGCCGAGGGCCAGGGCACCGGGACGTGCTGGCGGCGCTGCGGCGCTATGCGCCGATGTGGCTCGTGCAACTGCCAGGGCTGCTGCCCGAGGTGGAGTTGGAGCGCCTGCAGCGGCAGGTGCAGGGGGCGACACCGGCCCGGATGCTGCGCGAACTGGCCGAGGTGCTCGACGTGCTGACCGCCGACGTGCCACTGCTGCTGGTGCTCGAAGATTTACACTGGAGCGATCGCTCCACCGTGGAGGCCTTGACCTCCGTGGCGCAGCGGCGGGAACCCGCGCGGCTGCTGGTGCTGGGGACGTATCGTCCGGCGGAGGCGGCGATTCGTGGGCATCCCCTGCGCGGCATGGCGCAGGAGCTGTGTGGGCGGGGGCAGGCGGTGGAACTGCGCGTAGAGCTGCTGCCCGTCGAGGATGTGGCAGCGTATCTGGCCGGGCGGCTGGGGGGACCGGTCGCCGTCTCCCTCGCCGCCTTCATCCACGCGCGCACAGAGGGCCATGCGCTGTTCCTGGTGAACATCGTGGAGCATCTCGTGCGGCAGGGGTTGGTGGTGCGGCACGAGGGGGAGTGGACGCTGCGCGCGGGGGTCGAGGCCCAGGTGGCGAGTCTGCCGGAGGAGGTGCGGCAGTTGCTCCTGCGGCGCATCGAGGCCCTCCCACCGGAGGTGCGGCAGGTGTTGGAGGCCGCGAGCGTGGTGGGTGAGGCGTTTGAGGTGGCCGTGGTGGCGGCGAGTACCGAGTGCCCCGTGGAGGAGGTCGAGGCATGGTGTGAAGCGTTGGCGGCGCAGCACCACGTGATCGAGGACACCGGGCCGACAGCGGGGCCGGATGGGATGAGGGGCGGGGGCTATCGGTTTCAGCATGTCCTGTACCAGCAGGTCCTCTACGAGCAGGTGGGAACCGGGCGCCGTGGGCGGCTGCACCGGCGCATTGGGGTACGGCTGGAGGCGACCGCTGGCGCCCGCGCCGGGGACATCGCGGCCCAGCTGGCCGTCCACTTCGAGCGCGGGGGCGACGTCCAGCGGGCCGTCTCTTATTGGCAGCAGGTCGGGGACAATGCCGCCCGGCGCAATGCCCATCCCGAAGCGATCGCCTCCCTGCGGAAAGGGCTGGCGCTGCTGGCGACAGTGCCGGACAGCCCCGAGCGGACCCGGCACGAACTGACGCTGCAGCTCATCCTGGGGGAACTGCTGATGGCCGCCAAGGGCATGTCCTCTCCAGAGGCCGGTGACGTCTATACCCGGGCCCATGCGCTGTGCCACCAGGTGGAGGAGACCCCACAGCGCTTCCGGGTGCTCTGGGGCCTTTTTGTATTTCATAGTGCCCACGCGCGGTTGCGCACCGGTGCAGCGCTCGGCCAGCAGCTCTTCGACCTGGCGCAACGCCAGCACGATCCGGTCCTCTTGGTGGAGGGCCATTTGGCCGTGGGGGTTGTCGCACTCTTTCGTGGCGACCTGGGCGTCGCTCGTACCCACCTGGAGCAGGGCCTGGAACTCTCCGCTGCCCAGCAGCCCGCCACCCCCCTCTTCGCCGGCGGGTATCATCCCAGGATCGCAGGCCTCACCTGGATTCTGCGACCCCTGTGGGGGTTGGGCTATGCGGATCAGGCCCAGCAACGGTGTCAGGAGGCGCTGGCCCTGGCCCGGCAGCTGGAGCATACCCCCAGCCTGGCGTATGCGGAACTCAGTGCCGCCATACTCTCCCATTGCCGCCGAGACGTGGCGTCTACGCAGGCACACGCCGAAGCCTTGATGGCCCTCGCAGGTGCGCAAGGCTTTGGGCTGCGCCTCGAACAGGGGCGCATGCTGCGGGGATGGGCCCTGGCCATGCAGGGAGACGCGGCCGCAGGTGTGGCGCACATCTGTCAGGGGTTGGCGGCGTCTCAAGGTGTGGGACCGGAGACCCTGCGCCCCCATTGGCTGGGCTTGCTGGCGGAGGCCTATGGTCAGGTGGGGCAGCCAGAGGCTGGCCTGACGGTGCTCGCCGAGGCCTTGACGCTGGTGGCCACAACGGAGGCGCGCTGGTGGGAGGCCGAGTTGTCTCGTCTCAGGGGAGAATTGCTCCGGCAACATCCGCGCCCAGAGGTCCTCCAGGCGGAAGCCTGTTTGTGTCGGGCGCTCGATGTCGCCCGCCGCCAGCAGGCGAAGGCGTTGGAGCTGCGCGTGGCGCTCAGTCTCAGTCGGGTGTGGCAGTGTCAGGGGAAGCGTGAAGACGCCCGTCAACTGCTGGCAGGGGTCTACAACTGGTTCACGGAGGGCTTTGACACATCGGACCTGCAAGCTGCCAAGGCGCTGTTGGAAGAGCTGTCCTGATGAAGGTCCTGAACTTGCCGCCGATTTTCTAGTACGACTTCCCTCCTGTCCCCCCCTGGCGTCCGGCGAAAACGACCCTTTTCCCCGGTCATCTATATCCGGGTCATGGTATTTAAAGTGAACGCTATGCGTCCGGATTAATGGGGAGTCTCGTTTTTCCCGGACGGTCAAGCCCTCCCGGCTCTGTATGCACTGAATGTTGGTCCATCTTGCTGTTTGCGAGCTGGTGGCGATGAATTTGAGCTTATTCTCAGCGAGGGTGGGTTCGAGGCCCCTCATATTTTCACGGATTGTGGGCTCAGAAACGACGTTGTTTGCGAGCCCATCGCTCACTGTTTGCAGGCCGCTACAGCTATGGCACACAACAATGTCTGCAATACACTTCATGCCTGCCGTCTCAAACGAGAGATCAGGAGTCGTCCCTTCGAGAAGCGGCTCGAATACCGGTCGGAGTTGGAGTTTTCTAAAAAGTTCGTGCGCCACGAGCTCATGGATAGTGGCCTCGATCTGCGAGGCATCACCCTTCCGAATCCGATCCGCGACATCACGCTGCTTTTCCACGCGGATATGACTGAAAGCGGTTTGGAGAAAGGCACGTGTATCTACGGCAGCAGCGGAGGCGGTGGCCTATACGCCTCGTGGCCACGCTCCTGGTGCTCACGGGAATGCGCCAGCGCCCGCTCAGCGAGAGCGCGGGCCTCTTGCAGGTGGCCTGCCAGCAACTGTCTTTCTCCCAGGGAGAGACAACAAAGCGCCTGGAAGTCTTCTCTTTCCATCGCCTGCGTGAGCAGTGGCACGGCGTCTGTGACGCGCCCGCCCATGGTATATGCTGCCCCCAAGGCCTCTGCCATCCCGGGAAACCAGACCCGGAGATCCGCGTCCTGACAGATGGCCAGAGCCCGTTCGAGTAGGGGGAATGCCCTTGGCAGGTCGCCTTGCCGGAGGAACAACAGACCGATTCCCCAAGAGGCAAACATCAGTCTGCTGGGGTGATCGACCGGCTCGGCTGCTCGGTCTCCGGTACGGGCCTCAAGGGCTGCGACGATCCGTGCGTGCAGGGCGCGCCGTCGCTCTGGCCGGAGACTGCCGTAGGCCACCTCCTGGGTGAGGGTGTGTTTGAAGGTGTACACGCGGTCGGGCCAGAGCCGGGTCTCGTACAGGAACTCAGCTCCCTGAAGGCGGGCGAGCCCACGTTGCAGCGCCGCCTCGGGCCGCTCGGTGACGGCCTGCAGTAGGGGGATGGCGACATTTTTGCCGAACACTGCGGTCGTTTGCAAGAACTGCCTCTCAGGGATCGGTAAGCGGTCCAGGCGAGCCGTCAGCACCGCCTGAATGGTGTCGGGCACGGCCAGAGCTGGGTGCCCCTCCCCCTGCTCCCGGACCTTGGAGGCGAGCTCTTCGAGAAAGAAGGGATTGCCCTCCGCCTTCGCCAGCAGTTGCTGTTCAAGCACCAGGCTGAGGGCCGTGTCGCATACCACGTGGCCCACCACCTGCTGGCTCTCGTCCGGCCCCAGTGGCTGGAGAGCGATTTGTGTAGCGTAAGACTTGTCTAGCCAGCGTGGACGATACCCCGGATGAAAGGTTGCTAGCACCAGGATCGCTGCCCCTGCCAGGCCATCCACGAGCGAAGCTAGCAAGACCTCCGAGGTCGGGTCGACCCAGTGCAGGTTTTCCACGGCGAGCACCACGGGTGGTGCCGGCTGCTGGTCATGAAGAGCTGCCGAATGGCCTCGAAGGTCCGCACCTTGCCGGTCTCGGCACTGAAATGGGCGAGTTGGTCGCCATCGACCGGCAGACCCACCAGGTGGAGGAGATACGCGAGGCTGACATCGGGGTCGAGGCTCGTCTGCTGGAGGCTATCGCGCACTTTCGTGAGGAGTGTTTCCGGATGATTATCCGCGGCGATCCCGCAATACTTCCGCAGCAGGTCCAGGACCGGCACATAAGGCGTGGCACTACCGTACGCTATGCAGTGGCCCCCCACATACCGGACTCGCTGGCCGCCGGGACGCTAGCGAAACTCATCAAGGAGCTGTGACTTCCCCATGCCCGGCTCCCCCATCAGACTTACGACCTGTCCTCGGCCTGCTTTAACGTGATCGAGGATGGCGTCCAGCAACGCCAGCTCGCGCGCTCCGCCGACGAACGGGCTCCGGGTGGGGCGCTGACGGCCGGTCCAGGTCTCACGCCCTGGGCTGACCCCCATGACGGCGTACCCATCAGCGCGCGTGGAGTCACCAGAGTGCCATTGTAACGGTCGCGCTTCCAGGGCTACCCACACGTCTACCAAACGCCCCACCTCCGGCGTCACGACGATCTCCTCGGGCGCGGCCAGCCCGAGCAGCCGCTGGGCCTAACCTAGGAACATGTCCCACTAGTGGGGGTGACGTGGGGGTTTAGCCCCACCGCAAGCCCCAGAAATGGGGGTAGGTGATGCCGGGGCAGGTGCCCTGGCGTCTACCCTCATGGTCTGCGCATCCCTGCCTTCCATCATCAAACCTCATAAAACCGGCTGCTTAGTTGCGGGGATGGAGGGCATGTAGCGATGGGCCAGGATTTGGCACGGCCGTTGCTCTATCCAGGTCACAGGCGGCCGGTTCGGGATGAACCGGGAAGAGGCGAGACCGCTAGGCTCACACCCCCTCAGGACCCGGAGGTAAACGTGGAAATGGACTTGAGCCCCGCAGGCATCATTCAACTTGGTATTGGATTTTGAGGACCGAAAACGCTCCTCAGTGCCGTCGAAGTTGGCGTTTTTAGTGTACTCGCTGCGGGTCCGCTCGATGCCGAGGAATTGCGTGAGCGCCTCCGGCTCCACCCGCTCGGCTTGCTCATGAGCTTGACCATGCTGATCGAGACCAAGGGAGGGTTCGACTTTACCGGGGCTGACTGCTGTGCGTGGATGCGGGCGGTCGGATTCTGTGACACCTACGTGGAGCATCTCGACGGACCCGACTCCATGGTCGTTGGCAGCAAGTAGTCGGCAGCGATCGCTCCGTCAGGCCCAGGAAAGATCGGCAGGCATCGCCGGCGCAGTCACAAGGAGGGCATATGGATTTAGGGATCTTCATTCCGATTGCGAACAACGGTTGGATCATGTCGGTCAACTCCCCACAGTACCTACCGTCGTTTCAACTCAACCGTACCATTGCTGAAAAGGCGGAAGCTTACGACTTCAACTTCCTGCTGTCGATGGTGAAGCTGCGGGGCTTTGGCGGACAAACGGAGTTCTGGGATCACAATCTGGAACCTTTCACTCTGATGGCGGGACTGGCTGCTGTCACCGAGCGCATCCAGCTGTTCGCGTCGGTGGCGCTGCCCACCCTCCCGCCAGCGCTGGTGGCCCGCATGGCTTCGACCATCGACGACATTTCCAACGGCCGCTTTGGTATCAATATCGTGTCCGGGTGGAATCAGTCGGAGTATGCACAGATGGGACTCTGGCCGGGGGATTGGTACTACGAGCGGCGCTACGACTATGCCAGTGAATATGTCACCATCATGCGTGAACTCTGGGCCACCGGCCAGTCCGACTTTAAAGGTGAGTTCTTCACCATGCGCGACTGCCGCTTGTCTCCTTGTCCCAAGGCGGGGGCCGTGCCGATCGTCTGTGCCGGTCAGTCGGAGCGAGGCATGCGGTTTTGCGCTCAATACGGGGATTACCAGTTCATTATTGGCAATGACGACTTCGAATCGACAGCTGCCGACACCAGGCGTCTGCTAGCGCATGCCCAGCAGACCGGGCGGGACGTCGGGCCCTACGCGCTGTACTTCATCATTACCGGCGCTACCGACGCGGAAGCCCAGCAGAAGTGGGACTACTATCGGCAAGGCGCTGACCTCGAGGCCATCGCCTTTATGACCGGTCAGGCCAATCTCGACGCCTCGGGCAGGACAGCAGCAATCATCACCGAGATGCAGAACGCGTTCGCCCTGAACATTGGCAAGATCGTCGGTAGCCATGCGACCGTGGCCAGGCAACTCGATGAGCTGGCCTCGATCGACGGTCTCAAAGGCGTCATGTGCATCTTTGATGACTTTGTCGCCGGTACCGAGGACTTCGGCCGCCACGTAATGCCGCTGCTACGCTCCCGGTAGGGATCGGGCGGTGCCTCTATAAGGAGACAGGATAGACACTGTCCGTGGTGGAGCAGTACTCCGCCCAGAAGTGCCGGCGAAGACTTCACTGTCCCGGAAGGGGGAGGTACTGCCCACCCACCGGTCTCAACTTAAGCCATAACCAGCCAAGTGTCATAACCTGTCATTTGCGTTACCATGGGAGAGAGCCCAGCTAGAGGAGGTACCCCATGGCGCACAAGCATGAGAGACCCCACCCCCATGCCGAGTTTCGCCACCGCTCGCAGGTCCCGATGCCAGCAGTGGAAGATGTGGAACAACGCCTGGTCGAACTGCTCAGTTCGTCGTTGCTGGCCCCGCGCCAGATGGAACGGCGCGATCCCCGACAGCCGCAGCGGCTCATCCGTATGCGGCAGCGGCTCCTGAGCTTGCCTGTAATAGTCGCGATCGTGGTGAGCCTGGTGTGGCGGCGGATGCCTGCCGTGGCCGAGGTGCAGAAGGTGTTGGCACGTGAAGGATGGTTGTGGGTTGCACCCGTACGGGTCAGTGCCCAAGCCCTCACCAAACGCCTCGACGTGCTGCCCGCTGCCGTCATGGGTCAGCTCCTCACCGAGGTATGTGCGCGGTTGCAGGTGCAGGCGCCGGCGGCCGTACCCCACCCGAGTTGGGCCCCGGTGCGAGAGCATTTCCCGCGGCTCGCCATTGTCGATGGCTCGACGCTGGAAGCGCTGCGCCAAAAGACGCAGGTCTTGCAGCAGCGCGAGAGCCCAGTGCTGGGGGGCGGCTTGTTGGTGTTTGACCTGGGGTTCTTCAGTTTCCTATGGTTTGATGACTTCACCACCTCGCACCGCTTCTTTGTGACGTGCATGCGGGAGAAGACCGCGTATCGCACCGTGCGTGAGTTGAGCAGCAGCCCGTATTATCGCGATGCGATCATCGCGGTGGGCCAGTACCGCTCGAACCCGTGTCAGTATCCGCTGCGCATGGTCTCGGTGCAGTGGCAGGGTGTATGGTATCGCTATCTGACGAATGTCCTCGATCCCCAGGTGTTGTCGGCCTGCCACGTCTGCGAGCTGTACCGGCGGCGCTGGTGGATCGAGGACGCCTTCGCGCTGACCAAACGGATCTTGGATCTGGCGTACTAGTGGACGGGCTCTCCCAATGCGATCCAGTTGCAAATCTCCGCGACGCTGATTTTTTATGCCGTCTTGCTGACGATCTGCCAGCAGGTCGCGCTGGCCTTGGGCGAACCGTTGGAGCGGATCTCGGTGGAGATGGTGTGTCGCGCCTTGTACCACTATGGCCGTGCGGTGCAGCGCGGCGAGTACGATGATCTGATACTGTTTCTGACAGAGCATGCCAAGCTCCTGGGCATCGTCAAGCGATGGCGTAAGCGGCACCGTGAGAGCCAGCAACTGGAGTCCCTCATTTGGGGAGAGCCTTCAGTTGAGACCGGTGGTGTCCGACGGTGGGGCCCATATCAAGTTCATTACCCCGGCAATCTATCCCACCGAAGTGTTGTCCTGGCTGGTGCGCGATAGTGATGTGCTGTCGCTGGAAGAGGCGCATTTCCGCTTAAGTGGGCTGTGTGCCTGGGCAGCAGGTTTTAAGGACCGCGGCACGCTGCGGGAAGGCATGGCCGCCGATGTCGTGATCTACGACCTCGCGCAGCTCAAGAGCCTCCCCGAGGAGATTGCCTACGACCTGCCGGCGAACGAGTGGCGACGGGTGCAGAAGGCTGAGGGGTATCGATGGATCATGGTGAACGGCGAGGTGATCTTTGAAGACGGGCAGTGCACGGGCGCTACGCCGGGCAAGTTGTTACGCAACGGCCAGGCGGTGTAACGCGACGTTGGCCAATGAGGCTGCTAATCGGTGGCCATTGCATAAGAGATCGAAGGCCTCCGGGTCGATCTCCTCACCATGGACGCGATCGCCTGGGTAAGGGGCGGCCCTCCACGGTTTCACGCTACCCGAGCCGGCCCCGCACACCTCAATCCGCTCGTGGCGCTGGCGCCGCTCCGACGTGCGCCAGCACGCCCTCCGCCCGGGGCATCCAAAACGTCATGTCCATGGCGCGATAGAGCGCGATGGCGGTGGACAGCTCAGCACGCGTCTGCTCCGGCAGTCCTTGTGTGGTATACAAGGTGCCAGGGCCGCAGTGGCAATGGACCTGGAGCGGGCGCATGCCCAGCGCCCCGGCCAGGGCAAGGGCTCGCCCGTAGTGGGTTTCGGCTGGCTCGAGTTCTGGGCGTTCGCGCTGCGCTGCGATCTCGCCGAGGAGATGCAGGGCATAGGCTTCGTGACCCCGTTCCTGATGGGCCCGGGCGAACTCCAACGCACGCTGCGCCTGGGTGTGCGCCTCGTCCACGCGGCCAGAGAGCAGATACACCTCGCTCAGCCAAACCACCCGGAGGGCATGGTCAAGCAGCAAGTGTATTGCCATGGCTTGTTCAACCGCCTGCTCCAGCAATGATACGGCGTCGGTGGTCCGTCCAGCGAGCGTATAGGCCGCCCCCAAGTGCGCGGCAAACCAGGGGACTCCGAGCCCGAGGTGAGCCACCTGCGCCAGGTCGAGGGCCCGTCCAAGCGCCGGGATCGCCTGGTGGAGGTCTCCTTTGCATAGCGCCCGAAAGCCCACGGCCCAATATGCCAGGGTACGGCTATAGGGGGAATCGGCGGTAGTGTTATACAAGTAATGCTATCCCTGGAGCATCCTGAAAAACGCCATTGTGATTCGACTTGTTACGGGGCTTCACTTGTCCACTCGCATTTCCTCTATAACACTACCGGAGAAAGATCATGGAGAAGGAACCATTTGTCGTGGCCGTCAGCGAAGAGACGCTCGCCGACCTGCGGGAGCGGTTGACCAGGACCCGGTGGCCGGATGAGGTTGCCAACGCCCACTGGGAGTATGGGACCAACCTCGCCTATCTCAAAGAGCTGGTGGCGTATTGGCGCGATGGCTATGACTGGCGACGCCAGGAGCGCACCATCAACGCCTTCCCGCATTATCGGGTGACTATTGAGGGGGTCCCGATCCACTTCATTCACCAACCGGGACGTGGCCCCAAGCCCCTGCCCCTCATCCTCACCCATGGCTGGCCTTGGACGTTCTGGGACCTGCACAAGGTGATCCGCCCCCTCAGCGATCCGGCGGCCTTCGGGGGCGACCCGCAGGACGCCTTTGACGTCGTCGTGCCTTCGCTGCCGGGATATGGCTTCTCGACCCCCCTCTCCACACCCGGCCTCACCTATTGGCGCACGGCCGACCTGTGGGTGAAACTCATGCGCGAGGGACTGGGATACAACCGATTTGGGGCGCAGGGAGGCGATTGGGGGGCACTGGTCTCGGCCCACCTCGGCCATGCGCACGCCGAGCGGATGATCGGGATCCACCTCACCCTGATGCTGCCCTTGTCCATGAAGATGCCGGAGCCGTCGGAATATAGTGCCGAGGAGTGCAGCTGGCTCGAGCAGACGCAGCGCTTCTGGCGGGAGGAGAGCGGCTACTTTGCCCTGCAGAGCACCAAGCCCCAGACGCTCGCCTATGGCCTCAACGACTCGCCGGTGGGTCTGTGCGCCTGGATCGTGGAGAAGCGGCGGACCTGGAGCGATTGCGGAGGGCAGGTCGAACGCCGGTTTACCAAGGACGAGCTCCTGACTACCGTGATGCTCTACTGGGTCACCGCAAGCATTGGGTCCTCGGTGCGCTACTATTACGAGGCGCGCCATCACCCCTGGCAGCCATCTCATGCTCGCACACCGGTGGTGGAGGCGCCCACCGGCGTGGCGGTCTTTCCCCGCGAGGTGGTCCTGCTGCCCCGGCGCTGGGCTGAACGCTATTATAACCTCAAGCGCTGGACCATGATGCCCGCGGGCGGCCATTTCGCGCCCATGGAAGAGCCAGAGCGGTTGGTCGAGGACATTCGGGCCTTCTTCCGCCCCTTGCGTTGACGAAAAAAACAGAAGCCTGCCGTTGGACAGCAGCTTACACCGCGCCAACTATTCCATCATAGAAGAGCTCTTAACGTCTGCTGATCTACCGCATCACGACGATTTCGCCTGCACGCGGTCCGCTCAGGAAGCTTGGGCGCTTGAGCGCCCCGACTTTGCCAGGGATGGAGGTAGCATCGATGACTGCAAGCCATGTGGCGCGGCACTGCGCCTGGGAAGCGTGCTACAACATTCGTGATCTCGGCGGCTATCCGACACGTGATGGCAGCCAGACCCGTTGGCGGGCGCTCGTACGGGCCGATGATCTCAGTCGCCTGACCCCTATCGGACGTCGCGCCCTGCTCGCCTATCGTATTCGCACAATTGTGGATCTCCGCTCGCCCGCAGAAGTCGCCCACGCGCCGCACCCATTTGCCCACAATGAACCGGGCATGCGTGGCTCTGTGAGCCAGCGTGTGTGGCGCTGGAAGAGAGCTGACCACGCTTCAAGGAAGCTAATAAGATCCTGCGGCACGCCTGGACCCAAGACCGGTTCTCCTTCGACGGCCAATTCTACACGGTGAAGGAGCTGGCGGTCTTGCTCAAGCCCGTGCAAACGCCCCATCTGCCACTCTACGTGGTGCGAACCAGCGAACGCAGTTTTCGCATGGCTGGAGAGCGGGGTTTCAGTGTGGCCACGGGCGGCCCGGTCCCGTGGACGGTCGTGGCGCTCGGCATCGCCACCTACAAGAAAGCCTGTGCTGCCTTTAGGCATACGCCGCATCTTACACTTATTCGCCCGGTCTACTTTGGCGATGACCCACAGCAGATCAGCCGGGAGCTGGAACCGTTCTTGTGCCACGACCTCGACTGCAATACGTCGCCCATGAACGCAGTGGTGAGTGAGGACAAGGAGGCTGAATGGCACGCCACAGGCTTCGGCTTCTACGCCAGTGGAGTGGTTGAAAGGTGCCGAGACCAGGCGCTGGTCCCCCGCCTAGTGCCATGCCCCACAAGTGGGGGTGAAGTGGGGGTCGGCCCCCCAGATAGCCCCCAAAAGCGGGGGTTGGTGAGGCCAGGCCTGCACCTTGGTGTCTCTCCCTACAGCCTCAGCCTACATGTCCATCGTTAAGAAGTTACATAAAATCAGTCATATGGCTGCCGCAATGGGATGCTCGTGGCGGCGAGAAGAAATCTGGCACAGCTGTTGCTCTGTCTCAAAGGTACAGCAGCTAGCTCAGGATGAGCGGGCACACACGAGGATCGGGGCAGATAGCGCCCTCCCCTCCGGCAGCCCCTTGGGGAGCATGCCGTGGCCGAGTCGCTCTCTCAGCACGCCCTGGCGATCTTTGAGGTGTGTCTGGCGTCTATTCATCACAAAGTCCTCACCTGTCGCCAGAACGATGCCCAGCTCGTGCAGGATAGCCATCGCCGTGCTGAGGTCTCATCGCATGGTGCGGGCTAGTTCCGGCCCCATGGGTCCCTCCGCCGGAGGTCTCTGGTAGACTCCCCGGCGGGGGCACCCATCGTGTACGGCGCTCCTGTGCATGCCGATCAGCATCGAGGTCGGCCGCACGAGGCGGAAAAGGACACGTGGGAGTGTATCGCCCCCAACAGATACCACTTGTACGTAGAAGGAGGGATTGGTATGGCCAGCAGACCCACATTTTTGACGACGCGATTTGGCGGCTATTTGCATCGTGACGTTCCCCCAGAGGACGCCGAGCTGACGCATGTTGGCCCTGGTACGCCGTGCGGCGAGTATCTGCGTCG
>Ga0137403_10006364_pt1 | contig 13531 bp, 13 predicted proteins | sample CZOMad2_1_16fung_FD_122057 | JGI IMG/M metagenome (GOLD analysis project Ga0137403, IMG submission 122057) | Vadose zone soil fungal communities from Angelo Coast Range Reserve, California, USA - CZOMad2_1_16fungal (Hybrid Assembly) | ecosystem: Environmental > Terrestrial > Soil > Vadose zone... | reverse complement strand
TCTTGTCTTTGGTCAGAACAGCGAGCCGATCCGCATCGGTCTGCTCGCGGCCAAAACAGGGCCGCTCGCCTCTGGCGGCATCGACATGGAACTGGCGTTGACGATGTTCCTGAAGGAACGGGAAAATACCCTGGCCGGCCGCAAGGTCGAGTTGATCGTCGCCGATACCGCCGGCGTTCCCGCGACCGCGCGCACCAAGGCGCAGGAACTGATCGAGAAGAACAATGTCCATTGCATGATGGGGCCTCTCGCCGCCTTCGAGGCGCTCGCGATTGCAGACTACCTCACCGAAAAAGAAATGCCGACGCTGGGTGTCGCTGCGGCGGAGAATATGACGCAGCGTCATCCGAGCCCGTGGTTCGTCCGGCTGACCTCGACCTCGGCTCAATGCGCCTACCCGCTTGCCGACTATTCCGCAAAGGAATTGAACTACAAGAAGATCGTCACCATCGCCGACGATTTTGCCTATGGCCACGAAATGTGCGCCGGCTTCCAGCGTGCGTTCGAGGACAATGGCGGCAAGATCATTCAGAAAATCTTCACGCCGTTGGCGACGCCCGATTACGGCAGCTATGTCGCACAAGTGAAGTCGGCAGACGCAATCTTCCTCGGGACCGCCGGCTCGAATGGCTTCCGCTTCCTCCGGCAATTCATCGAATACGGCCTGAAGGACAAGATGGCGGTGATCGGCGGCATGACGGCGCTGGATGAATCCGTACTGCGCAATATGGGCGACGAAGCGTTGGGGATTCTGACCACAAGCTGGTATTCGGCGGAGTTGGACAATCCGCTCAACAAGAGCTTCGCGCCGGCGTTTCGCAAGCAGTTCAAGTATGACCCTGGCTACTATGCCGCGAGCACGTACGTCTCGGGCGAAGTCCTGGAAGCGGCACTCAAGGCCACGAAAGGCAACGTGGAGGACAAGAAGGCGTTAATGGCCGCGATCCGAGGCAGCAACGCCGAGACGGTGCGTGGCCTCGTGAAATTCGACGAATTCGGCAACGCGACCGGGAACGTCTATATCCGCAAGGTGACGAAGGCCGACGGACGATTGGTCAATTCCGTCATCAAGACCTATCCGGATGTCACCCAGTTCTGGACTTACGACAAGGCCGCATTCCTGCAGAACCCGGTCTACTCGCGCGATTATCCGCCGGCGAAGAATCTGGAGCCATAACGTCATTTTCCGGCGCGGGACCTAATCTCGCAACATTCAAGAACGAGATCGGCCGACGATGCAGTTTTGGATCATCCAGGGTCTCAACAGCCTCTCTCTGGGCGGTCTGTTGTTCCTGCTGTCATCGGGGTTCTCGCTGATTTTCGGCTTGATGCGGCTGGCCAACCTCACGCATGGCGCGTTCTTCATGCTCGGCACCTATTTCGCTGCGATCGCGCTGCGTTCCTACGACGGCTTGAACATATGGGTCACCGCGCTCGGAGCCGGGGTGGCGGTCGCGGCGATCGGCGGCCTCTTCGAACGGCTGGTACTGGCACGGCTCAGGGCCAATCCACTCGGCCAGGTGCTGGTGACGCTCGGCATGTCCTTCATCATTTCAGATGCATGCCTGATGTTGTGGGGCGGCGATTCCATTCCGGTCCCGACACCGCAAAACCTGCAGGCGCCGACACGGCTGTTTGGTTTTGTGTTTCCAACCTACCGCCTGGTGCTGGTCGGCTGCGCCATGGCCGCCGCCGTGATGCTTTATCTTCTGCTTGAGCTGACCCGGCTCGGGGCGATGATCCGCGCCGGTGTTGACGACGGGCAGATGGCGCGCGCCGTGGGAATCCCGGTATCGAGGCTATTTACTCTGGTTTTCTGCCTGGGCGCTGGAATTGCCGGCGCCGGCGGCGTACTCGGCGGTCCGATTCTTTCAGCCTACCCAGGATTGGACGCCGACATGCTTCCTCTGGCGTTGATCGTGGTCATTCTCGGGGGAATTGGAAGCCTGCTTGGTGCATTCATCGGCAGCTTCATCATTGGCTTCATCTATACGTTCGGCACCGCATTATTTCCTGAACTCGCCTACATCATCCTGTTCCTGCCGATGATTTTCGTCATCGCATTCCGGCCGCAAGGCTTGTTCGGGCGCGTCGGTGCATGAAGTGGCTCGGCTGGGCTTTGATAGCTGGATCGCTACTTCTCCCGCCGTTGCTGGCGGGTGATTTCTACATCAATCTCGGAAGCCAGATCCTGATCGCAGCGATCTTCGCGCTCAGCCTCAATTTGCTGGTCGGCTTCGGCGGCATGACGTCGCTCGGACACGCGTCTTATCTCGGGGTTGCCGCATACATTTCCGCGCTGCTGACCAGCAAATACGGCTTTGGGCAAGGGGCCGCCGCGCTCGTCTCGATCTCAGGCACGGTCGCGATGGCTGGCTTCTTCGGCGTGATTGCGCTCCGCGCTACGGGCCTTGGCTTTCTCATGATTACGCTGGCCTTGTCGCAGGTGTTGTGGGGGCTTGCCTACCGAATGTCTGACATCACGAACGGAGATAATGGAATAGCCGGCCTGACCCGGCCGGCGCCGTTTGGGATTTCGCTGGATAGCCCAGTTTCGTTCTACTGGTTTGTGCTGATCGTGGCGACCTTCGCGTTCCTGATGATGGCGGTCTTCGTTACGTCTGCGTTTGGGTCGTCGCTGAAAGGCGTACGTGATCAGCCGCGACGGATGGCGGCGCTCGGTTTCAATCCGTGGCTGATCCGTTGGATCACGTTCGTCTATGCCGGATTCTGGGGCGGCGTCTCAGGGTTACTCTACATCTATTATCACAGGTATATTCACCCGACCTCGCTATCGACCACGAGCTCGGCCGAAGCGCTGCTCGCTGTCATCGCGGGCGGGTCCGGAACGTTGGGCGGGCCGGTTGCCGGCGCAGCGCTTGTACTGTTGCTGAAAAACTATGCCTCGGCCTACGTTGAACGATGGAATATGCTGTTGGGCCTGGTGTTCCTCTTCATCGTACTGGTGATGCCAAGCGGCATCGTTCCCGGGGTCAGCCGCCTGGTTACGAAACTACGCGGGGCCTCTCGATGAAGACGCCTGCATCGGACCATGCGCTCGAAGTCGTCAACCTGAAGAAGGCCTTTGGCGGCCTGACGGTGACCCAGGACGTCTCCATCGCCGTCCAGCCGGGTGAGCGCCGGCTGATCATCGGCCCGAACGGCGCGGGAAAGACCACCCTGTTCAATCAGATCAGCGGCGACCTGCGTCCAAGTTCCGGATTGATCAGATTGTTTGGCACCGACATCACCTATCTTCCACCCTACAAACGTGCGCATCTGGGTCTGTCGCGGACCTATCAGATCATCACGTTGTTTGCAGACGATACGCTCCAACACAACGTGACACTCGGCCTGCTGGGACTGCAGGCGACCCGTTGGCAGATGTGGCGGCCAATATCGCCTTACAGCAACCTTGCCGCTGAGGCCCGAAAGACACTCGATGCTGTCGGCCTCCTGCATCTGGCTGCGCATCCGATCTCCGACATCGCCTATGGCGAGAGGCGCCGCGTAGAACTCGCGGTCGCACTCGCGCAAAAGCCCCGCCTCCTCCTGCTGGACGAGCCGTTGGCCGGCCTGTCCGATATGGAACGCGCCGCCGTCAAGTCGCTGATTGCAGCCATCCCACGCGAGACGACCGTGATCATGATCGAGCATGACATGGATACCGCGCTTGATCTCGCCGAGACCGTGACGCTTTTGAACTACGGCCGCGTGATCGTCGACGGCGATCGTGATGCGGTCATTGCAGATCAGCGAACCCGCGAGGTGTATCTTGGCACCTGATGCGCTCAGCCTGACAGACGTCCATACCTACTACGGCGACAGCCACATCCTGCATGGGGTCAGCTTTTCGTTGCCGTCAGGTGGTGTTTTAGCACTGTTAGGACGCAATGGCGCGGGTAAGACCACCTGCATCTCGACCATCATCGGCTTCCTCAGACCGCGGAAGGGTCAGATCCGGCTGTTCGGCGATCCGATCGCAGGTCTGACGCCGGAACGAATATCGCTTTTGGGAATAGGCCTCGTACCGCAGGGCCGCCGCATCTTCCCATCGCTCACGGTTCGGGAAAATCTGGTCGTGGCCCGCCAACGAGGCGCCGACAGCGCACGGCCATGGAGCGTCGAGCGCATCTACGAGTTGTTTCCGCGGTTGCGCGAGCGTCATGCTCAATTCGCCGGCACGCTCTCCGGCGGCGAGCAACAGATGCTGGCGATCGGACGCGCCTTGATGGGAAATCCGCGAGTGCTTCTGCTGGACGAGCCTTCGGAGGGCTTGGCGCCGCTGATCGTCGCCGAGGTCGGTCGCGCCATGAAGCGGCTGAAGGAGGAAGGGCAGTCCATCGTCCTGGTCGAGCAGAATCGACAGCTCGCGCTCGGCATCGCCGATCGCGCCGTCATTCTCAACACGGGACGCTGTGTGTTTGATGGCGAAGCCATCGAACTTGAAAATAATGGAGACCTGATCGCGCAACATCTCGGCGTCTATCGCCCACACTAAGGTGAAAGAATCAACTCTGATCGAGGCAAGGACATGAAAATCGGCGTATGCGGAACGGGGCGAATGGGATCATCGATCGCGCAGCGGTTGATGGCATTAGGGCACGAGGTCGGCGTCTGGAACCGCGACCACGCGAAAACCAAGCCTCTGACCGACACCGGCGCCAAGGCTTTCGCATCCCCCGCGGAGCTGGTGGAGGGCTGCGAGACCGTCATCGTGATGTTGCTCAATGACACCGCAAGCGAGGCAGTGTACCGCGCACCCCATGGCATTCTGACGGGCAAGCTCGCCGGCAAATTGGTGATCGATATGAGCACCGTTCGGCCGGACACGATGCGAACAATGGGCGCATCCGTGTCGCAAGAGGGCGCGGCGTTTGTCGAATGTCCGGTCGGCGGAAGCGTCGATCCCGCCCGGGAGGGCAAACTGCTTGCGCTGGTCGGCGGAGAGCAGGCCGACGTTGCGCGCGCCCGGCCGGTACTCGAACAATTATGCCGCCGCATCGAACATGTCGGCGGGCTCGGTGCGGGCGCAACCGTAAAACTCGCGATCAACCTGCCGCTGCTGGTCTATTGGCAGGCGCTCGGCGAAGCACTTACGATCTGCAAGCCGCTCAATCTCCCCCCCAATCGGCTGATTGACATTTTATCCGACACCGCGGGCACGCCGACGGCGATGAAGGGACGCGGCGCTTTCATTGCCAGTGTCCTGGGCGGCCAGCCTCCGGGAGAAACCGCCTTCAGCCTTAGCGCCGCCAAAAAGGACCTCACAACCGCGGTTCAGTTCGCAAAATCCATCCACGCCGAGCTTCCGGTCGCGGCCAGCGCGCTGACCTGCTTCGAGGAAGCGGAGGCCGCTGGACTCGGCGGCGCCGATGCAACCGCCGTATCGACGCGATGGCCGCAGCGGCCGCAAACCGCATCAAAAGCATAAGTTGGAAACTTCTCTCGTCAGCAACAGGTTCACCTTCATGATCGACAGCAAGAATCGCTACGGCCGTACCGCCGCCCGTATCCATGATGCCGATGGCCCCGCGCGCCGGCCCTCTTCCCCCACGATCGATATTCACGCCCATATCGTGGTTCCCCAGGCAGCCGCCCTTGCGCGACCGCATGTCGATGTCAGCCGCATTCCGCTAGCCCATTTCGCGGATGACTTCAGCAAGGACATCAACGCCCAACAGGAGAAAGACGTCGGGGAGGTGATGATCACGATCGACCGCCGCCTGTCCGATCTCGACCGGATGGGCATTGACATTCAGGTCGTGGCACCTGCTCCAGGCCAATGCTACTATACGGTCGATCCCAAGATCGCCGAACCGGCGCATCGCCTCGCCAATGATGGCGTCGCGGAATATTGCGCGCGAAAGCCTGACCGTTTTGTCGGGCTGGGCGTCGTCACCTTGCAGGAACCCGAACTCGCGGTTCGCGAGCTCGATTATGTCATGAGAGCTCTAGAACTGAAGGGCGTCGAGATCCTCACCAATGTCGACGGCCAAGAACTGTCCGACCCGAAATTCCGCCCCTTCTTCGCTAGGGCCGAAGAGCTCGGTGCTTTCATCATGATGCACCCGAACGGCTTCACTCATGGCGAGCGCCTGACCCACTATTACTTCAACAACGTGCTGGGGAATCCGCTCGACACCACGCTGGCGCTTCACAATCTGATTTTCTCGGGGACGCTCGCGCGCTTCCCCGAGTTGAAATTGATGGCGGTGCACGGCGGAGGTTATCTCCCGAGCTATTCAGGCCGGATCGATCACGCCTGGGGCGCGCGGCGGGATTCGCACGCCGACCTGCCATTGCCGCCGACGACCTATCTGCGGCAGGTCTATCTCGACACGGTGGTTTTCACCTATCACCAACTGGCTTACCTGATCGACGTCTTCGGTCCCGATCGGATCGTAATGGGAACCGACTATCCCTTCGACATGGCGGAATATAACCCGATCGGTCATGTCGCAGGCGTCGAAGGGATGGACGAAGTCACTCTCGCACAGATCGCCGGGGGAAATGCCGCGCGCGTGCTCGGCCTTGATCTCTGATCGCGACGGCTCGCCTCAGTGGGCCTTGGCGGTCTTATAGCCCGGCTGCTCAAAGGGATGAGACGTTGCGAAGGCCGGCAGCGCAAAGCATCGATCGGCGAGACCCGCTACGATCGGAAACGAAGTCAGATCGAGCTTGAGAAAATGCGCGCCGACCACTTGGCCGGCGACGCAGATGTCCGCAAGGCCAGGCTCGGCGCCCAACGCGAATGGGGCTGGTGGCCGGCGCTCAAGAAGCCGCTCATAGGTCGCAAGCCCCTCCGTCGTCCAGTGCCTGCCCCAGTTCTCGATCGCGTGAGCGTCGGCGCCAAAGGCCTTTGCGAGATGATTGCGGACCCGTGGTACCACGAGTGGATGCGCATCGGCGATCGTCATCAACGCCAGGGAGCGCGCATAGGCGCGCTCTTTCGAATCAAGCGGGATCAACCGCGGCTCGGGCTTGATGTCTTCGAGATACTCGATGATGGCGAGCGACTGAAACACGGAGTGGCCGTCGTGGATGAAGGTCGGCACCACGCGTTCGGCGTTAACCGCCTGGTAGCCGGGCTGGAACTGTTCGCCGGAGAGGATATCGATCGGGATCTCCTCGAACGGCAGCCCCTTGAGCTTGAGCGCTACCCTGACCCGGAACGATGCAATCGACCGCCAAAATCCGTAAATTTGAATACCCATCGCAAGACCTCTATCGGACAGGCGGATGGTCCGCCTACTCCGCCATATTGTGCTGCTGCCAGCGCAAAAGATAGCGCTGCAACCGGCGGATCACGGCTGATAGCGCCACACCCACCAGCATCAGCACGATGACCGCGACCATCATGCCGGACGCTTCACCGCGCGCCTCCGATTCGATGATCAGGCGCCCAATGCCACGCTCGGCACCGATGAATTCACCCACGATGACGCCAATCAGCGCAAAAGAAATCGCGGGCGATAGCGAAGCAAAGACCCACGCCATGGTCGAGGGGATCACGACCGTGCGAGTAATCTGCCATTCGCTCGCGCCAAGCAATCGCGCAACATTGACAAATCCTTCATCTATCGAGCGTGCGCCTTCAAAGGTGTTGAAGAACACCAGGAACACAACTACGATCCACGAAGTGACGACCTTCGACATATCGCCGATGCCGAATGCGAGCACGATGATCGGCGCCAGCGCAATCCGCGGAATTGAATTCACGGCAGTGATGAACGGCTGGAAGATGGCGCTCAGCCGATCCGAACGGCCAAGGATCAACCCCGCCACGAAACCGCTGGCGACGCCTGTGAAGAAGCCAAAGAACGTGTTCTTCAGCGTGATCCCCGTGGCCACCCACAAATTGTTCTCATTCCGAGCCAGGCATTTGGCGAAATCGCCATTCAGCCATCCGTTGAATATCCCCATTTTGGATTTGATGCAGCTCAGAATCAGGAAGTTGTCGAAGATCTGCGACGGCTTTGACACAAAATAGGGATCGAGCAGATCGGGGACGAGCCAAGGTAATCCGACGTGCAGGTCGTATCCCCACTGCCAGATCGCCAGCACGGCGGCACAGATCGTCGCTTGCCAGGCCAGAGTGCTGGCCGTGCGGTACGTCCTCATGCGCTGCGGCCCTTGACGAATTCCTCGCCGAGCGAGTGCCAGATATGCTGGAATAGCTCGGCGTAACGCGGCGTCTCGCGCACTTTCACCGCATCACGCGGCCGGGCAAAGTCTACCTCGAACATATCCTTGATCCGGCCGGGCCGCGCTGAAAACAGGATAATGCGATCGGCCAGTGTCAAAGCCTCGCCAAGGTCATGCGTGACGAACAGAACCGTCTGCTGCTCGCGCTCCCAGATGCGCAGCAGGACCTCATGCATATCGATCTTGGTGTGGGTATCGAGCGCGCCGAATGGCTCGTCCATCAGCAGGATCTGCGGCTCGACCACCAGCGTTCGCATCAAGGCGGCGCGCTGCCGCATCCCGCCGGACAACGTCGACGGATATGCGTCCTCGAAACCTTTCAGACCCGCCTGTGCGACGCATGCCGAGATGCGTTGCTTGCGCTCCGCATCCGGCACGCCGGCCAATTGCAGGCCGTAACCGATATTGTCGGCAACAGTACGCCAGGGAAACAGCGTGTCGCGCTGGAAGACATAACCGACACCCGGGGTCGCCTTCCCGGCGATCAGCTGTCTGCCATCGATCAGGATTTGGCCGCTGCTCGGCCGGATCAAGGTCGCAATCATGTTGAGGACGGTACTTTTGCCCGAGCCGGACGGTCCAAGCAACGCTACGAACTCGCCTCGCCGAACGCTGAACGACACATCGCGCACCGCTTCGATTGTTGCGCCCGCGAGTTGAAACGATTTGCTCAATCCACGGGCGTCGATACGATTGACCCCCGCTGATTGAGATGGCGGCGCCGCGGTCATATCCCCTGCGTTCAACCCGGATACGCCTTTCGCGCTGTGTCGACAAAGGTCGGACTGACGACATCGGCAATGGTGAGCGGCTTGATGCCGGTCATCTCACGGAACCAGACTTTCTCGCCCCGCGCAAAGTCCGCCGCATCGATCGTAGCCTGATAGTCGACGACCTTCTGCAGCGCCGTGATCTCCAGGATGTTGGCGGCGCGCGAGGTGCTCCCGACATAGGGCTCGATTGCCTCATAGATCTGGTCGGGCGTATGTACCTTGATCCATTGCGTCGCGCGCCAGAGCGCCGTGACGAAAGCCTGCATCTTGGCCGGATCCTTGTCGATCGTCGACTGCAGGGTGAAATGCGACGTCACCGGCACTTTACCGCCGATGTGCTTATTCCAGATTGCTTCATCGGTGCCGTCGAACAAGAGCACGCCCCAGCCCTGCTCTATCGATTCATTCAGCAGAGACAGCGAACTCACGAGCACGTCGACCTGCTTCGACTTCAGCGAACCCAGCATGGTGTCGACATTGCCGGTTCCGATCCAGGTCACCTTCTGATCGAGACCCATTGTTTCCATATAGTATGAAGCCCAGACATGATTGGTGCCTCCCAGGGACGAGACCGAGATGATCGGCTTGCGGCCATCGGGCCGCTTCCACTCCGTCAGCGCTTCCAGCGTATTGATCCCCTGATCCCTGAGATCCTTGCGGATGATGAACATCACCGAGCTGGAGCGCGTATCGACGGGCATCAGCACGCGGCCGGCGCGGCCGTGATTGCTGAGCTGCATCGGATGGGTGATGTCGCCGATACCGATGTCGCCCTGCGATGAGGCGATGATCTCACGTGTCTTCACGCCGCTGCCGCCCTGGATCAGCTTGCAGTCCAGGCCCGCTTCCTTGAAGAAGCCGATCCGGTCCGCCACGAACTGTGTCTGATAGACAGGCACTGCGACAGGATAGATCACTCGGCCGGCGTTATCCGCAGCCCAGCTCCGGGGCCCGGCAGCCATCGCCGTACCACCGGCAGCAATAATTGCGAGCGCGGACCGTCTTGTGACATAGGCCATCACACGTGCTCCCTCTCCTTGCCGACAACCTTGTCGAGCGCGCTCAACACGGCGTCGCCCATCTCCGCCGTCGACAATTTCCTGGCGCCTGGTTCGGCGATATCCGCGGTCCTTGCGCCTGCCGCGAGCGCCGTATCTACCGCCTTCTCCAGCAGATCGGCGTCCTCGGGCCGGTTCAATGTCAGGCGCAGCATCATGGCCACGCTGAGGATAGAGCCGAGCGGATTGGCGATGCCTTTGCCTGCGATGTCGGGCGCACTGCCGTGCACCGGCTCGTACAACGCCTTGCGCCGCCCGAACCGATCAACCGGCCCCAGCGACGCCGACGGCAGCATGCCAAGCGAACCAGAGGCCATCGCCGCGCAATCGGAGAGGATGTCGCCAAAGATGTTGCCGGTCACCATCACGTCGAACTGCCGCGGCTCCCGCACGATCTGCATGGCGGCGTTATCGACATAGAGGTGCGTGAGCTCGACATCGGCGAATTCTTGCTTGTGGAGAGCGATAACCTCCTCGCGCCACACCACGCTTGTTTCCAGCACATTGGCCTTGTCGACGGAGCAGACCTTGCCCCTTCTCGTTCGCGCCAATTCGAAGGCAGCGCGCGCCACCCGGCGTATTTGATTGGTGGTGTACTGCTCGGTGTTGAAACCACGCCGCTGGCCGTCGGCAAGCGTTTCGATGCCGCGCGGCTCGCCGAAATAGATGCCGCTGGTGAGCTCGCGGATGATGACGAAGTCAACGCCCTTCAAGACTTCGGCCTTGAGCGGCGCCGAGTCGGCCAATGCCGGACTGGCCACGATCGGCCTGAGGTTGGCGTAGAGATCGTATTTGCTGCGCAGCGACAGCAGACTTCCGGCCTTGCGTGCCGCCGCCGGCACTTCCTTTGTCTCCGGACCGCCGGTTGCCCCCCAAAGGATCGCGTCGGCCTCGTCCATCGCTTCGACGGTGTCCTCCGGCAGCACCTTGCCGGTCGAAAGATAAGGAATGAGACCATATTGCGCTTCGCGCAATGTCATCGGGACGCCGCGCTTGGCGGCAAACCAGTTGAGAATACGATGCGACTGCGCGGTCACTTCGGGGCCGATACCCTCGCCGCCGACAACGGCGATTTTGACCATGTTGGAGTGGTTGCTCATGCCGATGTCCTTGCAAAATGAATCCAGGGCCGCGCCATCCGGTCGGCAGCCTGAAAGCTCTGGATTTCGTCGTCGCGCTGCAATGTCAGCGCCACCTCGTCCAACCCCTGCAACAGGCCTTCGCGCCGTCGCGGATCGATCTCGAAACTGTGCCGCTGTCCCGACGGCGAGGTGATCGTCTGTGCTTCCAGATCGACAGAGACCCGCCCTGCCCCTTGCGTCGCCTCGATCTCCGCGGCAAGAGCATCGACGATCGCCTTGTCGACCGCGATGGGCAGGATGCCATTCTGAAAACAGTTGGCGAAGAAGATATCGCCAAAACCCGAGCCGATGATGGCGCGGATGCCCATCTCCTGCAGCGACCACACCGCGCCCTCGCGCGAGGAGCCGCAGCCGAAATTCGGGCCCGTCACCAGGATTTCCGCCTGGCGGTACGGCTCGCGATTCAGGATAAATGCGGGATTTTCCGATCCGTCGGGCAGATAGCGCAGCGAGCCGAACGCCCATTTGCCAAGCGTGCCGCGGATGTTGTTTCCGACCAAACGTTCGATGCGGATAATGACGTCGGTATCGATGTTGCTTCGCATGATCGGCGCGGCGATCGCGGTCAGCTTATTGAACGGCTTTGGCATTCTCAACGTCCCATGGTCCGTACGTCGGTGATGGCGCCCGCGATCGCGGCCGCCGCGGCGCTGGCCGGACTCGCCAGATGGGTGCGCGCCCGTGGTCCTTGCCGGCCGACGAAATTGCGGTTCGATGTCGAGACCGAGCGCAGGCCGGGAGCGACGGTCTCTCCGTTGGCCGCAAGGCACATCGAGCAGCCGGGCTCGCGCCATTCGAAGCCGGCCTCGGTGAACAGCTTGTCCAATCCTTCGGCGACCGCTTCACGCTTGACTGTTTCCGAGCCCGGCACGACCCAGGCCCGCACACCCGGAGCTACTTTGCGCCCGCGCGCGACGTCCGCCGCCGCACGCAGATCGCTGAGACGGCTATTGGTGCATGAGCCGATGAAGACCCAATCGACCGGCGTGCCGGCGATCGGCGCCCCCGGCTTCAACCCCATATAGTCGAGCGCGGTCTCGACCGCGGTGCGCTGCGCCGGATCGCCGATCGCCTGCGGATCGGGAATGCGGCCGTCGACACCGATCACATGTTCCGGGCTGATGCCCCAGGTAACTTGCGGAATGATCTTCTCGACGTCGATGACGACTTCCTTGTCGAACACCGCATCAGGGTCGCTCGGAAGCTGGCGCCAGGCATTGACCGCCTGCGCCCACATCTCACCCTGCGGCGCATAGGCGCGTCCGCGCAAGTAATCGTAGGTCTTCTCGTCCGGCGCGACCATGCCCATCTTGGCACCGAGTTCGATCGAAAGATTGCAGATCGTCAATCGTCCTTCGATCGGCATGTCGCGGATGGCGCTTCCTGCATATTCGACGGCATAACCGGTGCCGCCCGCGGCGCCGATATGCCCGATCAGAGCGAGGATCAGATCCTTGGCCACCACGCCAAGCGGAAGCTTGCCTTCAAACTTGACCCGCATGGTTTTCGGCCGGCGTTGGATCAGCGCCTGCGTGGCCAGCACGTGAGTCAATTCGCTCGACCCGATACCGAACGCAAGCGCGCCGAGGCCGCCATGGGTGCAGGTATGACTGTCACCACAGACAATCACGCAGCCCGGAAGGCTCAAGCCAAGCTCCGGCCCGATGACGTGAACGATGCCTTGGCCGGGCTGATCGATATCGAACATCTCGATGCCGACAGCGGAAGTTTCGGTCCGCAAGCCTGCCAGCAGTTCCTGCCCGACCTTGCTGGTGCCGGCCCTTCCGCGCGCGGTCGAAATCGCGTGATCCGGGGTGGCGAAAGTCAGTTCGGGATTATGGACGGTGAGGTTGCGGCTCTTGAGATCGAGCAGCCCGCGCGAGCCGCCGAGATCGTGCAGCAGATCGAGCGAGGCAAAGTGATTGCGGCCGCCGACATAATCGCGGCGACCGGCGCAGCACCGGAACAGAATGCCCGCGTCGTTGCCCATCGCCGGTTGGCTCACCTGGATGTAAAGATCGTCGGCATGCAGCGTGATCTCGCCCGACACGGCGATACCGCCGGCATTCGAGCGAAGGTCGTAAGCTGTACGATCGAAACCGAGCGCGTCACCGAGCAAGCGAAATAGTTTCGGGGCCTTCCATCCATCGGCTGAGATTGAAGCGAAAAAAAATGGTTCGTAGCCACCAAAAAGCCCGCCGGGCAGGGCCTGGTTTCCGCATATAGCGAAAGAAGTCCGACAGTTCTCAATTCGTTGACACTCAGGGAGGACGAAAGCATGTCTCGCAGTCTCACCATCATGTCATTTAGCTTGTTGTTGTTCGCGCCAATGTCGGCTCAGGCCGCTCCG
>Ga0137403_10006363_pt1 | contig 13532 bp, 10 predicted proteins | sample CZOMad2_1_16fung_FD_122057 | JGI IMG/M metagenome (GOLD analysis project Ga0137403, IMG submission 122057) | Vadose zone soil fungal communities from Angelo Coast Range Reserve, California, USA - CZOMad2_1_16fungal (Hybrid Assembly) | ecosystem: Environmental > Terrestrial > Soil > Vadose zone... | reverse complement strand
GTCTGGTTGCTTTCCGGCAGCGTCACAACCGCGGAGACGAAGTGCTCGACCGACTGCGGCTTGGGGTAGTAATAGCCTTCATGGCTCGACTGATTGTCTTCGTCGGCTGCCGAGAAGGAGGCGTTCTCCTGGGCGAAGGCGGCGCCCGACCCCAGGCACAGCGTCAAACCCAACCACACCAACCATACCCAGCGCATACCAACCCCCAATCCTGATTGGGGAGAGAGTGCGGCGGCGCTCACCGCTTGGCAAGAACCGAAATGGCGGTGCCCGGCGCAGCATCCGTTCCCATGCTTTGGGACTATTCCCGCGACCGACGGCGACAGCTATACTTCAAGGCATCCGGCCTGGCCGACATCAGCATCCCACCGACCGCCTCAATGGCCACACCCACATTCGCTTTTGTCGCGGCGCCGACCGCAGAGGCCCAAGCCGCCCTGGCGGAGCTTAAATCGCGCTATGGCGAGGCCGACCCGGTCCATGCCGAGATCCTGGTCGTCCTGGGCGGCGACGGCACCATGCTGGAGACCTTGCATCGGCATATGGGCCGTGCGGTCCACATCTTCGGGATGAATTGCGGCACGGTCGGCTTCCTGATGAACCGGTACAGTGCCGACGGGCTGCCGGAGCGGCTGGCGCGCGGCCAGATCGTGACCCTGCATCCGCTGGAGATGCGGGCGAAGACGGTGGAAGGGACGGAGCAGGTCCGCCTCGCCATGCACGGCGCGGCCGCCCATCTCGGCGACGCAGTCGGCCTCGGGATTGCCGTCGTGGCGATGCTTCTGGTCGCCTTCAATGACTACCGCAAGTTGCTAAACATCGCGCCTGCGTTTTACCTCTTCGGTCTGGTGCTGCTGGTGATAGTTCTCATTCCGGGGATTGGCTTGCGGATTAACGGTCAGCGCGCATGGATTAAGGTTCCCGGGATAGGTCAATTCCAACCCTCGGAGTTTGTAAAAGTAACCACTGCCATGATGCTGGCTCGCTATTTCGGTAAGCACCGGGACGGTGTTTTGACCCTGAAAGAGATGGCGATTGGCGGCTTGATTCTTGCGCTTCCTATATTTCTTATTTTGCTTGAGCACGATGTTGGCTCAGTGCTGACCTATCTGCCCATCCTGGCCATCGTTCTCTTTCTTTCTGCAATACGCATGCGTTACGTGGTTGGCGCCGTGGTCCTCGGGGTGTTGTTACTCCCTGCGGCCTACTGGGTGGGAGTCAAGACCCACCTGGTGAAAAACTACCAGCAGGAACGGATCAACGTAATCCTCGATCCGGAAAACGCAGATCGCCGCGGCTTTGGTTACAACACCTGGCAGTCGATCCTTACTGTTGGCGAAGGTGGATTGCTGGGCGCCGACACGTCCGCAGCACACTCGCAAAGCAGCCTTAAGTTTTTGCCCGAACCGCATACCGATTTTATTTTTGCGGTGACGGCCGGTAACGCCGGTTTCGTCGGCTGCATTCTGGTGCTGCTGGCGTACGTGATCTTACTTTCACGGCTGATCGCAGGAGCTAAACGTGCCCCCGATCGCATGGGCATGCTCGTCATTATGGCGATCGTCGGCGGCCTCACCTGTCAGATTTTCATTAACATCGGAATGGAGCTGGGTCTCTTGCCCGTCATCGGGGTGCCGCTGCCGCTGATGAGCGCCGGCCTGGCTTCGCTTATCGCTACTTTCATCGCTATTGGCTTCGCAATCAGTGTTCAACTGAGAAGATTCGTAAACTAGTGATGTAAGACCAACTGTTTAGTTTGCGGCAAAGGCTGACAAGTGCATCAGACACGGAATGATAGTTTGCATTACAGATTCGTTTCGCGTTTGCGGCATCTTGGGTTTATACTCAGCTTAGCTCGCCCCTGCGGAGTTTTTTCGTTTCAACCGCCAAACGCCTTTGAAACAAACAAGCAGCACGACGGAAGCTCCTCGTAGAGCACCGTGCTCCCGACATGCGGGTCAGAATTTTTTCGGTCGTCCTTGCATAATGACGTCCATCAACTTTGTCGTAAGCCGCGCAGAGGCCAACGGGCCAGAGCCTGACTGCGTTCGGGCCATCAGAGTCCCGTTGACATCCGGTTGGTATTTGCAAACAGGTCGCAAGCAGATCCGGTAATTCCGGATTGTGAATGCCTGCGCCGTCTCTTGGCGCTCCTTGTTGCAAGTTTCTACTGACACGCAAAAGCGGCTAGTTAGGTTTCTTTTTTGATTAGTTCTAGTGACCGTCGCGTTCTGGACGAATTGGATCCAGACTCAACTCAATCGGCACGCGACCGACAGCCTATTCAGAACCGGTCAGCGGACGCCTTATTCGCGCGCCGGTCTCACCAGCGACCGATAAATTCCATCCAATCAATTCACAGCAAGACGCGCAAGCATCTCGCTATTCCGCGACCGGCGCGCCTCGCTTTTCAGCTTGAAGCGCGCCTCACGCAATCCACAATTTTGAGTAACGTCGCTCGCCACACAAAACATACTGGTATTCGCCATGCAGAGTTGGAGGCCTGGAGGCTTTCCAACTTGCGCGCTTGGCTTACAGGTTCGTGGCCGACGTTTCAGGAGACACCAGATACACAATGGCAAAAGAATTAATCGTAAGCGTCAACGGACGCGAAAAAAAGATCGCGATCATCGAGAATGAAAAGGTGACCGAGTTTTACATCGAACGCGGCGAGGGCAATCAGGGAATTGTCGGCAACATCTACAAAGGACGCGTCATGCGCGTGTTGCCCGGGATGCAGTCTGCTTTCGTTGACATCGGACTCGAGCGCGATGCATTTCTCTACGTATCCGACTTCTTCGATGAGGAAGAAGAATTTGAGCGAATCGTAATTGACAAATCGCAAAAGGGTAACGTGGAAGACGCCCAACGAGTGGCAGCGGAGCAAATTGCACTGGCTCGCGTCGAACGCGAGCGGCACATCGAAGCCACCCATGAACGCGTCGACCCGCTCGGCGAAATGGAGGCTGAAGACGCGGCAGCAAGCGAAGCTGAAGAGCCGGCTGAACAATCAGCCGTACAAGCCGGCGAGGGTGCGGAAGCCGGCAAGCGTCGTGGCCGTCGCGGACGTCGTCGTCGTGGTGGCCGAGAAGGCTCGGATACTAGTGATGAGGCTTCGACACCGACCAGAACGCGTATAAAGGCGGAGGATATTGATACTCCTTTTGTCGCCGCCGATCCTTCAATTCTGAGAATCATCGATGAGGAGGAGACTGCGGCGAACGGCGAGATGTTTAAGGACGCACGACTTCAGGAGCGACTCTTCGACCAAATCCATGCCGGGGAGTTTAACCTTGAAGAGGATTTCCGTACGGCCGAAGTGGGCTCCCTGATTTCGAGCGTTGACTACAGCCGCGACTCATTTCAACGCGTGGACGACGGCGACACTGCCGAGCCAGGCGAAAGTGCCGGCCAGCGAACTCGCGAGCCAATCGCGGCGCGCATTGAAAGTTTCGTTGACGACCTCGATGAAAACTTGCTTCGAGGCGGCTCTTTTGAGCGCGTGAGTGACGATGAGGTAGACCCCTACGACGCAGAGAGCCGCATACAAGCAACGGAAACCGAGGTAGAAGAGAAACTGCCTCGCGAACGCGCCGCCACGAAGAAATCCAGAGTTGGCAAACTTCTCAGCAGCCTGGGAGCCAAGAAAAAAGCGCCGAGCAAACGTCCGTCAAGCAGGAAACCGGCTAAAGAACTGGCGGCGACCGACGCCGACGTCGAGAACTCCGGGCCATCAGACAACACTGCCGGCGAGATGGGTTACGGTGACGCGGAAGCGGGGCTTGATGAGAAGAGTTCTCGGGCCGAGTTTGCCACGCGCCGCGGTGGTCGCCGTCGCCGTCGGCCCAGTAAGGCTACTGACGCCGCAGTTTCCGAAGCGCCTGCTGAGGGCGCACCCGTAGACGGGAGCGACTCAGAGCTCGAAGTTGAGACGGAGGCAGCGCCGCTCGAGCAAACTCCTGAAGTTGCTGCGCCCATAGCCGTTCTCACGCCGCCTGCGCGAGAGACACGCAATGGCCGTGATTCGCGGGACAATCGCGACTCACGCGATCGAGGTCGGGATGGACGTGGCGGCCAGCGAGGATCCGGGCGCCGGGATCGCCAACAGCAACCGACAATTACAGATCTGCTACGCGAAGGACAGGAGATACTCGTCCAGATTGCCAAAGAGCCTATTGCCAAGAAGGGCGCACGAATCACTTCGCATATCGCGCTGCCCGGTCGCTTTTTAGTTTACATGCCGACGGTCGAGCATGTCGGTGTTTCCAGAAAGATCGAATCAGACAGCGAACGCCAGCGTTTGCGGAAACTGATTACACAAATCCGCGGGAGTGAAGAGATTCCTTCCGGCGGCTTTATTGTTCGCACGGCGGGCGTAGGCATCAGCGAAGCGGAATTACGGGAGGACGTTCGCTATTTAGTGCGTACCTGGCTCGACATTCGTGCCGCCGCGGAAAAGTCGAAGCCGGCGACTATGGTTCACAAGGATCTGGATCTGGTTCAGCGGATTCTTCGCGATCAGTTGTCAGACGACTTTGCCACCATCCGCGTCGACTCTGAAGACGAATACGAAGCTATCGTCGAGTTTATCAATCGCATCCAGCCGCGGATGGTGAAACGGGTGAAGCTCTACACTCGCGACCAACCAATTCTCGAAACGTACGGGGTGCAAGCGGAAATTGACAAAGCCATTAAGCCGCGAGTCTGGCTCAAGTCCGGAGGCTATCTGGTAATTAACCAGACCGAGGCGCTCGTCGCGATTGACGTCAACACCGGAAAATTTGTGGGCCGTGGCAGTGGCCGTCTTGAAGACACGATTACGAGAACCAATCTGGAGGCGGTCGATGAAATTGTGCGACAGATACGCCTGCGCGATCTGGGCGGCATCATCGTGCTCGACTTAATCGACATGGAAGAGCGCCGGAATCGCACGCGGGTGATGGGGGCGTTACAGGATGCGTTGCGCGGTGATAAGTCGCCAACCAAGGTTCTTTCGTTTAATGACTTCGGACTGGTGATTATGACGCGGAAACGCGTGAAGCAATCGCTGGAGCGAACGCTGTGTGCGCCTTGTAACTATTGCCAGGGTGCAGGACTGATCAAGTCGCCGCAGACAGTTTGTTACGAACTCCTTGAGGAAGCGCGAACGCTCGGAAAGCGCATGAATGGAGACAGGAAGAATAAGCAGGCCACGCTGCGTATTCATCCCGAGGTCGCAAAAGCATTGCGCAGCTCCGAACGAGATGTGCTGAATGAAATCGAGGAGTATCTCGGACCGGTCGATATCAACAGCGATCCGATGGTACACCAGGAACAGTTTGATTTTGCGTTCATATAAAGACAGAGGTCAGGTCAAACGTCAGAAGTCAGCGGGATCGTCAAAGAAGACCCTGCGCACATGCGGGCAGTCTGGCAATATGACCGTTGAAATTCCCATCTCTGCCCATTGAACATAATTTCTGATTACCGATCTCTGACCTCTGATCTCTGACTTCAATTGATCATGGGCAAACTAGGAAACATTTGGAAAACGGTCCTGGCCGGCGGCGCCGGCGTGGCCGCCCTGGCGGCGCTCAATGCCACCATTCAGCGCAATGCCAGCGAGCCTGATGAGAGCGCGCTGGGCGGCGAAGCCCACTTCTTTCGCTGGAAACATGGTCGCGTGTTCTATAAGACTTCTGGCGCGGAAAACTCCGGGCGGCCGTTAGTTTTCATCCATGGCGTTGGCGCCGGCTCGTCAAGTTTCATGTGGAGAAAGAATTTTGATGACCTCGCAAAGGACTTCCGAGTTTATGCCCTGGACTTGCTGGGGTTCGGCTTCTCCGACAAACCGGCTGGCGCTTCCTACTCTGCTGATCTCTATGTTGAGCTAATCACCGACTTCATTCGCGAGGTTTCAGGCTACCCAGCCAACGTGATTGGCAGCTCACTGGGGGCCGCCTACGCGATTCGAGTCGCGGACGAACATCCCGAACTAATTGACTCCATGATCCTCAACGGGCCGACGGGCTCTGACACGCTAAACCGGCGACCCGGCATGGCGGGTGCGGCCTTCTATGGATTGCTGCAATCGCCGGTGCTTGGCACGTCTTTCTACAATGTGATGGCCAGCGAACGCAGCATCCGGGATTACGCGCGCGAGAACTTGTTTTACGATCATCGTCGCGTTACCGATCGGCTCGTGGCCAATCTCTACGCTACCAGTCATCAGCCGGGCGCACAGCATGCAATCGCCGCCTTTCTTTCCGGATATCTCAATACCGACACGCGATCCCCTTTCTCACGGCTTACCCAACGCATTATTTTGGTTTGGGGCAAACAGGACTCTACGACCCCCGTCGACAAAGGCGTCTCGCTAAAGGAGTTGAATTCGCGCGCTACGTTGGAAGTGTTTGACTACTGCCGGATGATGCCTGAACAGGAGCAACCGGAAAAGTTTAACGCGCTGGTGCGCACTGCCTTCTTCGCGCGTTCCGCCGCTGCTGCTTCCGATTCACATTGAGTACGCGGCTTCGCTCGGCCTTGTTAGACTTTCTTAGTCCGGGACCCTTCGGGTGACTCAATCTTCGACTCAGCACAAACCGGAGCTTAGAAGTCTCTCGCGTTGGAAGGTGTCACCCTGTCGCACGTCGCCGGTTTCCAGGGCTTTCCGAAACCACCGAACTCTCTGTTCGGAAGTGCCGTAGTTAAATTCTGCAAACCTAAAAATGATCCAACAGTTCGGTGAGGGACTTGAGAAAGATATCTGGACCGTGGCTTTCCAGTTTCCAGCTCGTTGGATAAGAGCTGCGCACTCCCACCGTCAACATGTTTGCGCGCTTGCCCATCTCAATGTCTTCGGGGCTGTCGCCCACATAGCATGACTCTTCCCGCAAACAACCGAGCGATCGCATTGCAATTTCCAATCCTTCAGGGTGTGGTTTCTTATTCGCCATTTGTTCGTTGCAGACGACGATTTCGAGAAGGCTCTCAAGGCCCAACTCACTTACCTCGCGGGCGACGCGACACTGACTGCCGCTGCTGACAACACCCAGTTGATAGCCCTTGCGCTTTAGTGCTCGCATCGTCTCTTGCGCACCCGCTACGGGTTGAGCAGTTTGTTCGCCATAATTTTGAACCCAAAGTTCGTCAGCTCTCTGCCATTTCTCTTTCGGCAACCCCATCGCCTCGTAGACGGAATACCAATTCGGCGAGTAGACGGCGCGATAGACTTCGTGATCAAAAGCAACACCCAGCGCGGCAAACGACTGCTCGAAAGCTGTCAGACCGAGCTGGGCGGAATCAACCACAGTTCCATCCCAATCGAAAAGTAGTGTCTTAACCAATGCTGTCTTTGGGTTCACGTGGATTCACAGTTTGACAATTAGTCTTAAAACGAACTGGCAGCGCGCCGCGGAAGACTGGCGCAGTCAGTCTGCGATCGCCACTGTCAACTCGCCGAGCGGCGTCGATTGCTTAGCATCAGCGGAGGCTGGCTCTTCGCGATGAACGTGCCGGTAGAGGATGTCTCGCTGTTGCGGTGTAAAGCCCGCTTCGCGGATCAGGAAGCGCAACATCTGCTCATCAGCTCGATTGTGAGCGCCGGCGGCTGACACAACGTTTTCCTCGATCATGATCGAGCCCATGTCGTTGGCGCCAAAACGCAGGGCGACCTGCCCAAGTTTTAGGCCCTGGGTCAACCATGAAGACTGGAAGTTTTCGATGTTGTCGAGGAACAGCCGCGAGACTGCAAGCATCTTCAAGTAGTCAACGCCGGTTGGCTCCTCCTTGATGCGCCGGCCCAGCGCCGTGTTTTCGCGCTGGAAAGTCCAGGGAATGAACGCAGTGAAACCGCCGGTTTGATCCTGAAGATCGCGCACTCGTTGCAGGTGCCTGACGCGATGAGTGACGTTATCGCCGATGCCAAACATCATTGTCGCTGTCGATCGCAAACCTACGCTATGCACGGCCCTCATAACTGCCAGCCACTCATCCGTCGTGCACTTTGTAGAGACGCGTTTGCGCACTTCGTCATCGAGGATCTCGCCACCGCCTCCGGGTAAACTATAAAGACCAGCGTCTTTCAACCGCGCCATAATCGTTTCGTAATCAAGTCCGGAGATTAAGTGGATGTTGTGAATCTCGGGGGGAGAAAAACAATGCAACTGGAAACTGGGGTACTTCAGGTGCAGCGTTCGCAGCAGGTCCTCGTACCACTCGAGACCGAAATCAGGGTGCAATCCGCCCTGCATTAGCACGCCGGTCCCGCCGAGTGAAATCGTTTCGTCAATTTTCTGGCAAATCTCGTCGAGGGTGCGAACGTAGGTATCAGGCGCACCGGGGCGGCGGTAGAAAGCGCAGAAGGTACAAACTACATTGCAGACATTAGTGTAGTTAATGTTGCGGTCGATGATGTAGGTGACGATATTGTCGGGATGTTTTTGCTGTCGAATTTCATCCGCGGCCACGCCGATCCTGGCAACCTCGTGAGATTCAAGCAGCGCGGTGCAATCGTCGGCGGTCAGCCGCGTGCCGGCAACGGCCCGATCCAAAATGCTTCGAATCTCAGTTGGCATGTTCTTAGTTTATTGGTTAGCTGTGCAATAAGCAAAATGAACACTCGACATAGCCGGCCACCTGGGTACCGGCCAGCAACACTGTCACTAAGGCACCAGTTGTAACGGCTTGTTATTTTCGATCAAACCGTGTTTCGCGGCCAATTCAAAATACAAGTGCATGCCTTTGTCCAGGCTGTCGTCAACATGAAAAGTGATGTTGTCGGTCAGATATTTCCGGATCTCTTCTCCTGGAAGCGGCTCATCATTTTCACACTGAGAGACTATTTTTTCTATTTGCTCCAGCCCCTCGTCGCGAGCGCCGGCGAAGTCCACCTCGTTAATCGCCTCGACCGCGCTCGCTTGGGCCATCCACATTGCGAATACAAAACCTGTGTCCGTATACCGGCGCCATAGACTCGCCAGATCGAAGATATGAAAATCGTCGGCTGGTATCTTCATCGCGGGATCGCCAATGAGTAACGCGGCGTCGTTGCGCTCCATCATCATCTGAAGGTCGGGTCTGCATGATTCCCAGTCCGGTTCCCGACCCACAAACTCGCGGAAAATGATTTTCACGAGAGCCTGCGAAGTACGCGATGAAGCATCGAGCGCGAGGCTGCGGACGCCGTTTAGGTCAGCAAACTTACTAACCAGTACCACACTCCGCACGGCCGCGTGCGAGCCGACACAGACGTCCGGCACAACTCTGAGTTCCGGGATTCGTTGATACTCAATTATCGGAACCAACGCCGCTGCAACTTTTCCCTGTGCAAGTAAGTCAGCACAACGCGCCGGTGCGGCATCGGTTACCAGTTGCACATCAGTCTGTCGCGTTCCGTACTGAAAGCTCCAGATCAGCGGCGCGGTGTTCAGGTAACTTGAAGCGGCCAGTCGCGGTCGGCTCTGAGTATTTAGGGTAGTAATAATTTACTCCTTCTAACAAACCCTTCGGCAGCGGGCGATGCTAACGAAATCATCGCTGCCATCGCAAGCGGCCAAATTTCATTTTCCGATTAGCACGTTGACACCTTTCGAGAGCGCCAATTACTATGCGGCGAACAATACATTCCGCGCACCCGGCAGCTTGAGGATCCGAAAAGTTACGATCGCCTAAGTTTATTCGATGCAAATTTATGACGTTAGCGTACCGCTCTCCGCGGTCACACCTACTTATCCGGGGGATCCAGGCATTGAGATCAAACAGTGGCTGACGCTAGCTAACGGTGATTTAGCGAATGTCTCGCTGATAAATTTTGGTATGCATTCAGGCACTCACGTCGATGCACCGGCACATTTCATCGAAGGCGGCGCAAAAGTCGAGTCCCTGCCGCTCGAAAGTCTTATTGGAGAAGCAGAAGTTGTTGAAGTCGCAGATGACATCCGAGCGATTGATGAGAGTTTCGTGGCCGCCAATTGTTCCCGAGGCTCTCAAAGAGTTCTATTCAAGACGCGTAATTCGGCGTTCTGGAACAACATTCAGAATGGGTTTCGGGAAGATTACACTTACATCGAACCTGCCGCTGCCAGACGACTGGTGACATCAGGAGTTAAACTAGTGGGAATCGACTATCTGTCGGTCGAGCAATTCCACTCGCAGAAATTTGAAACACACCATACGTTGCTCTCCCGGGGAGTTGTTATCCTGGAAGGCCTGGATCTGCGACGAGTTTCGCGCGGGTTTTATGAACTAATTTGTCTGCCACTCAGAATTGCGGGTGGCAGCGGCGACGGCGCACCAGCCCGCGTCGTCCTGCGCACAAGGGACTAAGCTTCTCCTCTCCGCTTCGCGGAGAGAGGTTAGGGGAGAGGACGAGACCGCGGACAACTCCACCCCGACCCTGCTTGGGGAGGGAGTAAAACGTGAATTGAGGCGTGCAGATCACATGGCCGGCAATACCGACAACGATTACAGGGAACGCGTGTTCCGCATTGTTCGTTCTATTCCTCGTGGACGGGTTATGACTTACGGCCAGATCGCCGAAATCCTCGGCGAGGGGTATACGCCGCGCACCGTCGGATTTGTAATGCACAGCTCGAACGACAAGACTCCCTGGCATCGAGTCATCAACGCGCAGGGGGGATGTTCTACCCGCGGAGTAGTTCTTCCGCACGACAAGCAACAACGAATGCTGGAAGCCGAAGGAGTCAGCTTTAATGAACGGGGCCGTTGTGAATTGCAAGAGTATCTCTGGATTCCAGCCGAGCCTAAGGGTCAACGCAAAACGAGATCAGAAAAAGGCACACTATTCTCCAAATAGTTCTTCTTGCTAAAGGAAAACACATGAACAGAGATCCTCTCGATCAAAGAGCGCCCTATGCCGTCAGTCCTCCTCGTTATTCTGTTTCGCATCAAATGGTAACCACAGCATTTGAACTGCCAAACTTCCGCATCACGCAAAACCTCGGTGTTGTTCGCGGAATCGTAGTTCGCTCACGAAACATCTTCGCGACCATTGGCGCCGGCTTGCAAACGATCGTTGGCGGAAACATTACGGTGTGGACAAAACTTTGCGAGGATACGCGCGCTGATGCATTTGACATCATGATCCAACATGCAACTGAAATCGGAGCGAATGCGATCGTAGGCGCGCGCTACGATGCTACGGAAGTTTCCGCAGGCGTTACGGAAGTTCTGGCCTACGGCACTGCTGTCATTGTCGAACCCGCAAATGCCGAAGCGAGCTATCGCTCATGACTGGGGAGAAGATCACAGCCGCCCAACTTCAACGAATTCAGAAGGCGGTTGACACAGTCCCCTTCGCCCGACTCCTTGGCATCGAACTCGAGAGTGTTGGCAAGGGAACCGCAACTCTCGGTCTGAAGATTCGCAAAGAACTAACCCAGAACCATGGCGTCGTTCACGGAGGAGCGATCGCTTCTTTAATCGACACGTCAACCGCTTTCGCCATAATCTCCCTACTCGATCCCGGAGAAAAAGTGACCACAGTGGATCTGACCATAAGCTATCTGCGGCCCATTACGACCGGCCGAATCACGGCCGTGGCCAAAGTGATAAGGGCCGGGCGCCGGCTTTTTGTCGTTTCCGCAGATGTACTTAGTTCCGACGGAAAGCCCGCTGCCACAGCACTTAGCACCTACATAAAGGTCTGAACGGGAACGCCCGCCCCTAAGCTCCCAGTAGTGTTCTAATTTTGAAGGGGCGTACCTCTGTGGGCGCCCCTTTGCCGCCCAATCCGGGCGCCCACGGAGGGACGCCCCTACAATTTCGTCAAGTTAGGACACTACTAAGCTCCCAATTTGATAGACAGTCTATGTTTATCTCTGTAAAATAAGTTTGGCCTTCCCTGCGGCCCCAGCCGCCTAACGCCCCGCCAGAAAACTTCAGTTGTCCGACCCTTTCGCCGACTCCCACGCATGTACTCCCTGTATCATTCCCTCCTGGCCCAGCACCCGAGACTGTTGATGCCCGTACGATGTGCGGGTTCGACGATTGCGAAACTCCATCGCTACTTCGAAGACGTAGTACTTGAGAACAATCTCGGCGCTTTGGTGGTCGAGAATTTGCCCACGTCTGCGGAGAGACCGGCTCGCGATGTCGCACACATTGAAGAGCTCGTCAAGATAGCCAAAAATCTTTTCCTCTGGGTAAGTCCCGAGGATGCCCTTTCCACCATGGTGCTCAACCACGGAAAAGAAAACACCAGCTCTGTCATTTTGGAGCGAAGCGATGAGGGCGACGATTTTGAGCGGTTTGTCATAATCGCAGACGCTCGCTTCTCCGCACTGCTGGCGTCGGTCCACCATGCGGATGAAGAAGACACCGCGCGCGATCTCGTCATCTGGACTTTCGAGCCTGACGTTGTTTACTCCGCTTTGGAATACTTGATGGCGCGCGTCACTGCAGAGCATTCGTCTCAAGCAAACGCCTTTGCGATAGCTGTTCGCGACTCAATGCCGAAAGCTACCTCGCTTCATCTCACCTTAGGGGTGACGACAAAACTCGCTCGGCTATTACAGGAACAGGCTGAACGCGAGATTGCCGTCAACCGGCTCGCGACCGCAATCAGAAACTCGCTTGAACTCGACAGCGTTCTGCAAACCGCCGCTAATGAGGTCGGCCGCGCACTCAATGTCCATTCCTGCGCAGTAAGAGTTGAGGGTGCTCTCGTTGGCCATCAAATGACTAAGTATTACGTGCGTCCAGACTCCGCTACTGAAGGCGAAGAGTCGTTGCTCAGCGACGTGAACCTGATTAGCATCCGTCTGGCAATTTCACCTCAGACTTATATCGTTGAGGGTGACGACTCTAAGTGGCCCCCTGTACTTGCCGATGCCGTCGTGCCTCTCATTTATCAGGGAAATGTGATTGGGTTTCTGTTAGTGCGTTCTGATGACGTGTCGCGCGGATGGGCCGACAATGAATTGTTGCTTCTACACACCGTTGCCGACCAGCTTACAGTTGCCGTTAACCAGGCGCACATGTTCGCTCAAATGGAGCAGCAAGCGCTGACCGACAGCTTGACAGGCTGTCACAACCGTCGCTCATTTGAGTTGCGCCTTGAACATGATCTGCAGCAGGCAACTCGCAGGCACGAGTCGCTTTCTTTAGTCATGCTCGACCTTGACAATTTCAAACACATCAACGATCAAGCCGGCCACGAATTTGGAGACGTCGCGCTCTGCATGCTGACGGAAACCTTGCGCAATGGTCTGCGAGCTGTTGACACCCCAGCGAGATTTGGTGGCGACGAATTTGTGATAATCCTGCCCGAGGCAAACACCGCGGGCGCGATGATCGTTGCCGAGCGTTTGCGCAAACGGGTTGAGCAAATGGAACTGCCGGGCTTCGGTCAGATGACGGCTTCTTTTGGTGTCGCTACGTTTCCCAACCACGCCTCGTCGCGCGATGCTCTGCTGGCGGCCGTGGACCATGCCCTCTACGAAGCTAAAAACGGCGGACGTAATCGGGTCATGGTTAGCGATACCGATTCGTTTGAAAGCAATCGGCCTAGTGTCGAGTTGATAGACGCAATG
>Ga0137403_10006362_pt1 | contig 13533 bp, 11 predicted proteins | sample CZOMad2_1_16fung_FD_122057 | JGI IMG/M metagenome (GOLD analysis project Ga0137403, IMG submission 122057) | Vadose zone soil fungal communities from Angelo Coast Range Reserve, California, USA - CZOMad2_1_16fungal (Hybrid Assembly) | ecosystem: Environmental > Terrestrial > Soil > Vadose zone... | reverse complement strand
TCGATGCCGGCGGGGTGCCAACACTACGCGGCCGTGTAGTTAGTTTCTTTTCGCAAGGCGACGGTCTGGCCATTGCCGCTGCGTTGGAAGATGAAACCTATTCGCTCGACGAATTGATTTACGATTTGGCGAACCTCGATGCCGGCTTTCGGTTTTGCGGTGATGAAAATCGCTGGGGCGGACGGTTGGGGATTGTGTGCCACGAGAAATACGGGCTTCAATCGGTGCCTGGTTACCTCGAAAATGGTGTGCCGCCCAAGTACGGCGCCGGTGCCGAACAAGTAGTGGCCTCAGTCCACAAAAACCCCTTAAATAAACATACTTGGATAACGGATCTGCTTGGCCATGGCGACATCGACCGGATCATTATTGAATGGCGCAGCCTGTTGCGGCAGATTTCGCACGCGTCTGAGCTGGACTGGGCCCGCTGGCGCGTGTTGCAGTCGATGGCGAAAGGGATCCTCAATGAAACCGAATCGCCCACGATGACGGAACTGCCGCCGCTGGATTATCAGCAGACTCGGCGGGTTGATCATCGGTTGATCCTGCGCAGACATTGACCTCTTATTCCTTGTGACTGTTTGGATAGCCGACGACTATGAGGCGATCAGCCAGGAAGCGGCGAGCCGCATCCTTAACGCGCTGACTGTGAAACCCAACCTGCTCTTATGCGTCGCCGGCGGCTCGACGCCAACGCGCGCTTACCAATTGCTGGCGGAGAATCACTCAAGCAATCAGCGCGCGTTTCAGTCGCTCCGCATTGTGAAGCTCGACGAATGGGGCGGCGTCGCAATGGACGATCCCGGATCCTGTGAGATGCAACTTCGAAAGCTCCTGGTTGAACCCCTTGGCCTTTCGGTTGAACGGTACCTTGGAATCAGAAGCGATTCCGAAGCTCCGGAACTGGAATGCGAAGAACTTAGAAACCGCTTGGCCACCAATGGCACGATCGATCTGTGCGTGCTCGGGTTGGGAATTAATGGCCACCTCGGCATGAACGAACCGGGCTCGAGTCTGCAACTTGGACCCCATGTCGCCCATTTGAGTGAAGTCTCGTTGCGGCACCCAATGCTGACGAACAGTCACACACGGCCAACGTACGGTCTGACGCTGGGCCTTGGAGATATCATGGCCTCACATGAGATCCTTCTACTTGTCAGCGGCGCGAACAAACGCGAGCCTCTTCAACGATTGATGCAACCCGCCATTACAACTCAATTCCCCGCCTCCTTGCTATGGCTGCATCCCAATTGCCACTTGCTCTGCGACCGTGACTCGGCTCAGGGCCTCAAACCGAACCCGTGACCAACTCGACCCGAGCGATTGGCATCGATATTGGCGGCACGAAGATCGTGGTTGCCGCCGTGGATGGGCGCGGCAAGATCCAGGCTCGAACATCCTTCGAGACACGCTCGAACCGCGGCTTCTCTGTGGGACTCGCCGAGCTGTCAGGATCAATTCGTCGAATATTACAGGAGGCGAATTGGGCGGCGGAGACTGTCAGCGGGATCGGAATTGGCTGCACCGGGCCGGTGAGTCCAGCCCGTGGCACTATCCACAATCCTTATACTCTGCCCGGCTGGGACAATGCCGACATCGTCACTCCTTTACGAGAGGCGTTTAGCATCCCCGTCTCTTTGGAGAATGACGCCGATGCGGCCGCGGTTGGCGAGTTTCATTTTGGCGCAGGCCGGCACGCCGATCCAATCGTCATGGTGACACTTGGCACAGGGGTCGGCGGCGCAGTCGTGGCTGGCGGAAAGATTTATCGTGGAGTCAATGGCGAACACCCGGAATTAGGCCACATTCCAGTGTTCCGCGATGGTCCTGAATGCTATTGTGGAACACGTGGTTGCTGGGAATCGCTCGCGTCAGGCACCGCCATCGCCTCGTTGGGCTCGGAATCCGGTTTTGAGGACAGCCGGGCTGTCTTTGCGGCCCACTCAAATGGAGGGCGCCCTGCTGCAATCATAGGGCAAGCGACAAAGGCGACCGCGATTGCGACCTGGACGCTGCTCCACACCTTCCTGCCTCATCGGATCATTCTCGGCGGAGGCATCGGTGAAGCTCATTTCAATGTTTTCGCTCCGTCAATCCGGGAACAGATCTCGCGCGCCACACAAATCCCCAAGAGACGCGTTGAAGTTGTGAAGGCGGAGCTGGGGCAGGATGCTGGCGTAATCGGTGCGGCCGCGCTTGTATTCCAGAAGACCAACCTCGCTTAAAACCCAATGAACAAACAAATCAAAGTCGGCATCATCGGTTCTCAATTCATCTCTCACATCCATACTCTTTCGCTGAAGCGCTGTGTCCAAGCCGAGGTATTCGCAGTAGCATCACCAACGGCAGGTCATGCACAGACCTTCGCCGCGAAGAACGGGATTCCCCATCATTTCAGCGATTACCGAAAAATGCTGGCGATGGCGGAGCTGGATGTGGTTGTTCTCGGCGTGCCGAATGACCTTCACTGCATGGTCACGCTCGATGCCGCCGCAGCGGGAAAGCACATCGTAGTTGAGAAGCCGCTGTGCCTCAACCTTGACGAGGCCGACCGGATGATCGCTGCGTGTCGGAACGCGAAGGTGAAATTGATGTACGCCGAGGAGCTTTGTTTTGCACCCAAGTATGTGCGCTTGAAACAGCTTCTCGACTCAGGCGCATTAGGCCTACCTACTTTGCTCAAGCAGTCTGAAAAGCACAGTGGACCTCATGCACCACATTTTTGGGACGTGAACCGCTCGGGCGGCGGTGTGACTATGGATATGGGTTGTCACGCGATTGAATTCTTCCGCTGGATGCTGGGACGTCCGCCAATCAAATCAGTGTATGCCCACATGGGCACCTGCGTGCACGCCGACAAAACTCAAGGCGATGACAATTCGCTGATTATTCTTGAGTTTGCCAATGGAGTGATCGGATTGGCGGAAGAAAGCTGGACCAAACAGGGCGGTATGGATGATCGCGCCGAGGTGCATGGCTCGAAAGGTGTCGCTTATGCCGATCTGCTTCATGGCAACGCCATTGAAACGTATAGTGCCGAGGGTTACGACTACGCGGTGGAGAAGGCTGGTTCCACCAAAGGCTGGACCTTTACAATATATGAGGAGGAATGGAATTATGGCTTCCCACAGGAAATGGCGCATTTTGTCGATTGCGTGCAGAACGACAAGCAACCGTTGGTTACCGGAAACGACGGTCGTGCTGTCCTGGAAGTTATTTTCGCTGCTTACGAATCTGCCCGGACAGGGAGCAAAGTGGAGTTGCCTTTCAAGACCGCTGCAAAAAAGCCTCACGATCTGTGGCGGTCCACCCAGGGCGCGACGCGTGACGCCGCTTGAACTTGCAATTCAAGCCACTGTACTGCAGGCTGCGAGAAACCATGAAAAGAAACCTTACATTGCTGACATTAGCGGTCTTGCTCGCCCTATCTGTCGCGAGCCGTGCGGCGGAAATGAAGGAACAAGGGTTTGCTCAATTATTTAACGGCCATGATCTCACCGGCTGGAAGCTACGCAATCCTTCCGGCCACAACTCCTGGAGTATTGGGCCGGGAGGCGTGCTAAAGAACACCGTTGAAAAAGGCGGCCCTCACGGCACCGACTTGATGACCGAGCGCACATTTTGGAACTTCACTGCCCGCTTCGAATACATGACTCCAGACAATTCAAATAGCGGCTTCTATCTTCGTGGCCGCCAGGAAATCCAGATCCTCGGCGACCACAACCGGGGCGAGCTAAGTAAGGGCGGCAATGGCGCCATCTATAACTTCAAAGCGCCAGATAAGTTCGTCACCAAACCAGGCGGCCAGTGGCAGACCGCCGAAGTGACGATCATCGGCCACCGGATCACGGCGTATCTGAACGGAGTCAAAATCCATGACAACGTTGAGTGCGACAAGCCAACCGGCGGACAATTGGATGATAAGATGGATGAGCCGGGTCCAATCCTGCTGCAAGGCGACCATGGCACAGTGAGTTTCCGCAATATTCGGATCAAAGAATTGCCGAAAGAATAACGACTCACTGACGGTGAGTTTGCATCTCTTCGTACAATTTCACCGCTTGAATGGCGCGGGCATCCCCTTTAGCCGCGAGCTCATAAATCTCGCCCATCACAGCGGCGGTCGCATCGTTAACCGCAATTCGCTTTTCTGCGGACAGCACTGGAGTGGCTCGAAGCTTCTGTAACCGCCTGACAGCGTCATCGAGATCCCCGGCTTTGTAGGCAGTCATTGCCTGATGCATTTCCTGTACCGGTGTCGTCGCAGGAGCAGTCTGGTTCGGGGCAGCTGCAGGTGAAGCTTGCTGGACCGGCTCCGCTGCGGGTGCAGCCTGTACGGGCTCGGGTTGAGCCATCGCGGTCGCTGCTTTCTGAAGTTCAGTGTTGGCGTCCTTCCTGTGCCCGCAACCACAAAGCATCGTAACCGTAAGGCACAAAGCCAAAAGGAAATGACTGGCGCATTTCATTTGCGGTGAATATCCGAGCAAAAGAGAATACGGTTCGCAGCAGATTTCTTGGCAAATCCAACCGCGTGTACAAAGAACGAAATGCTCACGTTTTGCGTCCACTGACGGTTCCCGGATTGCACCAGACACGGTTTTTTACTTGGCTGTTTACTTCTTTGTAAAACAACAGCGTTTTGATGGCTTCTACGTGTCCATCGACTACCCCAATCGTAGTGCCGAAAGAGTGCAGCTTTGTGATGCCCTCGGTAGGCTCACTCGATCCGTCATTAAAATCCCCGGGGTTTGTCTCAAGGGCCTGCCAGAAAATGACCGAATCCTGCCGGAACGCAGGAGCCTTGTAGGAATTAGGTGAGATATTGCCAAATCCACAGACCGCACCGTTCATGAGATAAGTGGATAGTTTCTGCGCACGACCTTTCCAAGTCGTCAAATTTGTGTTGTCCAGTGGACAACGGTAAACTCCCATTGCCCGAATGTAGTCCCAAAGCAAACCATTCGCATAAGCCCTTTGCAGATCCGCATTGTAAGGAGCCCTGGTCGGATCGGGGATCGAGCCCGTTGATGCATCATACAACCATCCTCGTCTCAACCAGGGGGAATTCCAATTTGGCTCGGGCAGAAAATCCCTGGAATCATTGATGTATAGGTGCATGGCCAGAGTTATCTGCTTCACGTTGTTGTGGCATTGAGCGCGCACCGCCTTGTCCTTAGCTTTTGCCAGCGCGGGTAGCAGCATGGCGGCCAGGATAGCTATGATGGCAATTACTACCAGTAGTTCGATCAATGTAAACGCAGGATGAGCGCGAGATTTTCGGGATTTTCGGATGCTTTGGGCCTTCACAATGGGTTTCTGCCTGGTTTTATGTCATTGTAACAGATTCGGCCTGTGGCGTCATGTTCTATTTGGTGGTCCTATTGGCTAAAGAGCTTCGCAGCATCCATCCTATGATGAGATAGCGGAATCCCACAGCTCGGAAGAAACCGCTCGTTCAGGATTGCTGATGCGCAGCCGACCGGCATAAAGTGCGGCGCGCCTCCGCGCGCTGAATGAATCGAAGAAACCCAAAGCGCCAACAGACTACCGCAGTCAAAAACAGTGTCGCGTCAATACCGGGTCTTCACAGAACCTGGCGCTGTATTGTTGGGCAGATTCTAATGGTCATCTTGTCTGTCAATTTTCTTGCCTGTTCTGCAATTCCTGGAGCGGCCATTTACGAACCGTCCGCCATTAATCCGCCCAAGCCTTTGCATGAATTCCGCGGCGCCTGGATCGCAACCATCGCGAACCTTGATTGGCCATCGAGGAAAGGTTTGAGCACCGTGGAACAAAAAGCGGAATTGCTGGAGCTCTTCGATCGCGCCGCGCAACTCAAGCTCAACACTATCATTTTCCAGGTGCGGCCGGCGTGCGATGCGTTTTACGCCTCAAGCCTGGAACCGTGGTCGGAATACCTCACCGGCACAATGGGCAAGGCTCCTCTGCCATTTTACGACCCACTGGCGTTCGCGATTGAGGAGGCCCACAAACGCGGGTTGGAATTGCACGCCTGGTTCAATCCCTATCGGGCTCGGAATTCCTTTTCCAAATCGGCACTGGCCGCGAACCACGTCAGCAAAACGCATCCACAACTAGTGCGGGATTACGGAAAACAACTATGGCTGGATCCGGGCGAAAAGGAGGTGCAGCAGTACTCGCTGGCGGTCGTGCTGGATGTTGTGCGACGCTACGACATCGATGGGGTCCATTTTGATGATTACTTTTACCCTTATCCGGAAAAAGATCGCGCCGGCAATTATTTGGAATTTCCGGACTATGTGAGTTGGAAACGATACGGAGTCGGCGGCCGGCTGAGCCGGGACGACTGGCGAAGGGAAAATGTCAATTCATTCATCCGCATGGTCTATGAATCCATTAAGGCTGCTAAGCCGTGGGTGAAGTTCGGTATTAGCCCGTTTGGCATCTATCGGCCGGCCGTTCCCTTAGGAATCGATCCGCATGCGATTGATGCTTACGGGAAACTTTACGCGGATTCCCGGAAATGGCTCGTGAATGGCTGGGTAGATTACTTTGCCCCACAGCTTTATTGGGCTATCGAGCCAAGAGAGCACAGTTTTCCGATCCTGCTGAAGTGGTGGGCTGAGCAAAATGTCAAAGGGCGGCATCTCGTCGCGGGATTGGATACGACCAAAACTGAAAATAGGTGGAGCGCCCAGGAGATTGTGAACCAAATCCGCCTGGCGCGGCAACAAAATGGCGTCAGCGGCCACATTCATTGGGACATGAAATCATTAAAGCGAAACAGCGTGCTGGCTGCCAGCCTGGAGCGTGGAGCATATTTGCAACCGGCCCTCGTGCCGGCATCGCCGTGGCTTGGCAGCGCGCGACCTGATCGACCAGGATTGAGTGTGGAGCGTGAAGCGTGGAGGGAGGACAAGGTGAAAAGGCCCGCGGCTGGAACTGTGTCACCATTGGAAATGCGCTGGGAAACGAGAGGGGCGGAAAGGGCTTGGCATTGGGTTTTGCAAACCCGGGCGAGTGGGGAGTGGAGCGCCGAGATACTACCCGCCGGACAAACATCGCGGGTCTGGACACAACCACCGCCGGAAGTCATTGCGGTGACGGCCTTGGACCGAAATGGAAATGCGAGCGGGCCTGTTGTCATGGAACTCAAGAGGCACTGAAAAAGACAAGCATGAGGGCAGCGAGCGAAGGGGCGACAACACTCACAGGAAGATCCTCAGTGCGTCAGGGCATAAACTGCGATGTTGAGCGTCAGCTTCTTTCCATCTTCAGCGCTGACGCCTTTGCCTTCGTTGCAACTGTTGTTCGCGCTGAAGGCGCAGCATAAACCGTCTTCGCACAGGACAGCTACCAGATTGCCCTCATAGAAAAGGCCTTCGAGCTGGATGTCGCGCGACTCATTGAGACAGCGGACACGTTCGATCTTATAGAAGGAACGATAAATCAAGTGATCGTAAGGAATGGGCCTGACTTTTTCATTGGGAAAAATGCGTCCGAACTCGCGTCGCCAGGCGGAAGGAAAATTGGGATTTGTACAACAGCCAGAACCAAAGAAAAATCCCCCATGGCTCAAATATTTTTTTAAGTTATCTAACTCAGCTTGTGTGAACACGAAATCGTTATGTCCATTCATAAACAGAAACGGAGTCTCGAACAGATCGGGGTCGGTCAGACGAACCTTGCGTTCCTCCTGGACCTTGAGTGTCGAAGCGCGCGAGACCAGGCTCATCATGCCCTGGGCTATCCCAGCACAATCATTTCCGTCATTGGCGCTGTATCTTATTCGACCCATGAAGAAGGTTGCTTGTTTGTCTTCGCTGGGTTGGGCGGAGGCGGGGAGCGAAAGAGCGAGGACGAACCAGGCCAAGGCGGAAGTGATGCGTGAAACCTGAAATGTGAAACCTGAAACGTAATTCATGAGTTGATTATCCATTTGTTTAGTTGACTCATTTACTTCTAACCATCAGACCAAATCCCAACGTTTTCGCAAGACCCACTCGCCGGCCAGACATCCCACCACCAAGGCCAGCATCCAGGCATTAATTCCAACAGGCCGACGCATCTGCTTGCCGCGGCGGATCTCTTCAATCTTCGATTTGATCCGCGCCACCAAGTTGGCAGCATCGGCACAGTCTTCGGCTTTCATGGCCAGTCCGTCGCTGACCGCGGCCCATTGGCGAAGTGTCTCCATATTTCGGCCAGTGTTCTGGAATTCCACATTCATGTCGCGGATCTCGATGGGCCGTGTCGCGATGGGCACCCTCAGCGAGTCGGAAACCGTGACAGTAAAGATATCGGCCTTTTCGGCGTGGAACTTAAAGTCCACCGGATGAAGCGGTTCAAGTTCGACGATTTCTTCATGCAAGAGATTTTTTTGACTATCCTCGGCGCGAGCGAAGAATTTCCGGCTGGTTTCGGTGATGTTCTTTGGATTAGGTTGGCGCTCCAGAACAACCTGGACATCCATTTGAGGGTGCAATTCCTGGTCGGCTACATGAATTGAAACTTCATGCCGGCCAACCTCACTGAGAAACCGAAATAATTGCCGCCAAAAACGGTCGAACTGACGCGGATCAGAATCCCTGGCAAGCCGCCAGCGCCAGAAATTCTGGATGCAGAGCACGGCAGACAAACCAGCGCCATAGCGCTGCGAGGCCATTAAAATTCGGCGACCCTGTGGGCCGTCATCGTTTTGATGAAGAGCCCAAACAACCGCTCCGGGTTTGGCGGCATCGACACGCCCGTACTGAGTAAAGGTGGGCAACTGAGCCCAAACCTCGCGCACCGGCTGATTGTCGGCGATTTGAAAGACCTGATGCTGGAGAGCCTCATCGGTGAGGTGGATGCGGAACGGTCTGTCAAGACCCTGCACCCCGGTGTTTGGGGCGAAGACCACCGGTAGCAACTGTTCCAGCCGGCTGTTTTGCCAGGAGTTGTCGAACGTGGCCGGCCCTCCAATCATTAGCACCCCGCCGCCCATTTCGCTGCAGAACCGAGCGAGGATTTCCTGTTGGGCAGGCGTCAGATCCACCGGACGGAGATTCGACAGGACCAGCACCCGATACGGTGCCAATTCCTCGAGGGAATTGGGAAAACCGTTGAGCAGCTCGCCTGCGGCTTCGACATTCTGACGAAACACGGCAGTTTTGGAGGTACGTGTCAAACCCGTGAGCTTAATGGTGGTGTCATTGCGGAGAGCAAGGCCAATGAATTTGTAATCCCAGGTCAGCGCGCCCTGGACATAGAGGACGCGAAGCTCCTTCTCGTCAGAAATCCTCACGGCCGTGTTTGCCAGAGTATTCACGCATTTGAGATTTGGAATCTCCGGCGGTACCAGTTGGACTGAATAGTTATGCGCGCTGGGCTTTTCTTCGGTCACGACGAAATTCTCGAGCCACGAGCGCGAGCCCTTTCCCGGCGAGACGCTTTTTTTCTGATGTATTTGTCCGTCACGGAACAGCAATAAATCAAAGGACGGCATTTCTCCCGAGTTCATCATCTCCAATTGTGCGGAAATGCTGAAGGCCGTTTTTGGGGAAACGGTCGATGGAGCTTGCACTTCGCGTAACGATAATGTTTGCACACCCTGGTCGCTGCCAAAGCCGACGCCAATAAAAGGAATGCGCGCGTCAGCCAAAGCTGTCAAAGCGCCAATGTTGTCTGTGCCTTCATTGGCGCTGCCATCGGTCAGGGCGATCACGGCCAGCGGAGCCTGAGGGGCGTGCTGGACTGCCTGGACGATAGCTCGGCCGAGATTGGTACGCTTTCCGGACGGAACTGCCGCGGCAACTTTGTTTCCGTCGGCCAGCTCGGCACTCTCATCGAAGAGCATGGCTTGCACGGGGAGATTAGCCGATTTGAGTTCGGGCAACAGGCGTTCGCGGAGAAAGCCAAGTGCCAATTGATAGCGGCTGGCATCACGCTCCTGAAGCGACATACTCTCGCTACGATCCATCAGCAATACCACAGAACGTGCCGCCGAAGCCGGAGGCTCGCGGGCGATCCAGACCGGGCGAGAGACGAGAAGAAGCAGGATAAGCAAAGGCAGAGCACGCAAAGCGCTCAGCACGATAACGCGACGGCAGCCCAAACCACTCTGTTGCTGGCGCCAGGCTGAAAGCGCCAAAACCGCTGCTAATGGAAGGCTGAGCAGCCAGCCAAGCGGGAACTCGAAGACAACAGAACCGATCATAACTCCCACGCAAAATCGATGAAACGGATGTATTTCGCTGCCGGTTCAAGACCACCCACTCGAAATACTTGGCGGAGTGCGTCCGTCCACGCCCGCACCCTGCCAAATGGGCATACCGGCCGAAGGGGTGTTTTATTGAGAGGACGCAACTGACGCATAACCAGAGGTTACCTTTCCGAGAGCTTCTGAAAGTACTTTTGGATGCGGCCACGATATGCCGGTGGGAGCCGGGTCGGGTCGATATTGGTAACTTCAGGTTTGTCCTCTTTTTTCGCGAGACGGTCGGAGGTTTCCACGGAGAAATGCTGCAACTCGTCCATCAACTTCTTTAGATCTGCGACTTCCAGCGGAGCTTCGGGCTTAAGCATTTGTTCCAGGTGGAGCAGGATCTGGTTTCCATGGTCATTATCGCCCGACTGGTTGCGCAAACCCGATTGCAAATTGTACAATGCTTCCCTGCCCTGCCGGCCTTTGTCCTGAGGAGAGATGGGATGCGGCTTCTCCAGTTGCTTAATCAAACTATCCAGGTTGGCCATGCCTTGATTGAAACTGTCCTGTTCCGAGGGCTTAAGGGAATCGCTCTGCTGCGCTGCCTGCATGGTTTTCGGCTGGCTCTCATTAAAAGCCTGGCTGACTTTGCTCAGGCCCTCCTTTGCTTCCTCCGCTCGCTGTTGCTTGTCCGTCGTATTCTGGGCCTGTTGCACCTGATTGAGCCTCGCATCCAGGTCCACTTTGTTTTGGCCGCTCAGCGCGTCGCGCAACGGCTGGCCAAAAGCATCGCGCGTCGGTTCCTGTTCGGCGAGTCTCTTGAGTTGATTGATTGTATCACGCGCCTGGCTGGCGGTCTTCTGCAGGTCGGAGTTCGAGATATTTGCCCCTGGATTCGAACACTTGCCGAAAGTTTGAATCTGCTGATCAAGCATCTGCTTCAATTTGTAGGCGTCAGTCAATTGGTGTTCGGCGGACCGTGTCTTCATGGACTCGGTGAATTTTTCCAGTTCTTGTGTCGCCTGCGCGGTAGCAGCCCGGGCGTCGTTTTTACGGTTATCGAGCGAGTCAGCCGCTTTTGTCATCGCTTCCCGCGCCCGAACCCAGTCGCTTTGAGTACCGTCGAAGACCGCCTGATGCTCCTTTTGAAAATCGTTTAAGGCTTGTTGCAATTGTTGCTCCTGCTCACCAAGCCGCGGAAAATCATTCCGGCGGGCGGCCTTGGCTTGCTGCTCGAGAGCCTCCTGCTGATCCAGACTTTTTTGCACGAAATCCTGTGCCGCTTTGTCTTCATTGCGGAACTCGGTCATTTGCCTGAGCTTCTTTGACGAATCCGCCAACGGGGGCGGAGGATCCTTGTCCTTTCCTGGTTCATCGAATGCTCCGGCATTCTCCGTGACAGTTTTTTGAAAAATTTTCCGTGCCGCAATTAGCTCCGCGAGCCCGCTGCGCTCCCGGTTTTGGGCGTCGCTCATCACACCGGATTGAAGTTGCTGACTGGCGCTCTCGAGCGACTGCTGGGCTTTGGCGAGGTTATCCAGGGCCTCGCCGATGGGTTTGTTCTCCATCCCGGCGGCCATCCAGGCATACAAATGCTGGGCGGAGTCGCCCAGGTCGTGCTCAGCCTCGGAGAGTTTGTTTCGATCCTGCTGCCGCAAATTCTCCTGCTCGGGAGCTTTCTGAACATGTTGATGCGTCTGACGGATCACATGTTGCTGGCGATTGATGAGCATGGACATTTCATTCAGGCATTGATATGCCTTGCCCCCTTCGCCTCCGGGCATTTTCAGGATGTCCTCGCGGAAGGGCCGGACCTCCATGAAATAAATTTCGGAGCCATACGTGTTTTGCTTCTCGGTATTGGCTTTGGCGTAATAGCTGACTACGTCCCAGTCCGTAAGAGGCAGTTCGTCCAGATAGACCGTGGGCTGATAAACCGCATAGCGTGGTTCCCGAGGCGGTGGCAGCTCGTGTTGCGCTTCCTCGGCGCCATTCACAGCGGAAAACCAGGAGACGTCCTTGAGGGACTGGTTCGCGGCGGCTTCGATTTGCAAAGGCACCACGTCCAGCTTGGTCACCTTAAGGTCAGCGCCCGGATCGGTGATCCGCACTTCGCCCCAGATGCGCTCCTGCTCGACGTTGTTGGTGGCCGGCAAAGCCAGGTCCAATGGCTTCTCGGGCCGAGGCTGGCGGGAAATTCTGACTCTATCAGCCGACATTAAGCGTTCCCAGGGCGAAGAAAGTTGGAACAGGAGAAGCGTGCCGGATAACAAGAAAATAAACCCGCAGAGATGCAGCAGCGGCCGCGACGCAGGGAAGGCGGACGGCGAGGGTTTTTCGGCGAGGACGCTCTGGGTCTGTTTGGCAATGCGCAACGCAAATGATTCCGTGTTTGTGTCGGCTGGCCGCGATTCAAGGAAAAGCAGCGTGTGGAGCCGATCCAGCAAGCGGCGATCGACTTTCTCCAAAGCTGACGCCAGCCAGTTGCGATCCGGCGAGCCGGCAGCCACGCTTATGATCACGGCTATCCATGCAAGAAATCCCACGAGAGCAATCAGCGCAAACAAACCGATACCGAGAGTCTTGCTGGTGAGCCATCCCGCGAGGATCGCCCCGCCGAGGATTAGGAGGAGCAGACAAACGATGCCTCCCAGCACAAAACTGTACTGGAGGAACTTCAAGCATTTCCAACGAAATTCCGCCCGATTGAGACTCGTCTCAACTACTGTAAACCGAAAACTCATGAGTGTTCCCTTCGGTCCTGAGCCACCACCATTTCCAGGAGCAAGGCCAAGAAACCTCCAAGTAGCATCCACCACCAAAGCTGCTGTTGCAAGATACCTCTCATGCCAAGCGAGGTTCGCGAAGCCACTGTCAGCGATTTTTCGACGGCCACCGGGGTATTTACCCGCCACACTTTCACGGCTTCAGGCGCGTCCACGTAGGTCAATTCCGATTCTTTCAGAGAAGGGTTCACGCTAAAGATTTTTTCCACCTTCGAACTTTCATCATATAAAAGAGCATAAAGCCCCGGCTTGTCCGGCATTCGGACTTGCGCCCTGCCCTGCTCGACCGGGGCCCTGGTGATCTCACGGTTCCCATCCTTGAGCACTACTTCACGGGTCGCCGCCGCAGTCGCGGGGATCTGGAGCATCGTAACTTCGCCCGGCTCAAAAGCGGTCGGGGTTGGATCCTCGGCTCGCGCAGCCTGAAGGGTCAGGTCCAGAAACGGAATGAAGCTTTGATGAACCGGCCAGGAAACATGTTCGCGGTCCAGACCGAAGGCAGCGACGAAAAGTTTGCCCGGAAACTTCGTGCCCTGGAAGAACAGCCCGGCCCCTCTTTCTGAAAATATTAACGGCATG
>Ga0137403_10006361_pt1 | contig 13533 bp, 16 predicted proteins | sample CZOMad2_1_16fung_FD_122057 | JGI IMG/M metagenome (GOLD analysis project Ga0137403, IMG submission 122057) | Vadose zone soil fungal communities from Angelo Coast Range Reserve, California, USA - CZOMad2_1_16fungal (Hybrid Assembly) | ecosystem: Environmental > Terrestrial > Soil > Vadose zone... | reverse complement strand
CTCGAAGCATTCGGTATCGACAGCGTTATCGAATTGTTTAGCGGATTCGTGTTATTATGGCGACTGCGCGCGGAAATGAATGGTGCGGCAAGCGCGGAGCGCGCCGAAGATGTTGAACGCCGCGCGGCGCGCTACGTTGGATATTCGCTGTATGCACTCGTTGCTTATGTCGTGTTCAATTCTGGCTACGGATTGTTTATCGCCAAGAGGATTACCGACACATATGAAAGCGTCTGGGGAATTTTGATCGGCTTGGTTGCGAAGATCGGCATGCCCATTCTCGCCGCCTACAAATTGAAAGTCGCGGCGCGGTTAAAATCCCGCGCATTGCGCGCGGATGCCGTCGAATCAATTACATGCGGCTATTTGTCGATTGTGTTAATGGTCGGCTTAGCGGCGACGCGTGTGCTTGGGTGGTGGTGGCTCGACAGCGTAGCGGCGTTGGCTCTTATTCCATTCTTGATCAAGGAAGCCCGAGAAGCCGTCCGCGGAGAGTGCTGCGCGCAAATATCAAACAGGCATTAATGAGGATGCATAATGGAACGGACGAGAGGGAGGCATTCAGTGCCCACCCTTTCACAGCCGTGAACTGTCAGGGCTCGGATCTTGGCGTGCGCAACTGACAATCGGGCCACGTCGGCGAGTCGGGTGCATTTAGCGGACTCATCGGTGCGGGGATAGGCACCGCCGGATCGAGCACGCCGATACGCTTGTTCACCCAGAGCACCTGGTACGCCCAGGCCGGGAGCGGCGCTGCCTTTGGCGTGCACGACCAATTATTGAAGTGGAGGTTCACGAGATAGAAGTTCCGCTTCAGCTTCCGGATCACCTCGACAATCTTCGGATCGTCGAAGCCATGCATCTCCATCGCGATCTGTGGAATCGACGCCAGCAGTTCGTCCGGGACTGCGAGGAGCGAATCCCATTCCGCACCTTCGATATCCATTTTGATGATCAGGCGCCGGCCGGTATCGCCGTTGTTCCTGATCTGGTTTTCCAGCGTGTCGAAAAAACGCGACCCTCGATAGCCGGTGCGATCGCCGACGCATTCGTTGTGAAACACGAACCTGCCGCCGTTGCAGGTTGGCCGCGCGGGATCAAAACAGTCGTACTGACTCACCGGAACGTGATACCGGCGCGACACCTCGCATCCCCAGTCGTCGTTCGTGCCAATGCCGTACGAGTATGCTGCATCGATCGGCTCAACCAGATTTTCGCACATCAGATATCCGCCATCATTGGCGCTGCCGAAGCGCTGCAGCGTACAGTTCTTCAAGGCCACCGGCTGAAGTTCCGCAAGAACCGCCTCGCGCAGCTTGCGGCCGGCCGCGTGGCGCGCGAGATCACCAACAACGACAGCAGCGGCTGCGAGAGCGACTATGATTAACATGATACGGATGACCCGTCGTTTCACGAACGTGTGTTTCATGGATCGCGGGAAGTGACGATCAATCTCAGGCTTGTATAGTCATCTCCTCTTTTTCCTTTCGCTCGGCCGCGAACTGAAAAAGCTCCGCTAATTTATGAACCGATGTGGGTTTAAGGAACGAAGGCGAAGAATGACGTCCATAGGTAAAATGAAGCTTTCCAACGTCGCGGTGGCTTTGGTCATACTGACGAGTGCTCTCGCACGTGCCAATATGGCCAGCGCCCATGGCTTTGCCGGCGCGCGTTTTTTCCCGGCAACGTTTTCGACCGACGATCCGTTCGTAAACGATGAATTGTCGCTTCCTACAGTTTCCACGATCGAAACCCCTGAGGGACGCTAGACCGAGATCTCCGCCGACATCGCGAAGCGGATTACACCGAATCTCGGCATTGAAGTGGGCGAGAGTTTCCTTGAGCTGAATCCAAACGACGAGCCCGAGACCAGCGGCTTTGGCAATGTCGAGCTGGCCGCGAAGTACCAGTTCTTTACTAGTGAAGCGCACGAGACAATTTTCTCGCTCGGCGCAGGCGTAGAGATCGGCGGGACGGGACAGAAGCGAGTCGGTGCGGAAACATTCAGCACGTGGTCAGCCGCATTTTTCTTTGGCAAAGGTTTGGGCGATTTGACTGAAAATCTCGCGCTACTGCGGCCAGTTGCTGTCACTGGTTTGGTTGGCGTGGCCATTCCAACAAGCGCGAGCACTCAGATCAACAATGTGGAGATTGAGCGTCACCCAAACGTACTGCAATATGGTTTCGCATTGGAATACTCCCTTATTTACCTGCAGGAACAAGTAAAAGACATCGGCCTTCGTGCTCCCTTCGACCGACTTATACCGCTGACAGAGTTTTCCTTCGGCACGTCATTAAATCGCGGGCAGAGCGGGCAGACGACTGGCACGATTAACCCCGGCGTGATCTGGTCAGGAAAATATGCACAATTTGGCGTGGAAGCAGTGATTCCAATCAATGAACGAACTGGAAAGTCGGTCGGTGTGATCGCGCAACTGCATTTCTATCTCGACGATCTGTTTCCGCGCACCTTGGGTCGGCCGCTGTTTGGCTGGAGATAGAAGCGCGATGCAAAAGCGGCTCGCCTCTTTCGCTATCGGATTGCTCAGTTTGTTAGCGGCGGCGATACGAGTCGATGCTCACGCATTTCTCGCTCGCGCCGAGCCTCAGGTTGGAAGCAGAGTGACGAAACCGCCAAATGAAGTGCGGATTTGGTTTAGCGCACCGATTGAGACACGTTTGAGCAGCATCAAAGTTTTTGATGCGAGTGGAAAGCAGGTGGACAAGAAGGACACGCACTTGGATGGCCACGATCGCACGTTGCTTCACATCTCGCTGAGACCCAGCCTAGCTCCAGGCGCATACAAAGTTATCTGGCGCGTAACTTCGGTGGACACGCATGTGACCAATGGCGATTTCAGATTTGAAGTTGCGCCTTGATCCAAGCAATTACACTTCAATGACTTTTGCGTGGCCGGTTTCGACGTAACCCGGGGTTGTCTATATGCCTAATCGGGTATATAGATCTCCCATGACACTCCATGGTTTACTGAATGCGCTCGACGCAAATCCAAAGCGGTTTCCGCGATTTGTATTGCCGGATGGCGATTACATCCCTGCACACGCCCACGTCACTGAAGTCGGGCATTTGGTCAGAAACTTTATCGATTGTGGCGGGCTAACCGGACAAGAAGAAAAGGTCGTGTTGCAAACGCACGTCGGCAGTGACACCGATCATCGGTTGCGATCGGACGGCTTTGCAAAAATCCTGCGCCTCGGAAATCGGGTGGTTCCGAGTGCAGACCTGGAGGTAGATGTCGAATACGACTGCTGCGTCGTAGCGCAATATCCAATCGTTGAAGCGACACCAGACGGCGAGCACTTAAACCTCATCTTGCAGCGCGGCCGCACGCAATGTCGGGCGAGTGAGCGTCGGGAAACGGCAGCCGGGTGTTGCGTCACGTCCGCGGCTTGTTGCTAAACGACATGGACCTGATTCAAATCTACCAATGCTTTTGCGATCGCACGCGGTTGCGAATTTTACATCTGCTCACGAAATCGCCGCTGTGCGTCTGTCATTTTCAGGACATTCTCGGCGAGCCGCAGGTCAAGATTTCAAAACATCTCCGTTACTTGCGCAGTAGAGGGATGGTGAGCACCAACAGGGAACAGAATTGGGTTATCTATTCCCTGCCCGAACGACAGGCGGTTGAATTGGAGCGAAATCTAAAATGTTTACAGGACTGCGTCCACACAGATGCGGTATTCAAACGCGACACGAAAAAGCTTTCCAGACTTGCAAAGAGTTGTTGTGAGCCGCGCAGCGTATTCAAGCGCGGTGGCAACGGAAGGAGGACAAATGCGAAAACAAAAAGTTTTATTCATTTGCGTTCATAACAGTGCCCGCAGCCAAATGGCGGCTGCACTTTTGAACGAGACGTGTGGCGAACTCTTTGAAGCGCAGAGCGCGGGATTAGAGCCAGGCACAATCAATCCATTGGTCGTAGAGGCGCTTCGCGAACTCGGAATCGATATCTCGAAGAATGCTACGCAGCGCGTTTTCGACGTTTGGAAATCGGGCCAGATGTTCCAATTCGTGATCACCGTTTGTAGCGAAGCTGAAGCCGAAGGTTGCCCCATTTTTCCTGGCGTTACGACTCGATTGCACTGGCCGTTTGACGATCCTTCCAAACTCACCGGCACGCACCAGGAACAGTTGGAGAGAACACGTCGCATCCGCGATCAGATCCGTGCCAAGATAGATTCGTTCTGCGAGGAACACTGCGTCGCGGACAAAGTGTGAAGAAGCTCGCGGCGGAATTCATCGGAACGTTCGCTCTCGTCTTTGCCGGGACGGGCGCGATTGTGATCGACGAAACGACTGGCGGTGCAGTTACGCATGTCGGCGTTGCGCTGACCTTCGGTCTGATAGTGCTCGCAATGATTTATACAGTCGGAGACATTTCCGGCGCGCACCTAAATCCTGCGGTGAGTCTGGGATTTTTCGCCGCGCAACGCTTTCCGCTTCGCGAAGCCATCCGATATATCGTTAGTCAGTGTAGCGGAGCGTTCGCAGGTAGTGGCGTATTGCGCCTTCTCTTTCCGCAAAATGAGATCTTGGGCACGACAGTTCCTGCCGGATCGACAATGCAGTCATTTGTCCTCGAGCTGATTTTAACTGCGACTTTGATGTTTGAGATTCTCGGCGTCTCGACCGGAGCAGCTGAGAAAGGTATCACAGCGGGGATTGTCGTTGGTGCTGTGATTGGGCTCGAGGCGATGTTCGCTGGGCCGATTTGTGGCGCGTCGATGAACCCGGCGCGATCGCTCGCACCGGCCGTGGTCTCCGGCCACCTCCAACACGTCTGGATTTATCTCCTTGCTCCTGTGATCGGTGCTTGCATTGGCGTGATGGGTTGCCGTTGTGTGCGGGAATCCGGGTGCTGTTTAGGCGAAACTTCGCGTCGCCCCGAAGATGCGGCGGGTCGGCAATTCCGATCCTGAACGCAATCAGTTAATCAATCCGGAGTTTCCTGGGAAACCGCGCGCTGCCAGGGCAATCTTCCTTCGATTTCCAGTTGAAGTGACAGGCTCAGGAATGTGCGGATTAGCACGATCAGCCCCAGGACGGCCACGTTTTGCATGGTCGGCGCGACAACGACGGTCCGAATTAGGTCACCGGCGATAAGAAATTCCAAACCGAGCAAAATCGCGCGTCCCACGTCCTGGCGGTACCACACGTAATAATTCCCGGCGCCCTGCATGCGACGAAACGCGAGGCGCACGGTGGCAAAGAGCGAGCCGCCTACAACGATCAATACCCCCACGCCATCCACGCTGGTGCCGATGATATCCATGATCCGCCGAAAAGATTCCATGGCCGCTCTTATTGCCGGAAATCGCGGGGATTTTCAATGCTGTTCCAAACAAAGCGTTGAGGCCCGCCTGCATCGCTATGCGAAGCATTGCGGGCAGGACAACGCATTTCGCCTCGCGTTTATCCCTCGAGAACGACGCAGGCGATGGCGTGATGTTCTGTATGACTAAGCGTGATTAGTGCCGAAGTGACGCCTCGCTTTGCAGCAAATGCTTCGGCAGCCCCCGAAAAAACCAGGAACGGTTCGCCACTGGATTTTTTTTGGATGTCGATGCTTCGCCAACCCATTGCCTTGCCTATTCCGGTGCCGAACGCTTTTGCCACCGCCTCCTTGCCGGCAAAGCGCGCAGCCAGATGGCGCTCCGGGAATTTCATCGACATTGAATATTCAATCTCACCATCTGTGAAAACCCGATGCAGAAAACGGTCTCCGAATCGTTCAACAGAACGTTGAATACGCGCGCACTCGATAAGATCGACACCAATCCCGATTACGCTCATTGAAGAATTGTAGGGCGTTTCTGCAAAACGCCTGGAGTGGGCGCCTGACACAGACGCCCTACAAACTCGGTTGACATCATCCTGGATAGTTCTTCATCGCGGCGAGCATTTCCTTCACGGCGGTTTCCAGCCCGACCCACATCGCGCGCGAAATGATCGAGTGGCCAATGTTGAGCTCGCTCAGACCCGGCACTTCATGGATTAGCGCAATGTTCTTGTAATTAATCCCGTGGCCGGCGTTGACCTGCAGATGTGATTCTGATGCTGCGCGCGCAGCCGCTCGCAGTTGTTCCAGTTCTTCTTTTTGGATCTTCTCCGTAAATGCGTTGGCTAATTTGCCGGTATGCAGCTCCACCATTTCAACGCCGAGCTCAGCCGCAGCATCCACCTGCTCTAAAGTGGGATCGATAAAGAGGCTAACGCGAATGCCGGCAAGCTGCAGACGTTTGATGGTGGGTTCCAGTTCCTTGCGTTGCGCAATCACATCAAGGCCACCCTCGGTCGTCACTTCTTCACGTTTTTCCGGGACGAGGCAGACCTCCTCCGGTTTAATGCGCAGCGCGATGTCAATGATCGCCTCTGTGTTGCCCATCTCTAGATTCAGTTTGGTCATGAGGTTCTGGCGCAGGCGCTCCATGTCTCGGTCTTGAATGTGGCGTCGATCAGAGCGCAGATGGGCAACAACCCCGCCAGCGCCAGCTCGCTCGCAAATTGAAGCCGCCAGAATCGGATCAGGCTCTACATTCTTCGAATCCGGCATGGTGGCATAACGTGCCTGCCGCAACGTCGCGACGTGATCGATGTTAACTCCCAAGCGCAAACCGTCCATTTGATCGCGCAAATAGGACTCACTGAGCGCGGCTGAGCAAGTCGGAAAGAAACAAAGTCACGCTACCGCTTCTCGTCTTTTCTCCAAAGGCGGCGACGAATTCCAGTTGGCGGCCGGCGCGCAGGCCGCACTTAGGCGGGCGAAGTCGCCCCATCGCGCGCCGCACAACAGGTGCGTTGGTAGATTTGGGCGAGTACTGATAGCGGGACGCCGAAAACGTAAAGCGTCGCGATCAACCCGTAGGCAAAGGTCAACCGAGCGCGTCCAATTGTTTCGTATCGGCGAGGGCTTACCACAATTCGCTTGTCGCTGTGCAGCACTCGACCGCAGTGACGAAGCCGGCGAAAAAATTCCACATCTTCCATCAATGGCACCTTCGGAAATCCGCCAACTTCAACAAATGCAGTTCGCCGACAGAAGATTCCATGATCCCCGCATCGCATCCGGAGCAGGAGCCCTGCGTAATGCGCAAAGCCGTCCGTCAGTCGGTATACGGCCGGCGCGGCCGGCAGGCGGATCCGAAAGAAACCGCCACAGACTTTTGGATTGCGCATTATCCGCCCAATCTCATTCAAAGATTCCAGCGGCACTTCGGCGTCGGCATGCAAAAACCACAAGACATCGCCGCCTGCGGCATCGGCTCCGACGTTCATTTGTTTCGCACGGCTGCGCTCGCCGCTTCGGATAATCTGATCGCAGAAGCCTTGCGCCAGTTGGTCGGTGCCGTCAGTGCTCGCGCCATCGACAACAATAATTTCCGCCCCACAGGTTCGCTCGCGCAGGTTCAAGAGAAACGGGCGTATCAACGGCGCCTCATTAAAGACCGGAATAATAATAGAGACCTGCACTGAAGATTTTCGTCTGGCTTTCTCTTTACGCGATAACGCACCAAAAGATTTTTCTCGAAATAAAATGGTTGCTCGATACGTCTCTTCGACGAATAGAATTCAATAAGTCTGAACGGAGAAACTCATATGATCGCAAAAATCATTATCGCAGCAGCCATCGCATTATTCTTTTCACCGGCACCGGCGCTCTTTTCACAGGAACACCCCGAGCACCCCGAGCATCCAAAAGCTGGCGGCGCCCAGAAAAAGGTTAGCACCGCTGACATTTCTGCAGGCATAAAGAAGAATATCACCGCCGACACGAACAAGAGCGACGGAAAATTCCATGTGAAATATGAAGGCCAGGATCTCGCTCTCGATTTGATCAAGGTTCACGACGATCGACTACAGGACCTTGGCGGCGGGAAGTATTTTGCCTGCGTGGATATGAAGGGAACCGATGGAAAAACTTACGACATCGATTTCTTTCTGACTGGGCAGCCGGGCAAAATGAAAGTCACTGATACGGCGGTGCACAAGATCGACGGCAAACCGCTTTACAATTGGAAAGAAGAAAACGGCAAATGGAACAAAGTGCCGACCAGCTAATCCCAGGATGATCAATTGATGATGCGTTCTGTCGTTGTCCCGGTCTTCTTCCTACTCGGCGCGCTCACCATTCGTGGCGCCGGCGAGCCCGGAATCATCAAAGGCGCGGATGAGTTCGAGTTCGTTTATCGCGTCAAACTTCCGGAAATCACCGGCACCGCTCGCATCTGGGTGCCGCTGGCAAAGACAGATGCTTTTCAAACCGTAAGTGTGGAAGAACTGAACATCCCGATGAAATGGGATAAGATTCAGGATCGCGATTACGGCAATGACATTTGCGTGGTCAATGCGCAACCGCAGGACAGTGGCAAAACGATCGAGCTGCGATACAAGGTGGTGCGCAAGGAAAAGGCCGCTTATCCAGCAGGCAATGCAGACGCCGCGCGGTATCTGCGGCCGGAAAAATTGGTGCCGGTAAACGAAACGTTTAAGACGCTTGCCGAGAAAGCAGCAGCCGGGAAAACCGATGATCTCGAGCGGGCCAAAGCGTTGTACGATCACGTCATCAGCCGCATGCGGTATGATAAATCAGGTAATGGTTGGGGCCGAGGAGACGCCGTCTATGCGTGCGATGCCCGCACCGGAAACTGCTCTGATTTTCATGCGTATTTCATTGCTCTGGCGCGAAGCATCAACATACCCGCACGTTTCGCCATCGGCGCCACCATTCCAGTCGACAAGAATGAGGGCAAGATCGAGGGCTACCATTGCTGGGCCGAATTTCTCGCAGACGGTCAGTGGGTGCCGGTAGACATCAGCGAAGCGTGGAAGAACCCAAAGCTGGCTGATTATTATTTTGGTCATAATCCGGCTAATCGGTTCGAACTGACCAAGGGCCGCGATCTTGTGGTCGATCCGGAACCTGAGAGTGGACCGATTAATTTCCTCGTTTATCCGCTCCTCGAGATGAACGGCGAGGTCATAAAACCCGAGACCACTTTCGAATTCCGGCGCATTGGCGCGTAGCGCTGAGCTGAGCGCCCCGAAAAGCGACGCGAGGACGCGTGCGCACTCCCAAAGCTTCGCGAAAGGGAGCGGGCGCATCTGGATAAATTTCGCACGAAGTGCTTTTGGAGTGCGATGCGTCTTCGCATCGCTTTCACCCATGCTCGACATTATATTGTGCGCATCTGATAGATCGCTCGGAAGTCCGTCTCAAACCCAATGCCAAAAATCCCCTTGATGGACTGTGTCGGCAGACCACTGCTGGGTTGCATGTTTCTTGTGCTGCTCTGGCTGCAATGGCGATTCCCGTTACGACGGCAACATTTCAAAGTACTCCACCGGCTCGTACGGAATTTTGTGCTCTCGATTCCCGGTTTCGCGATCGTTCGTCTCGCGATGTTGCCCATTCCGATCGCGATTGCGATTTGGGCGCGACAGCAACATGTCGGGTTATTGAATTGGATTGACCTTCCGATATGGGCGGTTGTGATCGCGACGTTCCTTTTAATGGACTACGCCTATTGGTGGTGGCACTGGGCCATGCACATGGTGCCGTTCTTCTGGCGATTTCACAACGTGCATCACACCGATCTGGATCTTGATGTGAGCACGGCCGCGCGATTTCACTTCGGCGAAATGATCCTTTCCACCGGCTTTCTCTCGTTGGCCGTGGTGCTCTTCGGTATCGGTCCGATCATGCTCGTCGTGTTTTTCATTGCTTTTGAGGCAGCGACACTTTTTCATCATTCCAACTGGCGGCTGCCAATTCACCTTGAGCGGATTTTAAACCTGATCCTTGTCACGCCGCGCATGCACGGGATTCATCATTCGATCGTGCAGCGCGAGACCAATTCCAACTGGGGTACGATGTTTTGCTGGTGGGACAAGCTGCATCGCACATTGCGGCGAGACGTGCCCCAGGACGCGGTCACGATCGGTGTCGCGGCATATCGCGAGGAAAACGAACTTACCCTGGGCAAACTCTTTGCGTTGCCGTTTCGTGCGCAGCGCGAGTGGCGATTACCCAACGGCGAGATCCCCGAGCGCGGGCCCCGACCAGTGGGAGAACTCGCTGAATAACCTCGAATAGTCTCCTCGCGTCGCAAGCTACAGATATATTCGCGACAGAAACAGATGATCAATGCTGAGCCATCCAGCCCCTGAGAAGAAAAGCCAAATAAGAATCATCAGGTAAAGCACCTCAGGCAGATACAGAAATCCCGCGAGCCACTCTGCTGTCGAGGCTTTGATGTCTCGAATCGTTGTCGTCGCGATGGCGACAATCATTACGCCCGCGAGCAACGAAGACGCCAGCGGCGTCACTGCGCCAAGAACAAGCAACAACCCGCAAACAAACTCCACCGTTGAAACAAAGACAGCGTTGAAATTAGGAAAAGGGACATGCGCTTTGATCAATGTTTGGCGCATCTGTTCCCGCCGCTTGGGCACGAAAAGTTTGGCCCGTCCAGACAAGAAAAACAGCAAACCCACAGCGGCACGCGCCAGAAAGATGCCGATCCATTCCAACGAATGCAGTTCGCTGACGAAGCTTCGTACGCACGACATCGATGAAAGAGTGAAATTCAACTCGCGAGCCGTCAATGAAATCGAGATACTAATCCGAGGAAGCCAACGAAATTGGAGGCGAGAATGTTTCTTACAACCGAGGTGTCGTACCGCGACGAATTGCTTTGGGAGGAAACATCATGTCAAAACGATTACTCGTAGCTTTGCTGGGAGCGGGGTTCACCTGTGCGACTCTGAGCGCGCAAGAACTGCCGCTGATTCATCAACCAACGCTAACTCCGCAAGACAGCGGGACGACCAACGGCCTGATCGCAGTGTGGCCCGTGAATCCACAAGTGGTCTGGGCATCCGGTCGCAACGGCACATTCACCGTCACCACTGACGGTGGAGAGACTTGGAACGCGGGCGTCGTGCCGGGCGCTGAAGCTTTGCAATTTCGCGACGTCCAAGCTTTCAGCGCCAGCGTTGCGTATCTGATGTCGATTGGGGATAACCCGACTGATTTTCGTGTTTACAAGACACTGGACGGCGGCGCCACCTGGACGATCCAATTCGAGAACCAGAATCCAAATGGTTTCTATGACGGCTTCGCGTTTTGGACGCCGCAGCGGGGAATTCTGCATGGCGACTCAATTAATGGAGTGTTCCCCGATTTTCGCACAACCGATGGAATGACATGGCAGGACATCAGCAGCAATATGCCGCCGGCGTTGCCTGGTGAATTCTCCTTCGCGTCGAGCGGAACTTGCGTCACAACGCAGGGTGGGCGGAATGCGTGGATTGCCACTGGCGGCGCTGACGTCGCAAGAGTCCTTGCCACTACGGATCAAGGGAACACCTGGAACGCCTATGACACTCCATTGATTAGCTCGCCTAGCGCAGGCGCATTCACCGTCGATTTCCGCGATCCGTTCCATGGCATCGTAGGCGGTGGCGATCTGGATGCCGGTGATCCCAATAACGCGCGAACTGCGACGTCGAGTGATGGCGGCAGAACTTGGACTCTTACGAGTCCGCCTCCGGTAACCGGCGCCATATTCGGGTTGAGTTACGTCGGACAGACTGGTCGCGGCGCGGGAGACAATCTCGGTCGCGCAGTTGTGGTCACGGCCAATGACGCGCCCACGTTTGTGACCGGAGCTGCTGCTTGGACTCCGGACGAGGGAAACACCTGGTTCACGTTGCCCGGTGTGAGCGGCTTTTGGGCGGTAGCTTTCGCCACTCCCAAAGCCGGATGGCTTGTCGGAACAGATGGTCGCATTTTGAAAATCAGTTTTTAGCGAGCGGGCAGTTTAACTCGCTAAGCACTCTGTCACCTCGAGCGTAGTCGAGAGATCCCGCGGACTTGCCTTTGCGTTGTCGCACGGGATTGAAAGCCTGGCCTCGCGCCGAATACCTTCGGCGGCTGCGTTGCAGCCTCGACTCCGCCCGGAATGACTCCTACTGTGCCTCCCGCCGTGAACCGTTTTGCGCAAAGGCTAAGAGAGCAATCAATCTCGCTGCGGCGTGGGCGGCCCGAGATTCTCCAGGTCAATCTGGGCAAGCTTTGCAATCTCACCTGCGTGCATTGCCATGTGAACGCAGGGCCAAAGCGCAAAGAGATCATGACGCGTGAAACAGTTGACCGGATCATTGACTGGCTGGCGAATACGGAGATTCCAACGATTGACCTCACCGGTGGCGCGCCGGAAATGATTCCCGATTTTCGTTATTTCATTGAGCGTGTACGAGACCTGCAGCCGCTGCGGCACGTGATCGATCGCTGCAATCTCACCATTTTGGTTGAGGACGGCTACAAAGGTCTCGCCGGGTTTCTTGCCGATGAAAAGGTGGAGATCATTGCTTCGATGCCGTGTTACTCAGCGGAAAATGTGAATGCGCAACGCGGGGACGGCGTATTCGAAGGCAGCATCGCGGCGCTGCAACTTCTGAACTCGTTAGGCTACGGAATCGATCCAGCGTTGCCGTTGCATCTCGTTTACAATCCGGTGGGCGCGTTTTTGCCATCACCGCAGAATGAGCTTGAGGCCGATTACAAACGGGAGCTGCAAAAGCATTTCGGAATTGTGTTCAACAGGCTTTACACGCTTACGAATCTTCCGATCGGCCGGTTCGCCGCTTACCTGCGCCACAGCAATCGGCTCGATGAGTACATGCAACTTCTGATCGAGGCATTTAATCCAGCGACTATCGAGGGTCTCATGTGTCGCAACACGATTAGCGTCGGGTGGCGTGGTGAAGTTTATGACTGCGACTTCAATCAGCAGCTCGGGATGCAATGGAACAATGGGCAGCCGATTTTTTTGTGGGACGTCAACCACGATTCGCTCGAAAATCGCGAGATCATGACCGGCGATCACTGTTTTGGTTGCACGGCTGGCGCGGGTTCGAGCTGCGGCGGCGCGATTGTGTAAAGTCTTCCTGTAGACGCTTCGCTGCGCGAAGCGTCTGCGGCGCCATAGGGCGGCGGCTACAGCGCCAGCGGTGACAGCCTAGTTCTTCGACACCACAATCACATTCGCGGCCATCGGGAGAACAAATTCGTTTCCTCGCGCATATTGTTTGATTCCGTTTTCAATTGCGAGGCGAATCTTCTCCAACGTTTCCGGCGATTGCCGCAACAGAATGCCCGCGGTACGAACGCCTGCGTTGCGTTCCGCTTCGAAATAATAACCCGCGTCCGGAAGCCTCCATTCAACCGCGCGCGTGTCATAGCTCATCGACGTGCCCTCGAATCCAACTCGTTCTAGCACCTGGCGGCATTCCTCGCGTTCGCCGTACAAATATTTCGGCGGACCTTCGGGCAAGCCGACATCAAAATTCGCGTAAGCTTCAATCGCGTCATTAACGATCTTCGCGCCCGGGTTCTGCTCTGGTCCGGCCCAAACAGTAAAACCAAACTTGCCTCCCCGTTTCAAAACGCGGCACGCTTCGGCGCATGCTTTTTCTGGATGTGAGACATGCAACAACCCGAAGTT
>Ga0137403_10006360_pt1 | contig 13534 bp, 14 predicted proteins | sample CZOMad2_1_16fung_FD_122057 | JGI IMG/M metagenome (GOLD analysis project Ga0137403, IMG submission 122057) | Vadose zone soil fungal communities from Angelo Coast Range Reserve, California, USA - CZOMad2_1_16fungal (Hybrid Assembly) | ecosystem: Environmental > Terrestrial > Soil > Vadose zone... | reverse complement strand
GCGCGCGATTCTAGCCTTTTTTCCAGGGGGGCACCAGGTGTTTTTCCCAACTGCACCCGCCTTTCCCCTCTGGACAACGCTCACCCGCCGGAGTTCGCTCCGGAGCTTCATTTGACCGGCCTTTCCCCATCGGCTATTTTGCCGTTTCCTGAACAGAACGGCGCTTCAAAGCCGGCTACTCCGCCATGTCGAAACCCGTCAAGACCGATCAACCCGAGAGCTTCGAAGCCGCCCTCGCCGAGCTGGAGAAGATCGTCTCCAGCATGGAGTCCGGAAAGCTGACACTGGAGCAGTCGCTTGCCGCTCACAAGCGGGGGCTTGAGCTCGCTCAGTACTGCCAGGGGGTGCTCGCCCGCGCGCAGCAGCAGGTGAAGGTGCTCGAAGAAAACACCCTGAAAAACTTCCCCGGTGCCCACGACGACGAATGAATTCACCGCCTGGACGGCAAAAGTCCAGGCCCGGGTCGAAGCGTCCCTGGAGCGGTTTCTCCCGCCGTCAGCAATCGCGCCGCGGCGCCTGCACGAGGCCATGCGCTATGCGGTGCTCGGTGGAGGCAAGCGCATACGGCCCCTGCTCGCGTTTGCCGCGGGGGAGGCCTCCGCGGGCGATCCGGCCCGCGCCGACCCGGCGCGGCTGGAGATCGCGGCCTGTGCCGTGGAATGCATTCACGCCTACTCGCTCGTGCACGACGACCTGCCGTGCATGGACGACGACGTGCTTCGGCGCGGCAAGCCCGCCTGCCACGTCGAATTCGACGAGGCGACCGCGCTCCTCGTGGGCGACAGCCTGCAGGCGCTCGCGTTTCAGCTGCTCACCGAGCACCGTCTGTCGGACGATCCCGCGATTCAGGTCGAAATGGTGAAGATCCTCGCCGTCGCGTGCGGCAGCCGCGGCATGGCGGGCGGACAGGCGATCGACCTCGCGAGCGTGGGGCAGGCCCTCTCCGTGCCGGAGCTGGAATACATGCACATCCACAAGACCGGCGCCCTGATCCGCGCATCGGTTGCGCTCGGCGCGCGCTGCTCGAACGGGCTCGCGCCGAGACAGCTTGCGCACCTCGACCACTACGCAAAATGCGTGGGGCTCGCTTATCAGGTCGTCGACGACGTTCTCGACCAGGAGTCATCGACCGCAACGCTCGGCAAGACCGTCGGCAAGGACGCGGCGAACAACAAGCCGACCTACGTCTCGGCGCTCGGGCTCGCGCGCGCCAAGGCGCTCGCCCGCGAGTTGCGCGAGGAGGCGCTGGCCGCCCTTTCGGAACTGGGAGACGGCGCACGAAGGCTCGCCGAGCTGGCCGATTTCATCGTGTTGCGCAAGTTCTAGCTGCGGAAAAGGCGCGTTCGCGTCGGACAAGCTCCCGGGTTTGCGGGATAATTCGCCTCTATGAGCGCGATTGGCAAGGCGGATCTGCCGGGGAAGGGTTCGGAGGCCCGATCGGCCGAATACGATCCTGCGGCGTACGAGCTGCTGAAAACCATCGACGATCCGGCGGTGCTGCGCGCTCTGGACCGTAAGGGATTGCAGCGGCTCGCCGACGAGCTGCGCACCTTCATTCTGGAATCGGTCAGCCAGACCGGCGGCCACCTGTCCTCCAATCTGGGGACGGTTGAGCTCACCATCGCGCTGCACCACGTCTTCACCACGCCCTACGACCGCATTGTCTGGGACGTGGGACACCAGACCTATCCGCACAAGATTCTCACCGGCCGCCGCGAAGCGATGAGCCGCATACGCATGAGCGGAGGAATCTCGGGCTTCCCGCGCCGCAGCGAGAGCGACTACGACACCTTCGGCACCGCGCATTCGAGCACCTCGGTGAGCGCGGCGCTCGGCATGGCGCAGGCCGCGAAGCTGAAAGGCGAAACCGGCGAGAAGAAGCGCCACGTGGTGGCGGTCATCGGCGACGGCGCCATGTCCGCGGGCATGGCTTTCGAGGCGCTCAACAACGCCGGCGTGATGGACACCGATCTGCTCGTGATCCTGAACGACAACGACATGTCGATTTCTCCCGCGGTGGGTGCGCTCAATCGTTATCTCGCGCGGCTGATGTCGGGGCGCTTCTATGCCGCGGCGAGGAAAGCAGGGGAAAAGGTCCTTGCCGGCGTGCCGCCGCTGTGGAACCTCGCGAAAAAGATGGAAGAGCACGCCAAGGGCCTGGTCGTGCCTTCGACCTTGTTCGAGGAATTCGGATTCAACTACGTCGGCCCGATCGACGGCCACGATCTCGACTCGCTGATTCCGACGCTGAAGAACATCAAGGAGCTGAAAGGCCCGCAGTTCCTGCACGTGGTCACCAAGAAAGGGCAGGGGTACAAGCTCGCCGAGGCCGATCCGGTGCTCTACCACGGCCCGGGCAAGTTCGATCCCGCGGAAGGCATCAAGAAGGCGAGCGGAGGCAAGCCGACTTACACGCAGGTGTTCGGCGAGTGGTTGTGCGACATGGCGCGGCTCGATACGCGTCTCGTCGGCATCACGCCGGCGATGCGCGAGGGTTCGGGCCTGGTGCGCTTCGCCGACGAATTTCCCGAGAGATACTTCGACGTGGGAATCGCCGAGCAGCACGCGGTCACCTTCGCCGCGGGGCTCGCCTGCGAGGGCTTGAAGCCGGTGCTCGCGATCTACTCGACCTTTCTCCAGCGCGGCTACGATCAGCTGATCCACGACGTCTGCATCCAGAACCTTCCGATCGTGTTTGCCCTCGACCGGGCGGGCCTGGTGGGCGGCGACGGAGCGACGCACAACGGCGCCTTCGACCTGACCTATCTGCGCTGCATTCCCAACATGGTCGTGATGACCCCGAGCGACGAGAACGAATGCCGCCAGATGCTCTATAGCGCGTACGTGCTCGATCGGCCGGCGGCGGTGCGCTATCCCCGCGGCAGCGGCCCGGGCTCCGCAATCGTGAGAGAGATGCGCTCGCTGCCGCTCGGCAAGGGCGTCGTGCGCCGGCGGGGTGCCGGCGGAAAAAGCGGCGCCGCCATCCTCGCGTTCGGCAGCCTGCTCAAGCCCGCGCTCGAGGCGGGCGAGGAGCTGAATGCGACCGTCGTCGACATGCGCTTCGTGAAGCCGGTGGACGCGGATCTCGCAGCGGAGCTCGCGGGAACACACGGACTCCTCGTCACCATAGAAGAGAACGTGGTCCAGGGCGGCGCGGGAAGCGCCGTCGCCGAGGCGCTCGGCGCGCGCTCCATCGTGACTCCGCTCCTTCAGCTCGGGCTGCCCGACCGCTTCGTCGACCACGGCGACCAGGTCCAATTGCTCGCTTCGATCGGCCTGGACAAGGCGGGTATCGTCGCCGCCGTCCGCGCGCGTCTTGAAAAAGCGGGGAACGGATCGCATGTTAAGATCGTCTAACACCGAGCCAACGTGAAAGGCTCTTCATGAATATCCGCGACCCGCTTGCCATCCCCGACGTCCAGAGCTCCGAGGACAAGCGCAAGCTCGCCATCGACCAGGTCGGCATCAAGGCGATCCGCCATCCCATTCGCGTCGCCGAACGCTCGGGCGAGGTGCAGCACACCGTCGCGACTTTCAACATGTACGTCGGCCTGCCGCACCAGTTCAAGGGCACGCACATGTCGCGCTTCGTCGAGATCCTGAACGCGCACGAGCGCGAAATCTCCGTCGAGACGTTCAAGCTGATGCTCGACGAGATGGTCGAGCGCCTGGAAGCCAAGTCCGGCCACATCGAGATGACGTTTCCTTACTTCGTCAACAAGGCCGCGCCGATCTCGAAGGTGAAGAGCCTGATGGACTACGAAGTGACTTTCGTGGGGGAGATCGACAAGGGCGAGAAATGCTTCAAGATGAAGGTCGTCGTGCCGGTGACGAGCCTTTGCCCGTGCTCCAAGAGAATCTCCGATTACGGGGCGCACAATCAGCGTTCACATGTCACGATCACCGCCCGCACCCACGGGTTCGTGTGGATCGAGGAGCTGGTCGACTACGCCGAGAAGCACGCCTCGAGCGAGCTCTACGGGCTGCTCAAGCGGCCCGACGAAAAATTCGTCACCGAACGCGCCTACGACAACCCCAAGTTCGTCGAAGACATGGTGCGCGACGTCGCCGCGGACCTGAACCGCGACAAGCGCATCGAGTGGTACCGGGTGGAGTCGGAGAATTTCGAGTCCATCCATAACCATTCCGCGTACGCACTTATAGAAAAAGACAAGACCAGCAAATAACGAACAGGGGAACCCTACGGTTCCCCCGTTACCCCTTCCCCAACCGAAAACCAGGCAGACCTGGCTAGAAACGCCGGATCAGCACCATCGTCTGGCCTTCGCGCTTCATTTCCATGCGGTTCAAGAAGCTCATGCCGAGCAGGGCGAAGGGCATCTGGTTGCCTTCGATCACGGCCGCATCGATGTTGTTGACGACGATGTCGCCGACGCGCACCGTGTCCAGTTTCACCCGGTAGGCCGCCACCGTGCCGTTGGCGGTGCCCATCGATCCGGGCTGTCCTTTGCGGTAGTCGATTCCGAGCCGGGTAGCGTCCGCCGCGGAGAAGGAGACGGCCGTGGCGCCCGTGTCGACGAGAAAGCGCATCGCTCCGCCGTTGATCTGCCCGTCGACGACGAAATGTCCGCGCGCATCGGCGGTGAGCGTGGCGCTCTGGCGCGAGGGGGCCGAGGCCGGACCGGCCTGGTGCTGGCCGATGCTCAGGGTCCTTTTCTGGCCGTCGATGACGAGCGTCGCCGACTCGTGGTCGGTCGAGATCAGCGTGACGCCCTCCACGGGTTTCTGGCCCACCGAAAGAACCCGCGGCGCGCCGCCGTCGATCACGACCACGGCTTTGCCGGGGAACAGGCCGATCACGCTCACCTCGGCGGCCCAGCCGGCCGCGGACCAAAGCAGGGACGCTACAATAGCAAGCTTGATCACGATAGCCTTGTCCCGCAGATGAAACCCGTTGCGATTTTCCGTCATAGCCGCACCGAGGGGCCGGGCTATTTTGCCACATTCCTCGACGCGCACCGCGTACCGCACCGGCTCGTCAAGGTGGACGCGGGCGAGCCGGTTCCCGCGGACCCGCGCGAGTTCTCGGGGCTCGCGTTCATGGGCGGGCCGATGAGCGTAAACGACGAGCTGCCGTGGATCCCTCCGGTGCTCGAGCTCGTGAACAAGGCTGCCGACGCCGATGTTCCGGTGCTCGGCCACTGCCTCGGCGGGCAGCTCATGGCAAAGGCGCTGGGCGGGAAAGTGGCGCGCAACTCAGTGAAGGAAATCGGCTGGGGCGCAGTCACCGTCGAGGACAACGCCGCGGCGCGCGAGTGGTTCGGCGCGACGCGGGAATTCTCCGGTTTTCACTGGCACGGCGAGACTTTCACCATTCCGGCGAAGGCGACGCGCGTCGCCGGGAGTTCGTATTGCGCGAACCAGGCGTTCGTTCTCGGCAAGCACCTCGGCATGCAGTGCCACGTCGAGATGACGCGTGAGCTGATCGGCGCCTGGTGCGAGGACTGGGGGAAGGAGCTGGTCGCGAAGGCCGGGCCTTCGGTGCAGACCCCGGAGCAGATGTTCGAGCGGCTGGAGGAGCGCGTGCGTTCGCTCAACGCGATCGCCGCGGGCCTCTACGGGCGCTGGATCGAGGGACTGAAAATCTAGAGAGGTTATTCATGCCGAAAGCGAAATCCGGTAAGAGAACCCCGCGTCCCGCTTCGGGGCCGGTCACGCTGCTCGTGGGAACGCGTAAGGGTGCGTTTTTCATCCGCTCGGACCGCGCCCGCCGCAGCTGGACGCTCGCAGGTCCCCACTTTCTCGGCAACATCGTCAACCATCTGGTGCTCGACCCGCGCGACGGCAAGACGCTGCTCTGCGCGGTGCGCGCGGGCCACCTCGGGCCGACCGTGTTCCGCTCGACCGACTCCGGCCGCACGTGGAAGGAAGCCGGGAGCCCGCCCGCGTTCCCGAAGGCCGGTCCCGGCGAGAAGGGACTTTCGGTCGAGCACGTGTTCTGGCTCACACCGGGGCACGCTTCGGAGCCCGGCGCCTGGTACGCGGGCGTGTCACCGCCGGGATTGTTCCGCTCCGATGACGGCGGCGTCACCTGGGAAGGCGTCGCCGGCTTCAATGCCAACCCGATGCGCATGGTCTGGATCGGCGGCGAGCAGGAGCAGGGGCCGCCCGGCGGCGCGACGCTGCACTCGATCAACGTCGATCCGCGCGACCCCCGCCATCTCTACATCGGCATCTCGGTCGCCGGCGCGTTCGAGAGCTCGGACCGCGGAGAAACCTGGCGGCCACTCAATCAGGGCGTCGCGGCCGACTTCCTTCCGGTGAAAGACCCGGAGTACGGACACGACGTGCACTGCATGCGGCTGCATCCGCTCGCGCCCGACCGCCTGTATCAGCAGAACCACTGCGGCATTTACCGTCTGGATCGTCCCGGCGAGAAATGGGAGCGCATCGGCGACGCCATGCCGAAGGCGATCGGCGACATCGGATTTCCGGTCGTGCTGCATCCGCGCAACCCCGACGCGCTGTGGGTGTTCCCGATGGACGGCGGCACCGTATGGCCGCGCGTCTCCCCGGAGGGCAAGCCCGCGGCCTACGTATCGCGCGACGGCGGCCGCACCTGGCGCCGCCAGGACAAGGGGCTGCCGGAGAAGCAGGGCTGGTTCAGCGTGAAGCGCCAGGCGATGTGCGCGGACGCGCACGACCCGGTGGGCGTGTACTTCGGCACGACCAGCGGCGAGGTGTGGGCGAGCGCGAACGAGGGCGACCGCTGGAGCTCGATCGCGCGCCACCTGCCCGAGATCTACTCGGTCGAGGCCGCCGGCGGCTGAATGAAGGTCCTCATCCCCTCGCAGCTCCGCGACTACACCGGGGGCCGCGCGCACGTGGAAGCGCACGGCGCGACGCTCGCCGGGCTGCTCGCCGACCTCGAGCGGAGCTACCCGGGGATCCGTTTCCGCATGATCGACGAGCAGGACGCGATCCGCCGCCACATCAAGATCTTCGTCAACCAGCAGAGCACGCGCGATTTGAGCGCCGCGCTCGCCGCAAACGACGAAGTGGTCATCGTCGGTGCGCTGAGCGGCGGTTAGAAACACCCTCTCCCGCTTGCGGGAGAGGGCAGGGTGAGGGTGGTCAATCCCGGAAATTCTGGAACTGCAGCGGAATATCGGTGACGCTCTTCCGCACCAGCGCAATCGCAGCCTGGAGATCGTCCCTCTTCGCTCCGGAAACCCGTACCGCGGTCCCCTGGATGCTCGCCTGCACCTTCATCTTCGAGTCCTTGAGAAGCTTCACGATGCTCTTCGCCTTCTCCTGCTCGATGCCGGCCTTGACGTGGATCGGCTGCTTCACCTTCGTGCCGATCCTCTCGACGCTCTTCGTGTCGAACATCCGCGCGTCCACCGCGCGCTTCGCGCACTTGGTGAGCAGAACGTCCGTCACCTGCTTCAACTTGAAATCGTCGTCGGCGTAGATCGTCAGCACCAGCTCCGCCTGCTCCACGCGCGCATCCGAGCCCTTGAAATCGAAGCGGTTCGCGATCTCCTTGTTCGCCTGATCGACCGCGTTCTTCAGCTCGACCTTGTTGACTTCGGAGACGATATCGAAGGAGGGCATGGCAGAATCCCCGCGGGTGGATGCGGAATTATACAGATCGTCGTTTCTTTGAAAGGGAACCCGGGCTCCGATATCAGAATAGGCCGGATACGGCAGCGCCGTGCCGGGTTTCGCGTCTAGAGGGATAGGTCTCAGCGTCGACGAAACACACTTAGCGATCAAACTTCATCCAGTACTTCATAGAGGTTCGAGCATAGTTTGAGAATGCAGGGTTCCCGGAAATCCACGTCCTGCCTCGCTTTTCAGGCTTTCCTGTTTCACTTTTGTGTAGTTCACGGTAGCTGAACATTGGTTAACGAGTACCGAAAAACTGTTTCGTTAACGCTGAAACTCGCCCCATAAAGCGCAGGTCCTTCCCGCTCGTCGGTCGCCAGGCGTACTTATCGGCACGGCAACCAGAAGCCCGCAAAACGGGAATCCGTGTTACCGTTTTGCAGTTGTCGTTGCGCCAGCGGGGTGAGGAATAACACCCCCTGAGTAAGGGGAGACAGGGGTGAGAAAGTATACGATCGCGGCTATTTTCAGTGCGTCGGTGCAGTTCTTCGTGGTGCTAGGCTTGGCGGATACGTGATGCCGGTCAAGCCCAATTCGCAGCTGCTGGCGGCGTTGATCGTCGTCCTGAGCAATATGGCGCTCATTCGCACGCTCGGACGAGACGGATTGCGCTTGGCGCTTGCCAGAGTATCCAAGGGTGCACGGGTATTCGTCCATCCGCTCACTTGGTTCAAGGTCGTCAAGGTACTTACGGCGCCCCAGACGCAGCCCGTCGTACGGGCTGCCCCAGAGGTAGTGTTGAAATACTTGGGTGGGTACTTGGGAGCGAATCTGTCTGAAAGTGAGCGCGCGTCGATCTTGATCAATCACTATACGTTCCTCAAGGGTTGCGTCGAACAAGGTTTCTTTCGGAAGATCGTTGACGGAAGGCTCCAGTTGTGGAAACACGAAGTCGGCAACTGCCATGTCCGCATCTGCGTGGCCTTCCCAGTTACGCATCATGACGAGGGCGATCTGTCGCTGATCTTTCAGAGCGATCATATTGATATCTATACCCTCTCCTTTACGATTGGTCCGGGAGGCGTTGCGGGTCTGGCTGCAGACCAAGCGATCTACATAGCCCGCGTGCAAGGCAAGGCGAGAGGGCTGCAGCTGATCAGGAAGGCGACGAAGGACTGCCTGGACATTTCTCCGGCATCGTTGCTGCTCGCTGCCGCTGAAGGAGTCGCCATGGCGCTGGAACTCGGTCACATCGTCGGAATCGGCGCAGACGTGCAGATTTCGGCGAGCGCCGATTCGAGACCCGAAGGACTGGTTCACGGGTACGACGAGTTCTGGGTGGCGTCGGGAGGATTGAGACTGGATCGCAACATGTACCATCTGTTGGTCCCGTTGCCGGAGAAGCCGATCAAGACCATCAAGCGCAATCACCGCTCGCGGGCGCTGCGCAAACGTGCCTTTAAGAAGCTCGTCAAGGAACAGGTCTGCCGCGAGTTCAGCGCGATTGCTCTGCATCCCCGCGACCAATAACCTATCGCGAGCGCGACATCCGCTGGGTGCCTGCCGGCGCTGTTCAGTACCGAGCGAGCGCCTTGGACGAGCGGGTTGCGAAGGTAAGCGTCACCGCGCTTGCTGATGTGCCCGAGACGGGCTTTCCCGCCGGTGGAGTACTGGCTGGGCGTCAGGCCGATCCAGGCGGCGAACTGCCGGCCGTTCTTGAACTCCCGCGCGTTGCCTTTCCGGGTCGTGCACGACGGTGCAGCTCCGGATCGTGCTTGGGAAAACGTCAACGCCGTATGGGTTCCGGACGAGCACTGGAAGGATTTTGCCCGCATGGTATTGAAGCGGCACAAGATCGAGTACGATCCGTTTTGAGGGTGCAAGATGGAATCCACCGCCATATACCGCAAACCGAAGAAGTGGACTGCAGCCGTGCTCGGTCTGCTCGTCCAGCCTGTGGGGATGCTGTACGTCGCCCGGCCCGGCTGGGCCGCCGCATACCTTGCGCTTGCGGCGATCATCGCACTGGGCAACATGTCCGTGCTTCGCGGCAGGGAGTTGGCCGGCGACGCTATCCTGTTGCTGGTTGCGATAATTTGCGCGATCCATGCGTATCGCCTTGCCCGGGACTACAGGGCGGTCAAGCGCCCGTGGTACAGCCGTTGGTACGGCTTGGTTGTAATCGTCGCCGCGTTTGCGGCGCTGGCGTTTGGGGCTCGCGCTTTCCTTTTCGAGCCGTTCCGCTTTCCGTCCGAATCGATGGCTCCGTCCATCGAGCCCCGCGCCCATCTGATCGTGAAGAAATGGGGATACGGCAACTACGGAACGTACGGAATTCACGTCGCGAGGACGGGTATGTCATCAGCGATACAAAGGGGAGACATCGTCGTCTTCGAGTATCCCGCAGATCCGAGCTTGAGCTACGTCAGGCGGGTAGTCGGCCTTCCGGGCGACAGGATTTCGTACCACAACAAGCGGCTCAAGATCAACGATGAGGAGATACAGGTCCGGCGGATCGGTGATTACGTTCGCAAGGATCGCGCGAATCCGTCCGTCCAATATCTGGAGCGACTCGGCGACCAAGAGCACGTGATCCTCATCGAACCGGAAGCGCCTGCCGTCGTGCCTCCTGCGAGGGCGTTTCCTCTCAACGAGCAGTGTGCCCAGACCGCGGAAGGCTTGTCTTGCCGGGTACCCGATGGCCACTACTTCGTCCTGGGTGACAACCGCGACAACAGCAGCGACAGCCGGGCCTGGGGATTTGTCCCGGCTAGAAACATCATCGGCAAGGTCCAGTACATACTCCAGTGACGTCGTGAGTCGCGCGATCGTTCTCGCGTTTGCCTTGCTGCTCCCCGTCGGAGAAGGTTGCGCCCCGCTATCGATTTCGCTCGGCACCCGGCGCCGCGGCTGGGAGCTCAGATCTCCACGGTGAGGCCGGGCGCGAACCCGGTGGGCTCGGCCGGGTAGCCGCGCGGGTTGCAGATCACCCGCGTGCCGCGCACGCGGTAGTCGAAGTAGGTGTGCGTGTGTCCGTGGATCCACAGCGCCGCGCTCCCCATCATGTCCTCGAGATCGAGAACGAACGCGGGGTTGGCGCGATGGCCCGCATAGGCGGGCGCGATCGAGCGCGGGTGCGGCGCGAAGTGGGTGATGACCACGGTTTTCCCCGGGAAGGGCGCGGCGAGCGCTGCGGCGAGCCACCCGCGGTGCCGCGCACAGAGCGCGATCGCGTCCTCCGGCGCGAAGGCGCGGGACCCGTAGCGGATCAATTGATAGTCGGGATTGAGCCTGCGCGCGGATTCGATCACCGTGGGACGCTCGCCTTGAGGCGCAAGGGAGTAATCGGTCCACAAGGTGCAGCCGAGAAAACGAACGCCGTCGACCACGGCCTCGCTGCAATCGAGCAGCTCGACCGCACACGCGCGCGCCGCGGCTCCCATGGCCGCCTGCACCGCTTCGAACTCGCCCTCGTAATACTCGTGGTTGCCGGCGAGATAGATCACGGGCCCCTCGAAGGTTTCTCGCGCCCACTCGATCCCCGCCGCGCCGTTGGCTATGTCCCCCGCGAGCACGATCGCGTCGGCGTCGTTTGCGGGGGGAAGGAAAGGCGCGAATTCCAGGTGGAGGTCGGAATAGATCCGGATGCGCAATCGGTCTCCGTGCGGGGTGAGGAACGACCGGGTATGATCGCGCGTTTTCGGGCAGAACGCTGCGCCGGCTGGGCGAGCGAGGTCCCGCCCGGCTGGAGGGAGGTTTCATGGCAAAGTGGGTGCGCGTCGCCTATCAGGGGCGGGAATACTTCGGCAAGCTCGAAGGCGACACCGTCCGGGTGCACTCGGGCAACATGTTCGCGGCCCCGGAAGCGACGTCCCAGGCGATTCCCCTGGCCGCGGCGAAGCTGCTCACGCCGAGCGCGCCGAGCAAGATCATCGCGCTGATCGACAACTTTCACGAGCTCCTCGCGAAGCTCGACCACGACGTCCCGAAGGAGCCTCTGTATTTCCTGAAGGGCAGCAACTCGTTCCTTACGCACGGAGAGACCATCCGGGCGCCGAAATCCTACGGCGGAAAGGTGGTCTACGAGGGTGAGCTCGGAGTCGTCATCGGCAGGCGCGCGAGCAGCGTGCCCGAAGGCGACGCCGCCCGGCACATTTTCGGCTACACCTGCATCAACGACGTGACCGCGATCGAGATCATCGCGAGGGACCCGGTATTCGCGCAATGGACCCGCGCGAAGAGCTTCGACACCTTCGGGGTGTTCGGTCCCTCGATCGAGACCGAGGTCGATCCCGGCAAGCTGGTCGTGAAAACCATCCTCGACGGCCAGGAGCGGCAGCGCTATCCGCTTTCGGACATCGTCTTTTCGCCGGAAAAGCTGGTGAGCCTCATCTCGCGGGACATGACCCTCGAGCCGGGCGACGTGATCGCCTGCGGCAGCTCGGTGGGCGTGGGTGCGATGACGCCCGGGAGCACGGTGAGCATCGTGATCGACGGGGTCGGCACGCTCACCAACAAGTTCGAATAGGAACTCAGCGCCGCAGCTTCTTGCGCAGCCTTGCCGCAGTGCGCATGCGCAGCGCGCTGAGACGAATGAATCCTGCCGCGTCGGCCTGGTTGTATGCGCCGCGGTCCTCCTCGAAAGTCGCGAGTGCCGTATCGAAGAGCGAATCCGACCTCGATTCGCGGCCGACGACCATGGCACTGCCCTTGTACAGTTTCAGGCGTACCCGGCCGTTCACGTTGACCTGAGAGGCGTCGATCATCGCCTGGAGCATCTTGCGCTCCGGGCTCCACCAGTAGCCGTTGTAGATGAGCGACGCGTAGCGCGGCATCAGATCGTCCTTGAGGTGGGCGACCTCGCGGTCCAGGCAGATCGATTCGATCGCGCGGTGGGCCTTAAGCATGATCGTTCCACCGGGGGTCTCGTAGCAGCCGCGCGATTTCATGCCGACGTAGCGGTTCTCCACGAGGTCAAGCCGCCCGATGCCGTGCTTTCCGCCTAGGCGATTGAGCTCCGCGAGCACCTTCGCCGGGCTGAGCTTCCTGCCGTTCACCGCGACGATATCGCCCTTGCGGTATTCCAGCTCGACATACTCGCCGCGCTTGGGAGCCTTTTCGGGAGACACGGTCCAGAGCCACATGTCCTCCTCGGGCTCGCGCGAGGGGTCCTCGAGAATGCGGCCCTCGTAGGAGATGTGCAGCAGATTGGCGTCCATCGAATAAGGCGAGCCGCTCTTTTTCTTTCCCTCGATCTGGATACCGTGCTTTTCCGCGTAGTCGAGCAAAGTTTCGCGCGAAGTCAGGTTCCATTCGCGCCACGGGGCGATCACGCGGATATTCGGCTCGAGCGCGTAGTAGCCGAGCTCGAAACGCACCTGGTCGTTGCCCTTGCCGGTCGCGCCGTGCGCGACGGCGTCCGCCCCGGTCTTGCGGGCGATCTCGATCTGGCGCTTGGCGATGAGCGGGCGCGCGATGGACGTGCCGAGAAGGTATTCGCCCTCGTAGATCGCGTTGGCCCGGAACATGGGAAACACGAAGTCGCGCACGAACTCTTCGCGCAGGTCGTCCACGAAGATCTCCTTCACGCCCAGCTTGCGCGCCTTCTTCCGCGCGGGCTCGAGCTCCTCGCCCTGGCCGATGTCGGCGGTGAAGGTGACGACCTCGCAGCCGTAGGTGTCCTGCAGCCACTTGAGGATGACCGATGTGTCCAGGCCGCCCGAGTAGGCGAGGACCACTTTCTTCACCTTGTCTTTCACTTTTTCACCTTTTTGTCTCTGCCTTTCCCTACCTTGCCGAGCAGGAGAAATTCCATCAGCGCCTTCTGCGTGTGCAACCTGTTCTCGGCCTCGTCCCATACGACGCTCTGCGTACCGTCGATGACCTCGGCGGCGACTTCCTCGCCGCGGTGCGCGGGCAGGCAGTGCATGAACAGGGCGTTTTTCTTCGCCGCGCGCATCAT
>Ga0137403_10006359_pt1 | contig 13535 bp, 14 predicted proteins | sample CZOMad2_1_16fung_FD_122057 | JGI IMG/M metagenome (GOLD analysis project Ga0137403, IMG submission 122057) | Vadose zone soil fungal communities from Angelo Coast Range Reserve, California, USA - CZOMad2_1_16fungal (Hybrid Assembly) | ecosystem: Environmental > Terrestrial > Soil > Vadose zone... | reverse complement strand
CGAGGTAAGGTTAAGCAGTAAATCCACTAGCGTGTTAGATCAGATTGGCGGAAAACCAACTAATGCGTGCCAATATATTACGTAAAATGATCATTACGGCAGCCTGGGCGTCAATAGCCGCAATTGCTTATGCCACGATGGCCCGAGTCGGCTTTGTTTACTCCGTATATTTTAAGCTTTCGCCGATTTTGATGCGACCCGAAATGAGAACATACGCTCACTTTGAGCACGCAGTCGCCTTTGCAGTTTTTGGTGCACTCTTTTACCTCGCCTATCGTCGGCACATAGTCCTTGTTTGCTGTCTTGTCTTCGGCAGCGCTGTGATCCTTGAATTCTTACAGACACTGACGCCAGACCGGCACGGAACAATAGTTGACGCAGCCGAAAAAATTGCTGGCGGTGCGGCGGGGATTTTTGCCGCTAGGGTCCTCATGTCTTTTCGCACGAACAACCGATACGGTTCCATGAACTAAGAATTTTAGCGGTTCGAATTCAGGTAGCGACTGCCGACGCTCTGACGAACGCGACCTGGCCGCCCCGTCCGCGCACTGTCAAGTGGTAGTCGGACGGAAGGCAACGTAACGGGACATCGAATATGTCACGAGCAGACCGAAGCCGGACCCGAGCGCCAGAGGGATGATGAGCCAGCTCTTGAAAATCGGGAAGGCAGAAGCGCTCGCCGCATAGACTGCAATATTGACCGCTCCTCCCGATATCTGTGCGACGACATAAACGATCGACCGCGAAACCGGCCGATCCCGGACAATGCGGAACGTCCAGGCCCGGTTCAGCAGCAACGTCGCGCCGACGGCTATCGAGAACGATAGAAATCGGCTGACGACATAATGCCACCCAAGCTGGAAAACGAATGCATAGACCAACGCCGTGTCGGTGAAAAAGCCGATGGTCCCGACGATAAGAAATCGAAACAGCGAAGAGGCGTATACTTGGCTCGCGAGCGCGCTCAAAGGTGAATCCCCGGGATCATTGCAATTGCGCCTGGTTTCCAACACCGTAAGCCGGTCGGGCTCCGTCAGGTCGTCCTGACTGTTGGGCGTCCCAAAATGCAGCAATATCGATGGACAGCTTGAATTTCTAACTCGCAACGCTGCTTGCGACAAAGGTCCTTACGAGAAACGAGACTTTTCAGGCTCAGCAGCGGCGTTGTGCCAGTGCGGTGCTTTCGACGTCCCGGCGAAGATAACTGGCAATCCGATCGGGCAAAGCTGACGCCAACCTTGGGAAGTTGGCATTCATGAACTGCCAGGGCACGCTTGGATGGGAACTCATGTCTATCACCTTCCATTGAAGCCTTCCGTCGTTGCATGTGCGTTTTGACGTATCCCGGGGCCATCCGTCCCAGCCAATTAGGGCAAATCCATCGATCGGAGGAAAGCCAACACGAACGCCTTCTGCGAGGTTGTGGTCCCGCATCAACGCCAGATAAGCAGCCTCTGCGGTTTGAGATGAGATGTAGATCGGTGAAACCTTTTGACTGCTGCTCACTAATGCCTCGACGACAACCCGCGGATTTATTTGCGTAAGACCCACCATAGCTGCAATCATCACTTGGACAGTCAGCAACCCGAACCGCAGTATCGAAAATGATAGCTTTGAAAGAAAGAAACCTCCGACAATGCAAAATAAAAGCACAGTTGTCGCATAGTATCGAGGAGTAGGCGAAAGAACAAAGACGAACGTAAAAAGCACGTATTGAATCCCAAGCAGAATGAGCGCAAAAATAGCAAAATTGCGGGTTTTTTCATATCGAAAAGCGCAAATTATTCCCGCCAAACCAAAATAGGGCGTTAGCAATAACGACGGCGTAACAAACAAGTTGGCCAGGTGGTTGACTGTCCAATGTATCCTGACGACCGCGGGAGCCCACACACTCCAGAGTTTTGCCAAGCGCAGGTTGAGCAGAGCGTCGCGAGTAATAATGTTCTCTCCGACCATTTCTGCATTCACAACGCCATCCTTGCTATCAACTGCATAGCGATAAAATGGTTGTCCAACTAAAAGATAATAGTAGAGGGCTTCAGCGAGCAGAGGTAGGACATACCCTGCGGCGAGTGAGCTGATAAGGATGAGGGTAGATCGTGGACGACGTCCGACCTCAAGCAGAATAAAAAACGCGAGTGCGATTGGGACGACCGCTGAAGTCGCCCGGAGAACTAAGGCAATTCCGCCGAGTAAGCCCGCTCCAACAAGAATTGCGGCGGCTCTTCGCGCAGTCGGGCTGCGCATCGCGACAATGACAAGTCCGAGTTCAAGTCCAAATAACGCTACCTCAAGTGCTTCCGGATAAAACGTCTGCGGCGACCGAAAGAATAGCGGCGTCGCCGCAGCTAAAAGCGCAGCAAATAATGCACTCCGTGAATCAAATTTAAGCCTGGCAATCCACCAAGATGTTCCAATGATAATCAAAAGCAGCAGGCTATTGACCACGACCAATGCTGCCAAATTAACGCCAAACAGCTTTATGCTGATGACCAACAACAGAACGTAAGGAAGTCTCCCACCCCAGTGATCCGTCGGTAAACTCGGCCCGTTATGCAACCAGTTCTGCGCAGCCTGAAAGTAATGCAGGTCGTCGTAACCTTGGAAGCCGCCATTAATGGACAACCCCCAACATAAAGAAACTACGCCAATTAGTCCGATAAGCGGGAGTTCTGACCTAACGGTATCTGGGCTCGGTGGTTTCATTATTCCTTCGCCGAGTAATGTGTTTAAGAAATAGTTAGCTATGCAATATTTCATTGCACGGCAACTATAAGTCAATCAACGTGATGGTGCGCTCAAGATTAACATCGCGGTTTAAGTGATTGTTTAAGGTTCAAATGGCAATCCGAGACGAACCGCTGCTCCTGCGCACCGTCGTACTGATTAGCTCCACGGTTTGGTCCTCCGCGAAATGCCAAATGTTGGCGTTACAATTGTCGTTCGTAAAAACAAGCTTGCGCATCGATCGCGAATGACGGCACATGTAGGCGTGGATAGCGTTTGTGCGCAATGTGGCGGCGCTTGAGTTATGGCAGTCGTGCACTATCTGCCCACTATCCGACGCATTCGCACGCGCGCGGCCCAATAAAGCACGCGCAAATACCGTACCGACCACAGCCATATCGTTGCGCTGCCGTTGGCGCGGATCGCTGACTGGATACGCCCTTGCAAGCGTATCCAACCGATGCCGGTCTGAGGTTGTATGCTTCCAACGTGAGTTCGATAGCCCACAAGCGGCTCACGAATGCCTACCGCATCTGAATACATCAGCATGCGGGAACAGAGCTCGTAATCCTCGCCGCAAGCCAGACCAGCATCCTCGTTGAAGAGACCCGATTTGATGAGGAGTGATCGAGAGAACACCATAGATGAATTATATATCATTCCTCCAAGCGAGAGGATGAATTTGGATTTTCCAACACTTCCAAAATTGCCAAGCAGGTAGTCGCCGATACGGTTTCCATTCTGGTCAATATTGGAGCATGCTGTAAACGTCAATTCAATTCGTTCTCGGCGTATTAAATCCATCTGCTTTTGGATTTTTTCTCTGTGCCAAAGATCATCGTCGTCGCACAGCGCGATGTATTCGCCCGAGGCGTGCCGAAGTCCAAAATTCCGCGGTACGGCCGGCCGTCCCGCAGCTGGGCAAGCCAGGTACTGCACGCGCAGATCCTGAAGACCAGACACGAAATCAGCGACGTCTTGATCGTGACCATCGGCGACGATGAGTACCTCGAGTGCAGGATAGCTCTGAGCAAGAATCGCCTGAACCGTCTGTATCAGATAAGACAACCGCTTGTGGGTTGGAACGATGACGGACACTAAAGGTTGGACGATTTTGGGCACCTTCGCGCTGGAGCGCTCGAGCGATTGATTCACAGGACGAAACCTCACACGAACAACGAGTTCAAACAGGCGATGGAAGGCGTCTGCTCCCACGGCGCAAGAGCAAGTCCTCGTAACGGTAATGGTCGCCAGGGGATGCAGATGATTTTTTAACAACGATGCAATCGAATTCCACGGTGTTTAGGTGATGCATCGCAATCGGAAACATGTTCGATAGCACATAGCCGCGGGCTTCGAGTTCCTGCAAGACATCGCGCCAAAGGGGCATCCCGTCATAAATAGGTATGAAAGAAAGCTCGACCTGAATGCCCTCGATCCGGTCGAGCAGCCCTTGAGCGCCCCGGAGCACCGCGAGGTCGAAGCCTTGGGTGTCGGTTTTCAGCAACAGATGCTTAAAGCCGCTAAATCTTTCACTAAACGAATCAAGACGGTAAATTGGGACCTGTTCCCGCGTGACAGGCCGGCTAAGCGAATGGTAAAGATCATCAGAGCTAACCGAAAGGAATGAGCTAAAGACGTTGGACGCGGCGATGTTAATGGTCGCACTCCCAGATTCCTCTCCGAGTGCTGCTCTAACAGTATCCCAATGGCCGTCCCGTGCAGCCTTCAATTGAAGCTCGCTATAGGTCTGTGACACTGGCTCGAAAGAAACAATCTGTCCATCATAGCCAACGTCATTGCGCAGAAATTCAGCAAACTGGCCTTCATTTGCGCCTACGTCGATTACGCAGTCTATACGCTTGTCTTGCAAAAGGGCGCGATAATATTGAGCGGGAGCAAAAGTCGCGAGCTTGCGTCGTGGCACGAGCACAATATTAACCTTGTGCCACAGGTCGCGTAACGGAGCTCGAATAGATTCAGGTAGCTTGTTTAGAAACCAGCGCACCCTCAACTCCTTTAAATTAAATGGCGCTTCCTCTGAGCCAATGGAGCGCTTTGTAAACCCATTCGCGATTGAAGGGAACTCCGATTGAGAACTCCCTCGGATGCGTCTTTGTCAAAGTTAAAATTCGTCCCAAGGATCGACCGACAAGGGTCGGCGGCTGATGGCCAAATCTTCATTTAGGTTCTACGCCTCGCCGAAGCTTAAGCTGAATTTCGCTGGGCGCTTTGGCAGGCATTAGCGCCACTAACGCTGGATGGTCCTTCTCGGTCTGGCCATAGCCCTACCTTGATTATCGCGCGCCGTATGTTAGACGAGCCCTCCCAGGTGAGGCCAAACTAACACCGTCCGGACACCGGGGGGTCGTCAGCTTCACGGAACGTCATCATCAAATGGCTCAGCGCTTTGCTCGGAACACAGCCTACAGCACAATCGCGGGTCTTATCGTCTCAATTGGACGTTTTGCGACGACGATCGCGATGGCTCGTGTTCTCGGAGTCGAGGAAACCGGGGCAGCGGCTTTTGCGCTGTGGCTCATCTCGTTGCTCTGTGCGGTAACCAGTCTTGGAGTCTATACTACGCTGACGCGTTATCTGCCTGAGCTCAAGTCCGACAACGACGCGCAACGACTAACGCGTCTTTTGCTTCTCCCCTTTGGAGCGGTCGCTCTTCTAACAGCTTTCGCTCTTGCCGCATTTTACGAGACTGATCTCGCAAACCTTGCCGGCCAAGCACTGGCACCTCTCGGCAATGCAAATGTGCTCTTGGTTATTTTACTTTACGTCATACAATCCTTGGCGAGTTTCGGCCTGGGATACCTCGTTGGCCAACAGCAGTTCCGCAATTTTGCAGCTGTTTCGCTGATATCCAACCTGCTCCAAGTTTCCCTTGTTATTGTGGCGGGCCTCAAATGGGGCGTGAATGGCGTATTGTTTGGCTTCATTGTAGGCGGATTGCCTTTCGCTCTGCTTTGTCTTCGCCTAGGCATCGGAAAGCCGGGCCTGCCGGTGCAACTTCAGAACAGGCTATTTAAATTTACCGTCTTTTCCTGGGCAAGTACGCTAGCCAGTGAGCTGGTTTGGGCTCGTTTGGAAATGGCGTTCCTCGGTCATTTCTGGGGAAGCGGAGCCGTCGGCCTGTATTCCGTGGGGTTCACGCTCGCCAGTCTTGCGACGCAAGGTCCTCTACTTCTGACGGGTGGCCTTCTGCCCTATTTTGCTGACGCGATATCGGGCAATCAACTGGATCGAGCAAAGATTAGGCTACAGACGGCAATGCGGCTGGTTGCTTTCTTTGTCCTACCGATGTGCTTCGGAATGGCCGCCTTGATCCCGGAGCTTTTGCCGCTTCTCTACGGCAACAGCTTCGCCGCGGGTAGTACGGCTGCAATGATTCTCGTGAGTTCCGCCGGCCTTGGCGCCAACGTTGTGGTCCCGCTGGCCTTCATTAACGGCATGGAGCGGAGTGATTTCTTATTCGCGGTGAATATCACAGGTGCAGTCCTATCACTTGCGCTCGGCTTGATACTCGTCGCCTCACTGGGAATCGAGGGCGCAGCGCTAGCACGCGCGTCGGTTCTGATCTTTGTCTTGGCGGCGAGCCTTTGGTTTTTGCGTTGCCGCCTCGGCTGCCGCCCCCCCCTGGCCCAGCTTAGCCTGCTTTTCGTCTCGGCGCTTGCAAGCGCGTGTGTCGCCGGATTGGTCGCGTCACAAGTACCTGGATTACTCGGATTTCTGATTTCGGTTCCAGCGGCCGCGCTGGTGTATGTCCTGCTCGTGCGTGTGCTGAAGGCAATACCTGATGAAGATATCGAAAGTTTGCAGGGATTATTCGCTCACGGCCCCGTCCGCCTACGGCGTGGAACCGGCTTGGCTTTGAGAGTCCTTCTAGGCAACCGCCGTCCGTAGAGGCTCAGATTGTCTAATCGATCGGGTTTTGACGCGAATAAACGAACATATTTGCACGACCCGGTTGAACAGCCTAAACGTGCCCTAGCTTATTGGTAGCTGCTGTCGGAGCGAGAAGGGACAATCTAGATAAGCCACGTAAACCACGATGTCGAAGCAATCCATCCAAAGGCTTGTGATTTATCGTTTCAGTGAGCAACATCGCTCGCCTTGAAGAACGTCTGGCAGATTTTCAACTCAAAAGACCGGCCGAGAATGTACTCCAGGATTGAGTCAATCTCGCGCCTGGTGTTACCTCTCACCGCTGTCGACATTGTAAGCATGGGATATAAGAAGCTTTGCCCGCCTCCACGTCATCTGAATCAGGTATGAAGATAGGCATTGTTGTCGCGAGCTTTGGCCGACCGCAAATACTTGCTCAGTTTTTATCAATGGTTGAATGTCAATCGCGGCAACCTGATCAAATTGTTCTCTCGGTCGTCAGCGAGCACGACCTTCCAAAGCTTGATGGTTTTAATCTTCCGATCAAGCTGATATTCGGGGATCCAGGCTCCTGCGTCCAGCGCAACAGAGGAATCGACCATCTTCAACAACACACCGATATCGTATTGTTCCTGGATGACGATTTTTGGATGTCCACCAGTTACCTGGAAGTCCTTTCCCTTATTTTTTCGGATCCTGGTATAGTTTGCGTAACCGGCTACGTCTTAGCTGACGGGGCGACGACTCCTGGATTTTCACCGGCCGATGCCGAGCAAATGCTGTCGCGTCATGAGGCCTCGCTGACGGCCAACAATAGATTTACGGTGAGAGAAAAGCCCGATGCTTATGGTTGTAATATGGCTTTTCGGTCTGTAAGCCTCAACGGAATACGGTTCGACGAACGACTTCCACTTTATGGTTGGCAGGAGGACGTCGATTTCAGCGCACAAACAAAGGCAGCAGGCCGGATCATCTGGACCGACGCGCTATGGGGAGTTCATCTCGGAACAAAAACGGGCAAGACTAGCGGGCGAAGGTTCGGCTACTCGCAGGTGATCAACCCCTTCTACGTGGTTTCGAAGGGAAACATGTCACTCCCCAGGGCAACTCGTCTTGTTCTCAACAATGTGCTGGCGAACTTCCGAGGATGTATTATCTACGAACCGCATATCGATAGACGGGGTCGGCTTTGGGGTAACCTTCGAGGGCTAGCCCATCTCGTCATTGGCCGCATAGATCCTGAGTACATTCTAAAACTATGAGTCAAATCTCCGCCCATTGTCGCGGAGCGCTCCACAGATTTTAGAGGCAGCAAAGCGCCCTGCCCATGCACCGAGCGATTTCCCGATGAACGCTTTGGACCGCATTTTTCGGATCGGCCCTAAATGAGCTTAGCTCACTACGGGGATTTTTTCTTGTAGGCCCGTACAGAATCGACGAGCATGTACGAAGGGTTGGGGGTCTGCTCGATTGGCCAGCCCCCGCCTAGTGCCAAATTCAGCAGAATGAACATTGGGCGACGATGTTCAGGAGGCGTCGGCGTGCGCCCGATCTCAACGCGGTCGAGGTAGATGACAATCCAATCAGCATCAACGGATGCGCCGTATAGATGGAAGTCGGCCGAAAGCAAACCTGCCGGAATCTTGTGACGCAGCGTGGCTTGATAATTTTGAGCGCCCGGTGCGTGACGCCAGACGTGGATGACGGATTCAAAATCACCAGGAAATTGCCCGTAATGCTCAAGGATGTCGATTTCGGCAGAGGAGTCTTTGTCCTTATTTGCAATGAGCCAGAAAGCCGGCCATAGGCCCGGTCCAGCTGGCAACTTTGCACGCATCTCAAAGTAACCAAACTGTTGCAGGAAGCCTGCGCCTTTGGGATCGGTGGAAGCTAATAAGCCGCTGCGCCATGTCCCGTTGCTTTCGCGCCGCGCTTCAATCCGAAGAATTCCGTTCTCTACCACAAACGGAAAGCCGGGCACCGGATCTGCGAACTGCGCGGCGCCAAAATCGCCGTTCCACGGCGTATGGGCAATCCAGCGGGTTCCCGGCCCCCATGCGGATACATCGAGCTTGTCAAAGTCCTCGTTGAACGACAGCTCATAATTCGAAAGATCTAGTTTTTTGGACACCTCATTCTGGCCGAGCGAAAAGGCCACAAAGCCAATCGAAACCGCTACAACGCCCGCGAGAACAGGCAATATTAGACGTCGGAACAGAGCGAGAGGCATTCGGTAGGCTTTCCATAAAAGACCGCGGGCTGCGACAATCATACACGCGAGCGCCGCAATTGCTAGAAGCGTGAGTAATCTGGATCAATTACTGGCACCAGTAACTTTTAGCTGGCGCACCAGAAGACGTCGAGCGCGTCGATCAACGTTAACTTGGTAACGTTCGAGCCCCTGACCCGTTTCAACAATGTCTCCGAGCGAACGAAGACCAAACGATGATGGTGGTTAACGGAGCCGCGAAATCGCATCGGTAAACGATCGACGCGCTGTAATCGCAGCTGCGTCGTTTTGGTAAACCAGAGACAGACTGCGAACGCTGGCTTGAACGCGTAAGATTGCAATCGAGGCGAAGATACTTGGCACGGAGGTCGCGCGTTCTTTTGCGACGTCCCGGAATGACCGCGGAAGGGTTGACGCCGGTTGGGTTGACGGGCCATCGAAGCGGGTATAAATCGCGACCCAACTTGCCCGCTATTTCTCGTAAGTGAATTGATCAAGTGCGAATTATTCATCTTGTTAATCATTGCAATCACAGTCACGGCAATGCTCACGTTGCGATAGATTTGGCCTGCATGCAGGCGCAGCACGGCCATGAAGTAATTTATGTAAGTAGCGGCGGCGATTATCTCGATCTGTTCGCAAAATACGGCGTTCGCCACGAGCTCATCGTCCAGAATGGCCGAAATCCACTTCAGCTTGCAGGCTCGCTGTTGCGTTTACAGCGACTCTGCTTCTCTTTCCGACCGGATGTACTGCATGGGCACATGATGGCCGGTGCGGTCTTTGGATATTTCACTTCGCTTATCAGCCGCGCCCCGTTGGTTACTACCGTTCACAACTCATTCGACAAGCATTCGATCTTGATGCGCCTCGGTGATCACGTGGTCGCCGTCAGCGAAGCGGAACGACGATCCCTGCTGAAATCAGGTTATAAAGCCGCAAGATTGAGTGTGGTCATCAACGGTCCTAACCACTCTCCGCGCGATAATTTCTTCGCGAACAGTCCTACAGATGTGGTAAAAATCAAGAAGCCATGCGTCGTCACGGTCTGTGGACTTCACACACGAAAAGGCGTGAATGATCTTATTAGAGGATTTAGCGAAGCGGCCACTCAGCTGCCTGATTGGCGGCTATATATCGTTGGCCAAGGACCTGATAGGCAAATGCTTGTCGACCTTGCTGATGAACTTGGTGTCGCGAATAAAATATCCTTTTTGGGATCTGTTGGGAATCCAGCCGGTATCCTTCTGCAATCGGACATATTCGTCCTGGCATCTTATGCCGATCCCTGTTCCCTTGCGATTGGAGAGGCCCGCGAAGCTGGTTGCGCGGTCGTCGCCACGGCGGTGGGTGGGACGCCGGAGCTCCTGGAATTTGGCGAAGCAGGTAGGCTTGTGAAGCCGGGATCGCCGAAGCAGATTGCCTCTGAGCTTCGTCAATTGATGACAGATCCGACAACACTGCGGGACTGGAGAGCGCGATCTCTCCGGGGTTCCGAGTATTTCAGGGTCTCGCGTGTAGCAAGGGATTACGAGCAGGTTTATAGCTCGGTATTATCCAAGCGACGAGGCTTTCTTGGATAGCGGTGTTTTGACCCCACGTGGCAAATGAATGACGTGGATATCGTCGGTGGTCGGTTGACTGGGCGCAATGCGGATGTTGGGCTTCACTCAGGACAAAGCCTGAGACTACCGATGTCGACCGAATCCCAGTTGCGCGAGAAGTTGCGAAAGATCGAGGTTCTGTTCGCTGGGGCCGGGACGGCCGGCGAACGGCTCGCTGCGGAGGCCGCGCTAGAACGTGTCCGGGCGCGTCTAGGCGAACTCAGCCGGCAGGATCCGTCGATTGAGATGCAGTTCTCGATGCCTGATCAATGGTCGCGCCATTTGTTTCTTGCGTTGTGCCGACGCTATGGCTTGAAGCCCTACCGCTGTTATCGGCAGCGGCGCAACACGGTCATGATCAGGGCGCCGAAGCGGTTTCTCGACCAAGTCCTGTGGCCTGAGTTTTCCGAACTTGACCAGGCTCTGCAAGCCTACCTTCATCAGGTGACGATGCGCGTGATCCGCGAGGAGGTCTTCGCCGATGCAAGCGAGGCGCAGGAGATTTCCGAGGCGCTGCCACCGAACTGATGGCAGATTTGATCATGCAGCAAGGCGGGCTTTGCTGTGTTGAGCCCATGCCCAGGGCAATAATTCGTCGATCTTCGCCATCGGCCAACCATTAACGAGTTTGCTGAGGATATCAGCAAGGTACGGTTTGGGGTCGATGTCTTGCAGCTTTGCCGTTTCGATCAGCGAAGCAATGCAGGCCCAGTTGACCGCGCCCTGATCGTGGCCGGCGAAGAGGCTATTCCTGCGATTGAGAGCTATAGGCCGCATCGCGCGCTCGACGCTGTTGGTATCCATCTCGATGCGGCCATCGTCGAGAAAGCGCACCAAGCCTTGCCAATGATTGAAGCCGTAGCGGATCACCTCGGCAATGATGCTCTTGTCTGAGACCGCCGCAAGCCTGTTCTCAAGCCAGGTTTTCAGCGCCTCGACGAGCGGCCTGGTCTCCGTCTGACGGATAACGCGGCGTTCATCGGCATTGCGACCGCGGATCCGATTCTCGATCGCGTACAGCGCTGCAATCCGCTCCAGCGCCTCATGCGCGATCGGTGCCGGGCCGCCCTCGTCGATCTCGACAAATCCGCGACGCCAGTGCGTCCAGCAAAAGGCCAGCGTCGCTGGACCGACGTCGCGCTGTGGATCGGCCAACTGCTTATAGACCGTGTATCCGTCGCAATGAACGATGCCGGTATAGCCCGCAAGCAATGCCGTGCAATGCTCGCCGCCGCGGCCGGGCGCATAGGTATAGACAACGGCCGGGGGATCCAGCCCGCCCCAGGGTCGATCATCCCGCGAGATCGCCCAGAAGTAGCCGGTCTTGGTTCGGCCCCGCCCGGGATCGAGCACCGGCGCGCGGGTTTCATCGACCACGATTTTCGCCGAAGCGAGCACGATTTCTTTCATCCGTAGATAGACCGGCTTGATTTCGGCTGCGGCGGCGCCAACCCAACCAGCCAATGTCGAGCGATCGACCGGTAAGCCCTGCAGCCGCATGATCTGCGCCTGGCGGTAGAGTGGTTTGTGCCAGGCGTATTTGTCGACCCGACATCGGCGACAAGGTTTTCCGTGGGAATGCCGCCTTTGATCAGACGCTCCTGCGCTGGCGCCTGCACGATTGCGCCCTCGCATGACCGGCAGCCGTATTTCGGCCGGTGTGTAACGATCACCTGATACTGCGCGGGGATCTTGTCGAGGCGTTCGGCGGTTTCCTCTCCGATCACATGCATCACGCCTTGGCAGCAGGGGCATGCGGTACTGTCGGGAGCAAGCGTAATATGCACACGTGGAAGATGCGCCGGCAGCGATCCCCGATTGGTCTTCCGCTTCTTCTTCGGAGCTTCTTCTATTGGCGCCGTCTTGTCTTGTTCGGCATCCTCTGCAGCCACCGCCGTCTCGAGATCCTCGATCGCCAATTGCAGCTGCTCAGGTCAAGACGTTCGGACTTGCGGCCGAACTGGGCACGCCGAAGCTGCTGCAGCAAATGGCGAAGCCGATCGTTTTGCTCCATCACGCGCTTGCATTCTGCAAGCGCCGCATCGCGCTCGGTGGAGAGCTGAGCCACCAGTTCTCGCAAGCTATCGAGATCATCGGAGAAAGCATCGATCGGCATGACCGTATTGAATCAGATTCGCGAACCGCTGTGTTGTTCTCAAACCCACCTGATTCAAGAAGTCGCAGCACTCACGACGTCGCCGTCGGCCGCACAATATCCCGCGCATGTAACCTCGACCAATCCATCCCATCCACAAGCGCGGCCAATTGCGCCGACGTCAGTCGCATCACGCCGTCGGTGATTGGAGGCCACTTGAACGCTCCGCTTTCAAGCCGCTTCCACAATAGCACCAGCCCGGTGCCGTCCCAGGCAACCATCTTCACACGGTCCGCACGTTTCGAGCGGAAGACATAAATTGTGCCGGAGAATGGATCTTCGCCAAGCGTCTCGCGCACCAGTGCCGCCAGCCCATCCGCCCCCCGGCGGAAGTCAACCGGCTTCGTCGCAATCAAAACCCGCAGGCCTGCCGGAACCGTGATCATGCCGCAGCTTTTACCGCACGGAGAACGTCAGTTAGAAAGACCAGATCAACACCAGGTCCAGCATGAACCACCGCGCCTGCGATCTCGATCCTGATCAGTCGGCTTTCCTGCGGATTCCCAACCGTCGTCGAATTGTCCCCGGGCGTCACAATGGGAACGAATGTCAGCTCTTCTTCATTCGGGAGCACAAGTAATCCCGCTCGTGCTGCTTTGCGCCACGCAAACAAATGCTGAGGACTGATCTCGTACCGTCGCGCCACCTCCGAAACAACCGCTCCCGCGCGATACGACTCCGCGACAATCCGGCCCTTCTGTTCCTCGGTCCAGCGACGCCGGCGGCCAACACCAGTCCGGACTTCAACACGCCCAAGCGGCCGCCGCGAATTGTCAAATATATCGTCGACCATATATGTAAACCGATCTCGCCAAACCGATCCACATCTGACGAATTGTCAGCGCCGCCGCAAGGTGCGGTCAAAACACCGCTATCGATCAAACAGATGATCATTTTTTTTACGCAGAAGCGCGAGAGCTGTTTA
>Ga0137403_10006358_pt1 | contig 13536 bp, 11 predicted proteins | sample CZOMad2_1_16fung_FD_122057 | JGI IMG/M metagenome (GOLD analysis project Ga0137403, IMG submission 122057) | Vadose zone soil fungal communities from Angelo Coast Range Reserve, California, USA - CZOMad2_1_16fungal (Hybrid Assembly) | ecosystem: Environmental > Terrestrial > Soil > Vadose zone... | reverse complement strand
ACCCCACTGGGCTGGGCGGCAAAATATGGCCAAAAGGAGATGGTGGAATTCCTGCTGCAACAAGGTGCAAAGCCCAACCTGCCGGACGATCCATCCTGGGCCACTCCGCTGGCCTGGGCCATACGGCGCGGACATGCCGGAGTGGCGGAATTGCTGCGACGGCATGGGGTGGTATAACAGTCGGGGCGGATGGCCCGCCCCCCCGGGGAACTGGGTGGGGGTGACCTTCGTGGGAGACTCTGACGGATATCGTCCCCGAGTTCCAGAGCAGGACGGACGTGCCGGAAGAAACACGGCATTCGGAATGGAAAAATCGATAGTTTTACCGTCACCGATCATGGAAGAAAAAAAACATATCGTGTCCGACAAGGGAGTTACGGATATGGTGATCTGGCAATGCGATGATATCCGGATGGGACATACCCATTCCGTTTACAGGGAGCTGACCAGTTTCTCCGCTGCCAATCCCAACGATGTGGTCCGGATGCACTTCGGGCTGAAAGGAGATTATGTCTTCGAATATAAGCAACTCGGCCGATCCTTCGATCTCATCGGCGGCCATCACAATATCATGTGGTCGGAAGGGTTCGATATGGTAGTGCGGAACAAGACCCTGGAGCTGGAGACCTTCGGCATCCAGTTCCCCAAGGAGCTCTTCATACAATTTACCGAAAATGGCAGCGACCATCTAAGATCTTTTGCCGAAAATATACTTCGGGGCAAGAATGTCATCCTCTCCGATAGCTGGGGAGCCATCGATCCGGGTATCCAGCTCGCGATCCAGCAGGTGCTGCACTGCAACTATGCCGGCGAGCTGAAGAAAATGTTCCTGCTCTCTAAAAGTGTCGAACTGCTGGTGCTGTCGGCGGAAGCCTGCAGCCTGTCTACGAATAAAAAGGATCCGTTCCTAAAGACCAGGGCCGACAAGGAAAAGATCATCGCGGTGAGGGATCTGATCAATGAGCGGGTACACTGCCCCCCGAACCTTTCCGAAATAGCCAGGGCCGTCGGGCTGAATGAATACAAGCTCAAACGGGGGTTCAAAGAGACCTTCTTCACGACCGTTTTTGGATATCTCCCAGAACAAAGGCTGCACCTGGCCCAACGGTATCTACGGGATACCCGTAAGACAGCCTCGGAAATATCGGCCGAGCTGGGCTACTCCACCCCACAGCATTTCAACAATGCCTTCAAGAAGAAATTCGGGATCACTCCGCATTCCGCCCGGACCCGCCCACATTCAAACTAAGCTCCCCGCCCATCCAGGATCGCCCCCCTCAGAAATAATCCGTAAAACGCAATCCCTCCTCTAACGGATCGGTTAATATTGCATCTAAATCTCGCAAACTATGACTGGTCCGCTGATTGTCACTAACAGCATTCTGATCCATGCTCCCGCCCCCAGGGTCTGGGACGCCCTGGTAAACCCTGCACAGACAAAGAAATATATGTTCGGCTGCGAAGCATTGTCGGACTGGAAGCCGGGAAGCTCCCTGCTCTGGCAGGGCGAATACGAAGGCAAGAACATGGTCTTTGTGAAAGGGAAAATTGTGGAGATCGACCCCGGGAAACTGCTTGCTTATACCACGATCGACCCTAACTCCGGCATGGAAGACATTCCTGAAAATTATGTCACAGTGACCTACCGGCTGTCGGAAGAAAAAGGACAGACGCTCTTCAGCGTGGAGCAGGGAGATTTTGCAGGTGTCGCCGATGGGGAGCGGCGTTATACCGAGACCTATAACAATGGGGAGGGCTGGAACCCGATCCTGGTGCAGATCAAGGCCGTGGTCGAGGCCGGATAAGGCCGTGTCCCCCGGCGACCCCCACCCCCCAAAAATCATATATTTATCCGATTGTCCGGCCTTGGTTTTTACTGTCTATTTGTATGGCAAAAATCAAAGCCATATAAAATGAAAAAGGGCCTTTTCAAGAAAAAATCCAAGGCGGCGGACAACCAGTCAGCGATCGCGGGGACGCAGGCAGCAGGAACACAATCAACAACTGGCGCACAAGCAGCAGCAGGAACACATGCAACCGGCGCGCAAGGCGGCAACGCCGCGGACGGATCTCCCGAGGCGGGAGCGGTCAGCCTGAAAACTTATTCGAATTACGATTTCATCCCGGGCGAGAACGTGCTGTTCGAAGATAATTTCCTGGATGACCAGGACGGAGAATTCCCAGCGCACTGGGCGCTGGAGGCGGGACAGGCCATCATCAACAAGGTGAACGGCGAGCAGGCATTTTTCCTCACCGAGGGAAACTATGTCCGGGTCGGGCCCCGGATGAAGACGGGAAACAACTATCTCCCCGTGAATTTCACGATCGAGTTCGACTTCTATCCCACCGAGAGCGCTTATCCACCCAGCCTTCTTTTTACTACCGCGAACGACGAAAGCCGCCACCTGCATTTCGGGAAGGAGGTGTCGACGGGCTACTTCCCTAAAGACTTCAGCGCGGAATTTCCCGGCGACAAGGAAAAATTCGAAGGGAAATGGCATCATGCGGCCATGATCAAGAAAGACAACCAGATCAAGTGCTACCTGGATCAATACCGGGTCCTGGTAATTCCCGATTGCGGGGACTGCAAGGTGACCAAGCTGGATGTAGGCGGTATCGGCAGCACGACAGCCCCGATCGTCTTCCGGAATTTCAGGATCGCCGAAGGCGGGAATATGAATATGATCGGCAAAAAATTCACCGATGCCAAGATCGTTACCCACGGCATCAATTTCGATGTCGATAAATCCACCATCAGGCCCGAGAGCATGGGCACCCTGAACATGATCGTGCAGGTCATGAAAGACAATCCGGAGATCAGGTTCGAGGTGGATGGCCATACGGATAATACGGGCAACGCTCCCCATAATCTCCTGCTTTCGCAGCAACGCGCCGACGCTGTGAAGGTGCAGCTCATCAACCTCGGCGTAGATGCCTCCAGGCTCAGCACTAAGGGATACGGAGATACCAAGCCCATCACGGGCAATGGTACGCCGGAAGGCAAGGCCAACAACCGGAGAGTGGAATTCGTAAAGACAACGAATCAATAGCCCCACACCCTAAAGCCCCAGGCAGACTCCGGCAGCAGATAAAGATCGTTTTCACAGTGAGCCCGGGCCGTGGTTGGCCAGGCCATCAGAAGGTTTCCCGTCCCGTCCAGACGATTGGTCGGGCGGGATCTTCTTTTAGGAGCGGCGCGCGACCGTACACTCTGCGTATCATAAACGGACAGTGAGGAAGAACGCGAAAGCCAAAATCTGCGGATTATCAATAAGATAGAATAATGGTATTTATTTGGTAGTGGCTGAGCTATGCTCAAAAACTATATTAAAATCGCCATACGCAGCCTTGCCAGGAACAAGGTGCACTCCACCATTAATATCGCAGGCTTGTCCGTCGGGATGGCAGTCGCCATGCTGATCGGTCTCTGGATAAGCGATGAGCTCTCCTACGACGCCTACAATAAAAATTATGAGCGCATCGCCCGGGTGATGCAGAACCAATCCATCAACGGCAATACCGTCACCTGGGGTGGAGTACCTTATCCCCTGGGCGCCGAACTGCGCAAGAATTATGGCGGCAATTTTAAATATATCGTCACCAGCACGGGGGCGTATAAGCAGCTCCTGGCATCGGACGATAAAAGATTTAACGAGAACGGCATTTATATGGAGCCGGATGCTCCTGAAATGCTGGATCTCACCATGCTGAACGGCACAAGGGGAGGCCTTAAAGATCCCTCCTCGATCCTCCTGTCCCGGTCGGCGGCGAAGGCCTATTTCGCCGATGCCGATCCCCTGGGCAAGATCATGAAGATCGATACGATGAATGTGAAAGTAACGGGGGTTTACGAGGATCTGCCCAATAACTCGGCATTTGCCGGGATCGACTTCATCGCACCCTGGGAGTTCAGGCGCAGCAACGACAAATGGATAAAGGAAATGGATAATCCCTGGGGCAATAACAGTTTCGTGGTCTACGTGCAGCTGGCCGATCACGCAGGCGAGGATGGTGCGGGTACAGGTCATATAGGTGATGTTCATGCAGGGGCGGAAAAAAGATATGTGGGTGTCGGTATTGCCGGATCGGGCAACCCGGCGATGGACCGGATCTCTGCAAAGATCAAAAATGTCAAGCTGGATAATATCCACGAGGCGGAGAAGATCGGCAAGGCCCAGCTCTTCCTTCAGCCGATGTCCAGGTGGCATTTATATGATGAATTCAAGAACGGCGTGAATGCCGGCGGACGCATTGAGTTCGTCTGGCTTTTCGGGATCATCGGCATATTCGTGCTGATCCTGGCCTGCATCAATTTCATGAACCTGAGCACGGCACGTTCCGAGAAAAGAGCGAAGGAGGGGGGCATCCGCAAGGCGATCGGCAGCCTGCGCAGACAGCTGATGGTCCAGTTCTTCAGCGAATCCTTCCTGATGACGGCGCTGGCCTTTATATTTTCCCTGGCCCTGGTGCAGCTGATCCTTCCTTTCTTCAATGAAGTGGCGGATAAAAAAATGATGGTCTTATGGAGCCATCCCTTATTCTGGCTGGCGGGGATCGGGTTCAGCCTGCTTACGGGCCTCATCGCGGGAAGCTACCCGGCGCTCTACCTGTCCTCTTTTCAGCCTGTCAAAGTGCTTAAAGGCACCTTCCGGGTAGGACGCCTGGCGGCCATTCCACGCAAAGCCCTGGTGGTGTTGCAGTTCACGGTATCGGTAGTGCTGATCATCGGCACGATCGTCATTTTTCGCCAGATCCAGTTCGCCCGGAACCGTCCTGTCGGCTATAGCCGTGACGGGCTGATCACCATGGAAATACGCAATCCCGCCGTTCACCAGCATTTCGATGTGATACGAGCTGAATTGAAAAATGCGGGGGCCATTGCCGAGATGGCGGAATCCGCCAATCCGCTGACGGCGGTCTGGCGCACCAACGGAGGTTTTGACTGGGAGGGAAAAGATCCGGGACTGTCCGTTATGTTTCCAACCAATGGAGTGTCCTACGATTATGGCAAGCTGGTGGGCTGGCAGATAACCGGCGGCCGCGATTTTTCGAATGCCTTCCCTTCCGACTCCTCCGCCTTTATTTTAAATGAAACGGCAGTAAGATACATGGGCTTGAAAAAGCCGGTGGGCGAGACGATCCGGTGGAGCGACGGCGTCGCCTTCAAGGTCATTGGCGTGGTCAGGGATATGATCATGGAGTCGCCCTATGAACCCGTGCGGCCATCCTTCTATTTCCTGGCCAGGGGCACGGGCATCGTGAATGTCCGGCTGAACCCCCGGGCCAGTACAAGGGAGGCGATCGGCAAAATAGAAAAGGCCTTTTTAAAATACAGTTCCGGTCTGCCCTTCGAGTATCGCTTCGTAAATGAAGATTATGCCCGGAAATTCGGGAATGAGGAGCGCATCGGCAAGCTGGCCGCTTTCTTCGCCGCCCTGGCCATTTTCATCAGCTGTCTGGGACTCTTCGGCATGGCTTCATTCATGGCGGAACAACGTACACGTGAGATCGGGATGAGGAAAGTGCTGGGCGCTTCGGTATACAGCATCTGGCGTCTGCTGTCCAGGGAATTCGTGATGCTGGTATTCGTTTCTTTACTCATCGCCGGCCCGCTGGCCGGGTACTTCATGCAGCGCTGGCTGTCGGATTATGTATATCATACTTCCATCTCCTGGTGGATCTTTGCGGCGACAGGGCTGGGTGCGATGGGGATCACGCTGCTGACCGTCAGCTACCAGGCGATCCGGGCGGCGCTCGCCAACCCGGTGAACAGCCTGAAGACGGAATAAGGCCCTGCCCGGTCCCGCATCAGCCAGAAGGGCAGACGGATCACCCCCGACGTCGGATGTGCCATGCATGTGACGCTCTCCTCTCTTGTATCAGCAACCCTTTACCTGATCAGGAAAGAGCTGGAATAGCTCTTAGCCGTCCCCAGGTCCGTCGCCCGGATAAAATATGCACCGGCGGCCATTTTATGCACGAAGTTCAACCTCGCCGTGGTGGTATTGAAAAAGCTGTTCCGCTGCACGAGTCTGCCGTTGGCGGAAAAAATGTCCACCTGCCAGTTGGCACTCGACCTTCCGAATACAATATTCACATACTCATCACCGGGAGGATTGGGATATATATAAAAGCTGGAAGCAGGGTCTCCGTCCAGGTTTATTTCCCTGATGGGCGAAAAGCTGACCGCACCGTCGGCGTTCACTATTTTCAGCCGGAAATAAAGCTTGCCGCTGGCTCCTGGCGTGATGGGATACGTATCGGAATAGCTGGAATTCAGCCGGCCGGGGATCGCCGGCCGGGAATCGAAAGGTGCGTACGTGTTCCCATCTTTGCTGACCTCTACATCATACCTGCTGCCTGCTTCCTCATTGGAACTGGTCCAGTTCAGCCGCACGGTACTGTTATCTGTACGAGTAGCCGTGAACGTGAGAACATTGGTGGAGAGGATGATAGAGCAATAATAATAGGTTACCGTAAAAGTGATGGTTTCCGCAAGGTTATAGTTATTGTTGATACCCGTAGGGATTCCGCCGGGAAAACTGGCGCTCTTATACGTCATGGTCAGGTTGCCGCTGCCCGAAAAAGACGGAAAGACAGGGTCGGTAGACTTGACCGAATCCTTATAATCCGAGGCATTCGTGAAGATCGACGTCGTCGGGTAGGTGATATGATCGACAGGCCCTCCCGCAGGATCCAGTATCGTTTCGGGGAAGCCGTTATAACCCGTGCCGCCGGGAGCGCCCAGCGTTGTTCCATTGAGCTTGATCACATCCGAACGGCTGATCGTCGGAAAAAAATCCTGCCCAGTCGGATTGGTGTTTTGGAGCACCAGGTTACTGGTGACATTGAGCACCGATTTCACCACTACTGAAATGAGCGTGGGGCCAGCCGCCGGATATTTAGGTATGGAGTTGACCGCATAGGTATTATTTCCCGTTCCGCTGAGCGTGGCGGTATATGTTGTCGACTGTATCGTGCCTGCGCACTGTGCTGCGGACCGCAAAGGCTTGACAGCGGACAGGCAAACCAGCATCCATAAGATCACCCAGGGTCTCGGGATAGTGAACGATTTCATAAGAATTATCAGTTTTAAAGATTTTATCTGAATACTATTAATTTCAGCACTTTCATTGCCCATCCACCCAGCAGCCTACTGCGATACCAGCAGGGGAAGGGCGGTCACCTGCTGTGTCCGTTGATCCGTGATCCGGACGAAATAAGTCCCGGCGGCCAGCTTACGCCGGAAATCCAGGCGGCCTGCCCGGGCATTGACAAATACCTCGCTTTGCACTCGGTTGCCGGCTGCATCGTATAGATCGACCTGCCAGTTGCCCGCAGAAGGCCGGGCAAATAAAAGGTTCACATAGTTGTTAGCGGGGTTGGGCCAGAGGGACGGTCCGCCCGATCCCGGCAAGCCGGCATCGAATTCTTTTATTTCGGAATAGGTAGCGCCGCCATGGCCATCATTCATTTTCAGACGGAAATACCATTTCCCCACCCCACCTCCGGCAAGACCGTAGGCAAACTGATAATCCACCGCATTATTATTACCCGTGACGGAGGGCAGTGAGCCGATGACTGCGAAATGTTGTCCGTCCCGGCCCTGCTCGATCTCATAGCTACGGCCAGGCTGTTCGTTCAGTATCCTCCAGGCCAGCCGGAGAGCGGCCGGGCCTTCCGGGTCGATGGTAAAGCTCGCCAGGGTCAACGCCAGGGTCGAGGCCGGGCAATGGAGATAAGTAACGGAAAAACGGACGGTATCAGGCGCCGCTGCATGATAGGAATAGCTCGAATTATTATTGGTGCGCAGGTCGGTATAAGTAACTGGCGAATAGACGAACTGCACGTTGTCAAAACCCAGAAACGGGGCTATAGCCGTGGTGATGCTGTCGATATTCGGATATTGGTCCATAAAGGAAAAAGGCGGCATGGACACAGAATTACCGGGATCAAGAGGAAAGTCGCCGATCAACTGCTCCACGGTCTTACTGTAAGTAGCCATGGCCGGACTGGTGATCTTATCTAACCTGCCGACCCGGATCGTATAGATACTGGGGACGATATCCGAATTCTTCAGGGTAAAGCCGTATTTCAGGGAGACCTGGGCATTGATCTTTACCGAGACCAGGGTGCCGGAATCGGGATGCCATTTGGGGAAGCTGAACTGGTAATTTCCATAACCCGGACCGGTGACGACCGTATCATAAGTACTGGTAATCAATCCATTACCGCACTGCCCCGCCGAATGCACCGGGAAAGAAAGATGCATGAGCATGGCCAGGGACAGGGCAATTGCCGCTGTTTTCCAGCATGTGGGAGCAGGGGTTCTCACAGAATCTTGGATTGTTGGTTTTCAGAATATAAGGTTCCGTTTACAATAACTCCTCAGGGGGGTCATTTATTTTACCGGCAAGGAGTAAAAAACGAGCCGCCCCGGAAATCCGGGGCGGCTCGTAGTATTTTAGTGTATTTTAATCTGTTTTTAATCTGTATTCTACTGGCGTGAAATGAACACCTTACTGGTCTGCTGGGATCCATCGGCTCCTGTCACTACGATCAGGTAATTGCCCTGGGGATAGCTGCTGACAGGCAGGGAGACCGTAGTACCCGCGGCGCCGCTCAGCTTCCTCTGGGCCAGGGTCTGCCCGGCCTGGTTGATCAGCCTGATGCTGGCCCCGGATGTCGTTTCGGTGCCGATGCTGACATTTACATAGTCCTTAGCAGGGTTGGGATATACGCTTACCCCGCTGATCAGGTTGGTGCGCACGACTTTAATGATCGAATACCCGGATTTACCATCCCTGTCTACAGCCAGGAGGCGGTATTGATTGACACCGGATACGGGTGACTGGTCGCTGAAGGAATAGTTGACCTGGGAAGAAGAATAGCCTTGAGCGGCCACGTTACCCAGGATCTGCCAATGAGACCCGTTATCGGTGCTACGCTCTACGGAGAAATGGTCGGAATTCGACTCCTGCGCCGTGGCCCAGTTGAGGGCTACTACGCCGTTCTCAGCTACTGCTGTGAAGTTCATCAGGACCACCGGGAGAGTGCCGAGGCCATTAATAGTGGTGGGCCCCGTTAAGACGCTGCCACCCTGTATGGTTCCCGTAAGCTGGGTTGAGCCATCGGCTCCGAACACCTGCCAGGGAGCGGTTCCTATCTCTTTCTTTAGGATACCGCTGTTAGAGAAAGAAAATACCCCGTCCCGGGTCGTTGCAGCGCTGGCATCGACTGAAGTGTTGGCGTAGAGCAGTTTCAGCTGCGCGAGGTCGGCGCCGGCGGAACTGAGGATCAGGTTGAACGAGGTCGCAAAATCCGAGCCTCCGGAGGCGGGGATCAGCAATTTAGCAGGAGCGCTGCCATTAGATCCGATAAAAAAGGTGGAAACACCCGTAAGGGTGACATGAGCGTTCAGGGTCACCGTGACACCCGAATTGATGGTAATGGTGCAATTCAGGCAAGTGCTGGAGGGTATGCCACTGGGATCCCAGGGACCGCCCGCAGAAGGATCGTTCCAGTTACCGTCACGGACGGCTGTATAGGTCTGGGCGAAAGCACCAGTGGAAAAAGCGAAGAAAGCAAGCAACATAGCTGCCAGAGCGTAAACATGTTTCATGGTACACAAAATTTTACTTAATTGAATGTGGTTTATGGTAAACCATAGTCAATGGATTGAGATAAGCTTTCGGCAGATAAATTGGATTGGGTTGTGCGCAAAGTCAGGCGCCCATCTGGGTGTAAAAACAGGAATTATTTTAGCGCGGGATTACAAGGGATATGGCTTCAGCGTGTAAAGCATAGAGGAAGGGCCTTTTGAACCATGAGGCATCGATAGCGGAACAAAACTAGTAAAAAAACTATAAGCGTCATAGTAAATTCGCAAAAAATTTGGAAAGATTTATGCCCATCGGCTCAGGCAGTCTCTTCACCGGAGTCTACCTTGTTGATTCCCAGCTTGTCCAGGGCGAGCTGGGCGGCTATCTGGCTGGCGTCCTTTTTATTATAGGCCTTCCCCTGGGCCAGGAGCTCGCCGTCGACCACGGCCCCTACCGTGAAGAGCCTGCGGCCCCCTTCGATCCTCTCGTCCAGGGTCTCGAATTCGAGTCCTTTTCCGTTCTTATTCGCCCAGCCATAGAGCTTGTTCTTATGATTGATCTCCAGGTTCTCGAGGTCGTCCATGAACAGGTAGGGCTGGACAAGCCTTTCCACTACCCATTGGCGTGTCTTGTCAAAGCCCTTGTCCAGGTAGATGGCGCCCACGATCGCCTCCAGGGTATTGCCGAAGATCTGGCTCATTTTCAGGCTGCCGTCGAATTTGTTGAAATTACTGATCTTCTTCAGCCCCATTTTTATGGCAATATCGTTGAGCTGGTTGCGGTTGACCATCTTGCTGCGCATCTCGGTGAGAAACCCTTCTTCCTTATAGGGGTATTTCTTGAACAGGAAGTCCGCGATGATGGCGCTGAGAATGGCATCACCCAGATACTCCAGGCGCTCGTTATTCTCGTCCGCGCCGTCCTTGACCGAGCGGTGAGTAAGGGCCGTACGGTACAATACATCTTTACCCGGGGTAAACCCCAGCACATTCCGAAGCTGTCTTTTAAATGAAGCGCCAGCGGCATCGCCTTTTAAGATACGTTCCAGGATTCCCACTTTGACAAGCTACAATTTTTTTGATCCAATAAAAAATAAAAAAGCAGTCGCACCGGCCACAAATACCCCGCAAGCCCAGCCCAGGAGGCGCCTGCAAGGCTCCGCGCTGACATACTTATCGCGGTAGCGTGCTTATGCCAGGTATTTCTTCACGATGACGCAAGCGTTGTGGCCGCCGAAACCAAAGGTGTTGCTTAAGGCGGCTCGTACTGTCTTCTTTTGTGATTTCCCGAAAGTAAAATTGAGGCGTGGGTCAAGCTCCGGATCGTCTTCCTGGTGATTGATGGTAGGCGGGATCCGGTCGTGTACGACGCTCATAACACAGGCGATCGCTTCTACCACTCCGGCCGCTCCCAGGCAATGGCCCGTCATGGACTTCGTGGAGCTGATATTCACCGAAAAAGCGTGTTCGCCAAAAACGTCCATGATCGCTTTTATTTCGGCTATATCGCCGAGAGGTGTCGAAGTGCCATGGGTATTGATATAATCGAGGTCTTCCGGTCTCATGCGGGCATCGCGTAACGCCGCGATCATCACATTTTTTGCACCCAGCCCTTCCGGATGAGGGGCGGTGATATGATAGGCGTCCGCAGTGGCGCCGGCGCCGGCGATCTCGCAGTAGATATGGGCCCCGCGGGCGATGGCATGCTCCAGCTCTTCCAGCACCAGGACGCCGGCCCCTTCTCCCATGACAAAGCCATCCCTGCATTTATCATAAGGACGGCTGGCCGTCTTAGGATCGTCGTTACGCTCGCTGAGCGCCTTCATGGCATTGAATCCCCCTACCCCAGCCTCGCTGATAACGGCTTCCGAACCACCGCTGAGGATGATATCGGCCATGCCTAACCGAATAAGATTAAAGGCTTCCATAATGGCGTTGGTGGAAGAGGCGCAGGCGCTCACGACGGCAAAGTTGGGTCCCCGGAAGCCGTGGCGCATGGAGATATGACCTGCCGCGATGTCCAGGATCATCTTGGGAATGAAGAAAGGGTTGAAGCGGGGCGTTCCGTCCCCCTTGGCAAAGTTGGTCACTTCTTCCTGGAAGGTGATCAGGCCGCCGATGCCGCTGGCGACGATGACCCCTGCCCTGTCCACATCGATATTGTTCTTGCTGATGCCTGCATCCCTTACCGCCTCGTCGCTGGCGACCAGCGCGATCTGTGTGAAGCGGTCGATCTTACGGGATTCTTTTTTATCCAGGTATTGCAGGGGATCGAAATTCTTCAGCTCGCAGGCAAACCTTGTCTTGAATTTAGAGGCATCGAACAGCGTAATAAGATCGGCGCCGGAGACCCCGTTGATGAGCCCGTCCCAGCTATCGTTCAGATTATTACCCACCGGCGTGAGAGCGCCGATGCCCGTAACAACAACTCTTTTCAATTCCATATCAGGTTTCCCCGGATTTTTGTGCTGTAATCGTGCTTTCAAAAATTAGCCCGATTCCAGCAAACGGCTAATGTCTGTTGAACTTCTTCGGGCCTGCTTAGACCTTCATCGAAGCGTCGTTCCTTGAGTTTCGCGGAACGTCGTTCCTTGTTCCCGCTCACTCGTTACGTTCGCTTTGCTCCGTAACTTCTCGGTCGTAGGGACTTCGGTAAAGCTTCGTCCCTCGCTTTTCACTCGGTTACCGCCCTCATTGTTAGAGCTTCGGTCTCAACATTGTTGAGTCTCTCGCTCGCATCCTTCGCTTTAGGGCTCGGATGCCTTCGCTAACGCTCGGTTGTGGACGAGCCACTTTCGTGGCTCAGGTAGTTTAAGGATAAATCCGCCTTTTAAGCCGGCGTGCTTGAAAAGGCGGATCAACTAGGAATGTATAGCAGAGAACCCAGTGATGGCTACTTTGCGTGCTCTTCCAGGTAAGCGATAGCCTGGCCTACAGTAGTGATGGTCTCCGCCTGCTCGTCAGGAATGGAAATGTTGAACTCCTTCTCAAACTCCATGATCAGTTCGACGGTGTCGAGTGAATCGGCGCCGAGATCATTTGTGAAAGAAGCTTCATTAGTGACTTCTGCTTCTTCTACACCCAGCTTGTCAACTATAATCTTTTTAACCCTTGTAGCGATGTCTGACATTTTTGTAAATTTTAGTTATACGGCTGCAAAAATATAATTTTTGAACTAAACACAACAAACATGGCATTTTTAATTTTAAACAACCCGGAAAGGGCAGATCGTATCCAGGCGGGAACAAGGTCGGGGTCCTTCCCGTCGTCCCTTATGCCATAATAATGTAATATCTGCTCTTGCCGCTTGTCCGGGTGCTGTTTTTTAGTCAATTTTCATTTTTGGGTGTTAATTGTACCCTGGAATTGGTAAATTTAAATAACTTCGGTCTCCCAGGTAGTAAACCCTCATATTAACAGCATGGCACTTAAGATGATAGATCATGGAACTAAGGAGTATCTGCAGATGGTGAATTTGCGGAACGAGATACTGCGCAAGCCGCTCGGGTTAAAATTCGAGGCCCAGGAACTGGAGAAGGAAAAAGAAGATGTACTGATGGGCGCCTTTGAAGATGATAAACTACTGGGCTGCTGTCTGCTGACCAGGGTAGATGCAGGTACGATCCGGCTAAGGCAAATGGCCGTCCCCAACAGCATGCAGGGAAAAGGCATCGGCCGGGCCCTCATGATCTTCGCGGAAAATATCGCCCGGGACCTGGGTTATAAGAAGCTCATCATGCATGCCCGCAAGACGGCCCTGGGTTTCTACCAGAAGTTGGGATACAGCGCCTGCGGGGATGAGTTCGTAGAGGTCACCATTCCACATTATATTATGGAGAAGAGCTTGCGCTAACCGCAAGACCGGGTCGGATCGGGACCCGATGATCCAGCCGGTCGCAGCTAAATAATCAGCCGGTCAGGTGGCAGCAGCCACA
>Ga0137403_10006357_pt1 | contig 13537 bp, 10 predicted proteins | sample CZOMad2_1_16fung_FD_122057 | JGI IMG/M metagenome (GOLD analysis project Ga0137403, IMG submission 122057) | Vadose zone soil fungal communities from Angelo Coast Range Reserve, California, USA - CZOMad2_1_16fungal (Hybrid Assembly) | ecosystem: Environmental > Terrestrial > Soil > Vadose zone... | reverse complement strand
TACCAGGTTCAGCGAATGGGCCGTATTCGGGCTGCCGTCACCGTTGACCATATAATCCGCGTTGCCATGATCGGCCGTCAGGAAGACGGTATACCCATTTTCCAGCGCGGCATTCACCACCTTTTCCACGCATTTATCGACGGTTTCCACGGCCGCGACCACGGCCTCCCAGACTCCCGTATGGCCCACCATGTCGGCATTGGCGAAGTTCAGGCAGATAAAGTCGGCGGACCCGCTCCGGATCTCCGGCAGGATGGCTTCCGTTATTTCAGCCGCGCTCATCTCCGGCTTCAGGTCGTAAGTAGCCACTTTTGGCGAAGGGGCCATGATCCTTTTCTCTCCTTCAAAAGGCACTTCCCGGCCGCCGCTGAAGAAAAAAGTAACATGGGGGTATTTTTCGGTCTCGGCGATACGTATCTGCCTTAATCCATGACGTTCAATGATTTCGCCCAGGGTACTTACAAGGTCGTCGTTCTCGAAGATCACATTCACTCCCTTGAAACTCTGATCGTATTGGGTCATGGTCGTATAGTCCAGGGACAATTTCTTCATGCCCTGCTCCGGTATGTCTTCCTGCGTAAGGACCTGGGTGATCTCCCGGCAGCGATCCGTGCGGAAATTGAAACAGATTACCGAATCCCCGTCCCGGATGATCCCCACCGGCTGCTGATCCTTCCCAGCGATGACCGTCGGCCTGATGAACTCATCGGTGATCCCGGCGGCATAGGCTTGTTCAACGGCTGCCAGGCCACTGGCAGCCCGTTCACCTTGTCCGTTCACCAGCCCATCGTAGGCGAGCCTGACCCTCTCCCAGCGTTTGTCCCTGTCCATAGCGTAATACCGCCCGCTGACGGTGGCGATCTTCCCGACCGACTTGTCCAGGTGCTCCTGCAGCTCCCGGATAAAACCCAGCCCGCTCCTGGGATCCGTATCCCGCCCATCTGTGAATGCATGGATATATACCTGCTCCAATGCCTCCTTTTTACAGATGTCGGCGATCGCTTTCAGGTGATTGATATGGGAATGCACCCCCCCGTCGCTGACCAGCCCCAGGAGGTGGAGCGGTCTGCCTTTGGCCTTGGCCCTGCGGATAGCCCCGAGCAAGACTTCGTTCAGGGCAAATGAGCCGTCCCGGATGGCTACATTGATGCGCTGGAGCTCCTGGTAAACGATCCGGCCGGCGCCTAAATTCAGGTGTCCGACCTCGGAATTGCCCATCTGGCCCTCGGGCAGCCCTACCGCTTCACCGCAAGTCACCAGGGTGGTATTCGGATATTTTTCATACAATGAGCTTACAAAGGGGACGCGGGCATTCTGGATGGCATCGGAGGATTTTTGCTTTCCGAGGCCCCAGCCATCCATAATGACCAGGATAATTTTCTTTTTGGACATAAAATATAAAGGCTTATAAGTGATATCGGGGGTTTCAAATGCTAATTCAGGGGTTTAAAGGTAGGAAGAATAGCCTGTTCATGGTATTTTTCCCAGCCGGCGACAGTTTGGCATATTTTTGGAACTAGACATCCAGACCAATATATACTATTATGAAGCGCATCATTGGATTAGCGGTTGTTATTTGCTCGCTTGTCCTTGTTTCGTTCCGCCCTTATTATAATCTGGATGAAGTGGCCTATGCTATGCGTTCGGGCAATAGCGGCCAACTGTCCAGGTACCTGGATAATAGAGTCGATATTTCTTTGCCGGAAAAGAGCGATACGTATAGTAAGATCCAGGCAGAAATGATCATCAGGGATTTTTTCAGTACGAATGGAGTTCAGAATTTTCAGATCAAGCGAAAAGGAGAGAGTGGTGGAGCGGAATATTGTATCGGCGTCCTGCAGACACGTAACGGAGATTACAGGACCACCTTGTTCATGAAACAAAAAGGAGACAAGCAGCTATTGCAGGAACTCAGGTTCCAGCCCGCACAATAAGATTGTTCATTAAAAGTCAATGACCCGTTCAGCTCCGTTGAATGGGTCATTTTTTTTGTAGCTTTGTCTGATGCCCGCTCACGGAGAACAGATGCTTTACGAAGGACGCATGCCCGTCCGCGAAGAACAATTGCAGGAATTGCTGCAGGCTGCTTTGCGGGAAGATATCGGCGATGGCGATCATTCCACTCTTTCCTGCATTCCCCCCGGCGCCAGGGGCAAGGCCGTCCTGAACATCAAGCAGGAAGGCATCCTCGCCGGAATGGAGGTGGCGGAAAAGATCCTCCGGATGAAGGAGCCATCTGTCGTTTTTACTCCACTCAGGAAAGATGGCGAACCCGTGCAGCCGGGAGAACAAGCGTTCGTGGCAGAGGCGACCGTCCATACGATCCTTCAATGCGAGCGTCTGATCCTGAATTGCATGCAGCGCATGAGTGGGATCGCTACGCTTACCCGGCGTTATGCCGACAAACTACAGGGATACCGGACCCGCTTGCTCGATACCAGGAAGACCACCCCCAATTTTCGCTTGCTTGAAAAAGAAGCCGTCCGGATCGGCGGGGGCGTCAATCATCGTTTTGGCCTTTACGATATGATCATGTTGAAAGACAATCATATCGATTATTGTGGAAGCCTGGAAAAAGCCATTGAGCTGGCCTTCCGCTACCGGCTGCAATACCGGCCCACCCTGAAAATTGAAGTGGAGACCCGCAATGTGGAAGAGGTTCGCCGCGTGATAGCGATCGGCAACTCCGCTTCCGGGATCGCCTGCAAGGTAGACCGGATCATGCTGGATAATTTCAGCCCTGCGCAGATCGCCGACGCGCTTGCCCTGATCGGCGGGCAATATGAAACGGAGGCCAGCGGGGGCATCCATCTTGGAAATCTTGAAGAATATGCCGCCACAGGTGTCGACTACCTGAGCGTCGGCGCCCTCATACACCAGGCGAAGAGTATCGATCTGAGCCTGAAGGCGGTGATCATAAAATAAATAATGACCTATGAGCAAGAAGAGACCCGACAATAACGGCATCGTGTACTCTACCGATCCGGGCTTCCGGCCGGATCACGAAGAGCCGGCGGCCGAGAATACCCCGCCGCCCAAACAACAGCGGCTGAGGATCAGGCTTGATACGAAACAACGGGCCGGAAAGGCAGTAACCCTGGTGGAAGGCTTTGCCGGGAAGGATGCGGACCTGGAAGACCTGGGAAAAAGACTGAAGACGACCTGCGGCACCGGCGGCTCCGTAAAAGACGGAATCGTCATCATCCAGGGCGATCAGCGGGAAAAAGTTCTCCAGTGGTTGATGAAAAATGGATATGCTTCTTCCCGCCGTCTTTAACCTATTTCTTTACAAATTGCCTCGAGGCATTATATGTGCCGCTCTTCAGACGTATGAAATAATTCCCTGCGGGCAGACTGCTCACATCCAGAGTCTGATCCCAGACTGCTCCCTCCTTCTGGAATGTCCAGCTTCTTAATATTCTTCCCTGCACATCTGAAAGGCTGACGCCGAGCGTACTCTCTCCGGGATATACGAATTGAAGGTGCAGCGTATTATCTGCGGGATTGGGCCCCAGCCTGAACGATATTCCCGGCTGCCTGGATACATTTACGCTGAGCACACGGAAATCCGTAGTCTTTCCGTCGAGATCTACCTGGGTGAGCCGGTAAAAATTATTTCCCGCCACCGGCGACTGATCGTTGTACGTATAGTCATGACCGGAAGCTTCATTGGTAGCGGCGATCGTATCCAGATTGCTGAACGACAACCCATCTGCGGACCGCTGCAGGATAAAGTACTTGTTGTTCTCCTCTGAGGTCGTAGCCCAGTTAATGGCTACCTGCGACTGATCCGCGGAAAGAGTGGCGCTGTATGCGCTTAAGGTTACGGGCAGGATCACGGAGTTTCGCGAATATTGCAGCATCCACTGGTAAACGTTCAGGTTGCCGATCCTCGGATTTACAAAAGCGGGATCGTAGGTCTTGGTCCAGGCGTCATGGCCGCTGACCGCAAAAATAGTGTCGATCGCCTTTATTTTTATAGCCGGATTCGTAACGCTGTTGATCAGATTCACGGTTATTGTCGTATTACTGGAAGCCACGGTGGGATCGTCCAGGTTATGGGTGGCATATATGGGGAGATTGACCTTTGCAATGGACTCCGCACCCTCCGGTCCAAGGGTTTTAGCACCCGAAACGACCATCACGGCGGCGGCACGGAAGTCAGCATCGGGATCAGCGGCATAATCCCAGGCAACCCCGCCGCCCATGCTGAGGCCGGTGACATAGACCATATTCGCATCGACCTTGTAATGACTGATGGCATATTGGACCACCAGGTCGGCATCGGAGCCGGCAGGCCACGTATTGAACTGGGGCGCAATGACGATGAAGGAATAACTCTTTCCCCCGGAGGTGAAGGAGGTTGGAAAAGTACCCGCATGGATGAGCCTGGGCGGGCCGTTGGCAAGCACCGCGCCAAGATCGCTCGCTCCGTTGCCCACCTCTCCGAGACCATGGAGGAAGACCATCAGCGGATAGGTCTTGCTTCCATTCGGATCGTAACCCGGAGGTAACAATTCGTAAAATCCATTGCTTGCGGGGCCTGTGGTAATAGTTCTGGGGGTTTCCGTATAGCGGGCCTGGGGCCTTGCCAGAGCGGGGAATGCCAAAATATACACGGCCAGGCATAAAAATGCCATTGAAGAGAATCGGTAAAATTCTTTCATAGTATGATTAAATAATAATAAAAAAATAAAGCAACCTGAAGGAATAGGGGTACGGAATAGAGATAGAGGGGAATAATAGGTATTGACCTAACAGAAATGTTATGCCAATTCCATGCCAAGTATACCCTGTTCGTGGTATTTTTATTGCCCCTGTGCCAATGAATACGCTCTTTTTCCCCCCAACATATTGAGGAGTTCGGAAGAGCAGATCTTGAAATTACCGCTGAGGCTGACATACAGGCCCAGCACATCCTGCTGGTTCAGCGGTGATCCATCGAGGCTTTCAAAGCGGACATTGTATTGGTTGACCAGGTTAGTATAGATCGAGCCGGTAGGCCATACCTGCGTGCCCCGGTTGCTGATATTGACGAGATTGAATTTCACGCCCGCATGCCGCTGGCATTTTTTTGCGATCATCTCCGGCTGTTCCGAGCTTTCGATGAAGAGATCCACGCCGACGATATATTCATTCTGCATCTCCTCCGTGACCATCATCTCGTTGCGGACGATACGGAAAGCGGTCTGGGTCGCCGGCATATCGGGCAGTATAGGTTTGGCGCCATGCACAGGGGCCTTGCCGAAATTGGAGACGATGGCTTCGGAGAATTGCGTGGTATTGCGTGCGGGCAAGCCCTTATCGCCGAAATCGCCGGTATGCACTCCCTGTTCAAGAGTATACAACAGGGCATTTTCGATCACCGCCGCATTTTTCATGAGGCCCAGGTGGCGCAGCATCGCGATCCCGCTCAGCAACAGGGCCGTGGGATTGGCGATATTTTTTCCGGCTATATCGGGGGCTGTTCCGTGTACGGCCTCGAAAATAGCAATATGATCCCCGATATTGGCGGAAGGCGCGAATCCCAGGCCACCCACCAGCCCGGCGCAGAGATCCGAGATGATGTCTCCCTGGAGATTGGTCAGCACGACAACGTCGAACTCCTGCGGCCGCACCACCAGCTTCATGGCCAGGTCGTCCACAATGATATCGTCCGAGACGAGCTCCGGATATTCTTTCGCTACCTCCTGGAAGCATTCCAGGAACAGCCCGTCCGTCAGCTTCATGATATTCGCCTTATGCCCGCAGGTGATACGCTTCGTGCCCTTTTTCTTTGCCATTTCAAAGGCGTATCGGATCACTTGCAGACTTCCCGGGCGGGTGATGAAACGACGGCTGAGCGCAACGTCCTGCGTCAGCATATGCTCGATGCCCCCATAGGTATCCTCAATATTCTCCCGAACAATGGTAATGTCGATGGGAATGCCCGCCTTGGAAAAAACGGTATCCACGCCATGCAGGGATTGAAATACACGTTTGTTCGCATAGGTATTCCAGGTCTTGCGGGCCGTTACGTTAACGCTCTTGACCCCTTTTCCTTTCGGCGTCTCCATCGGTCCTTTGAACAGGATGCCCAGCTCCTCGATCGTATGTTTGGCTTCGGGCGTCATTCCATTGGAAAAGCCCTTGTCAAAAACCCACTTGCCCATGTCCACGAACTCATATTCCAGCGTAGTGCCGGCCGCCTTGAAAATACCGAGCACGGCTTCCATGATCTCAGGACCGATCCCATCCCCCTTCGCAACTGCTATTTTCATATATTGAAAGGTTTATATTCGTTCCGGGTCCGAAGCCGGAATGTGAACGTATATCATGAATAGATATTTGAAAAAATATTTTGCAAAATTAGGTTAGATTTGCCATTAGCTCATTAAATCTTAAACAATCCTTCAATTCCCTGCCGATTTTGATTAATTTTAGAAAAATGTCTTTGATGGCAAACAAAATTTCAGAAGGGGTCGAAGTAAGTGTGGAGACCTTTTACCAACCGGACTACTCTAACCCGTTGTCCGGGGAATACATGTTTGCCTATCGGATCACCATTGAAAATCACAATAATTTCTCCGTCAAATTGCATCGCCGTCACTGGCATATCTTCGACAGCAATGGCAGCTACCGGGAAGTCGAAGGCGAAGGGGTTGTCGGCGTACAGCCTACCCTCAGCCCCGGCGAACGTTACCAATATGTGAGCGGTTGTAATCTCCGCACGGAGATGGGAAAAATGTATGGCTCCTATACCATGGAGAATCTCAACAATAAGATCAGCTTCGAGGTCAATATCCCTATCTTCGAAATGATCGTTCCCTTTAAGATGAACTAACCTTCTTCTCTTTCGCTATTCCTGCGCGATACAGCGCATAGCCCATGCCGGCAAAGAAGACAACCCCCAGCAAATAATACCCGGTCTCACCCAACCCTCCTGTTATCGTTTTCTCCAGGCTTAGCCGTTGCAAAAAAGCTACCACTTTATCCGGAATTCTCAGGAAAGCAAAAATAACGCCCATCAACGCTCCGCCTGCTACAAGGCCCGTGGCGAAGAGATTACCTTTTTCAAGGTCCTCTTCTCCGTCTTTGGTGATCACCCCTCTTTTCTTTTTGACCTTATCCACCAATCCGCGGATGGCTCCACCGACAAATATAGGCAGAGTCGTAGATAAAGGAAGATAAACACCAATGGCAAAGCTCAGCGAGCGGATGGCGCAAAGTTCCATCACCAGAGCCAGGAAAGCTCCGACCATTACAAAATTCCAATCCAGGTTCCTCGACTGAATGCCCTTGATCAGGGTAGCCATAAGGGTCGCCTGTGGAGCATTATACGTGCTGCCGATGGCATGTTTAATGCCCCTTGCCACCAGATCGGGGCTCGGGATATCGAGTAGCTTTATCGTAAACCCTACGGCTATGGAACTAACAAGCACCCCGATAAAAAGCGCCAGCTGTTGATAGCGCGGAGTGGCTCCTACCAGATAGCCTGTTTTCAGGTCCTGCGAAGTGCCTCCCGCGTTCGAAGCGGCGATACAGACCATACCTCCTACGACCAGGGCCATTGGCTCATATACCTTTCCGCTCCATCCAACCGCTAAAAAGGTCAGACAGGTGCCCATCACGGTGGCGATGGTCATACCCGAAACAGGACTATTCGAAGAACCGATAATGCCTACGATCCGGGAAGCAACTGTCACGAAGAATGCACCGAACACGAGGATCAGCACCCCGATCAACAAACGATTGAAAAAAGAATCCCCGGGAATAATGTTGAGGCAGCCGATCAGGATGACCAGCGCCACGCTGCCGAAAAGCACGACGCGAATACTCAGATCGCGTTCCGTCCTTATCCGCGTATCCTTGCCCGCTTCTCTCACCGATCCGATACTCTCTTTAAAGGAGGAAACAATGGTAGGGATAGTTTTGATCAGCGTAATTAATCCGCCCATGGCTACAGCGCCCGCGCCTATCAGCCTGATGTAGGCCCGGTAGATGGCAGAAGCGGGGTCGGCAAAGGTCCTGGTTATCGGGTCCCAGCTTCCATAGCCGCCGGCAGTGCTGACATCCTTCAGAAAGCCAAGCTTTACCTGTTGCTGTGCAATCCTTACCGGATCGATCAGGGAAGCCAGAAGGGGTTGCATGACAAACCAGCTCAGGACACTCCCTGCTACCAGCACACCCGCTATCTTCGGACCGATAATATAGCCTACGCCCATATATTCGGGTGTAATATCAGCTGAAAGCTGGGCGGATGGAAATATCGAGTTGAGTGTCTTATTTTTCACCGTGTCGAATACCGGTGTTTCCGCAATTACCCGGAACATCTTCTGACCCACCGCATAGATAAAGGCTAATCCAAGTCCCCGGAAAGCCGCTTTGGCGAAATCTCCGCCCTTTTCTCCAGCTTTAAGGACAGAGGCGCAGGCCGTTCCCTCCGGATAAGGGAGGGTCTCATGTTCTTTTACGATCAGCGACCGTCGCAAAGGGATCATCAGCAAGGTTCCCAGCATGCCGCCGAAAATAGCCAGGATGAAAATGACCGCATAATTAAAATAATTGCCGGCTTCGGCGGTGGAAAGGAAAAGAAAGCCTGGAAGTGTGAAGACCACACCTGCCGCAATACTCTCGCTGGCGCTGCCGGTAGTCTGGATGATATTGTTCTCAAGGATCGTAGTCTTAAAGAGCTTCCTTCCCAATGTGATCGCCAGCACCGCGATCGGAATAGAGGCCGATACGGTCAATCCTGCTTTTAATGCCAGATATACCGTAGAGGCGCCGAAAAAGATTCCAAAAATACTGCCCATCAGGAGTGCCTTGAACGTAAATTCTTTCATCTGCGTTTCCGCCGGAACAAAGGGTTGGAATTTTTTTTCAGCCATTGGAGTCGTTTATGGTTTGAATATCTATACTTCTTCCTCACTCTTATTGCTCAGTACCCGGTTCAGCGATCCGATACGGCTGTAGATCAGGATGCCACCGATCGTGGCTGCAACGAACCAGATGATAAAATAGACCCGTTTATCCGGGAATTTATCCCAGGAGCTTGTCATCAGCCCGGCAATCTTGCTTCCCAGGGACATGGTCAGGAACCATCCGCCCATCAGCAGGGAGACCAGGCGGGGGGGCGCCAGTTTGGATACGAGGGATAATCCAATGGGGCTCAGGCAGATCTCCGCCGAGACAATTACAAAATAAGTGCCCCATAGCCACCCCGGCGAGACCTTATACTGGTAGATGGAGGCAACGGACAGGACGGCAAACAGCATCACCAGCGATGAAAGCCCGGAAAGGAAAAGCGCGATGCCGAACTTGGAAGCGGTCGTGGGTTCCTTTCCCCTTTTCCGCAGCCAGCTGAACAGTCCCACAAGCAAGGGCGTCAGCGTTACGATAAAAAAAGGAGGGATAGAATCGAATATCTCCGGATTCACGAGCTTAAGGTCCTGCCCCGGAGGAGGCCATTGCTCTTTAGGAACGTTGAGAAAATATGGATCGGGACCTGTCGTGGTGACGATCCGCCCGCTATCATCTTTGACAGGCACCAAAAAGGCGTCTACCCGGGTCACCTTTCTCGGGTCCGTATTTACTTTTTGCATCATTCCCAGCCAATCCGCTCCTTTCTCCCCCGCCCGCGATGAGATCGTCCGGTCGGTATGCTGATCGGCCCAGAGCGTATAGGCCGTAAAGATCTGATAGTACATGGCCCAGAAAATAACGGAGACGGCAAAAATGAAGAGCAGGGCGCCAATCCCCTTCTTATCTCTCCCGCGCGCCCTTGCCCACAGGGACACGAAAAAAGCGATCACGGGAATGCAGGCGAATACGAACGCGTCACTGGCAGGGCTGCCCATGATCGTCGTATGGAACAGCTTGCCGGGCAAAGTATACCCGATCAAGGCCGCTGCCAGACCAGGGACAAAGACGTATAATAATATCTGGGATAAGGACATATCCCGCTTATCCGGCTCTCTGCGGATATCCCCTTGCCGGACATGCTTCAGGTTCAGCCCGAAATTGATCAGGCCGATGATCATTCCAACTCCCGCAGCGCCAAAAGCATATCCCCACCCATATTTGTTCCGTAAATAGGCGGCCGCGAAATTGCATACCAGCGCGCCTATATTGATGCCCATATAGAATATATTGTAGGCATTGTCCTTTAATGGCTTCAGGTCTTCTCTGTTGTAAATATTGCCCAGCAACGTGCTGATATTGGGTTTGAAGAACCCATTGCCTGCAATGATAAGACCCAGGGAGATATACATGGCCGTATTGCCTGGCAAGGTCAGGCCGAGATAGCCCGCCGCCAGCAGCCCGCCGCCGATGAAAATGGATTTGACATAGCCTAAATAACGGTCTGCGATCATTCCCCCGATGAACAGCGGGAGCCAGATAAGTGCGATAAAAGTGCCGGTGATATCTGTTGCCGAGCTCTTGGAAAAACCCTTTCCGTCCTTCAGATACAGCAAAAGGATACCCGCCAGCAGGTAGTAGGCAAAACGTTCCCACATCTCGGTCAGGAAAAGCACATACAATGCCCTTGGGTGTTTACCTGCTCGGATGGGTGGGTTCATGCTTTTAAAAAATTAGCACCTAAAATACAGATAAATAGCTAATGATCGCCAAGTTCATGACCTCTCATAAAAATCATTTCAGAATATGCCCATGAATTTCGAATTTCGGGGCCGGAAAAGATTAATATTGAGGCGAATACCAACCCAAATGAATATTTTACTGTTAGGCTCTGGTGGTAGAGAACATGCCCTGGCATGGAAGCTCGTTCAAAGTAGTCAGTGTACGGGGCTTTTTATCGCTCCGGGCAATGCGGGCACGGCACAATGCGGCTTAAATGTGGACTTATCCCCTACGGATTTTGAAGGCATCAAGAAATTTTGCTCCAGGGAAAAGATCGGCATGGTGGTGGTAGGGCCCGAAGAGCCCCTGGTAAAAGGGATCGTCGACTTTTTTGCCGGCGACCCGGCCCTGAAAAAGATCCCCGTCATCGGCCCCTCGGCCCGGGGGGCAAGGCTGGAAGGCAGCAAGGCCTTTTCCAAGAAATTCATGGAACGTTACCAGATCCCGACAGCCGCCTACCGGGAATTCGATACCACCAATTATGGCGAGGGCATTCCTTTCTTGCAGCAGCATAGCCTGCCGATCGTATTGAAAGCCGATGGCCTGGCCGCCGGCAAAGGAGTGGTCATCTGTCACAGTCATATCGAAGCCGTTGCCGAATTCGAGCTGATGCTGCAGGGGCATAAATTCGGGGAAGCCAGCAGCAAAGTGGTCGTGGAAGAGTTCCTGGAGGGCATTGAAATGTCTGTTTTTGTACTGACGGACGGAGAGCATTATCTCATCCTGCCCGAAGCGAAGGATTACAAGCGGGTGGGAGAAGGGGACAAAGGCCCCAATACGGGGGGCATGGGCGCCGTCAGCCCGGTGCCTTTTGCGGATGAGATCTTCATGGGCAAAATAACCGAACGGGTCATTGTACCGACCATCGAAGGGTTGAAAAAGGAGAACATTGACTACAGGGGGTTTATCTTCATAGGAGTGATCAAGGTGGGGGAAGACCCTTATGTGATCGAATATAACTGCCGGATGGGAGATCCGGAGACTGAAGTCGTTCTTCCCCGGCTGAAGAACGACCTACTCGAGTTGTTCCTGGCTACAGCCGAAAAGCGTCTGGATGAGATAACCATCGAAAAAGACGAGCGCATAGCCTGTACGGTCGTGGCGGTGAGCGGAGGTTATCCCGGTAGCTACGAAAAAGGATTTCCCATCGAAGGGCTGGACCTTCCATACCCGCAGGACAGCCTGGTCTTTCATTCCGGCACCCGGACACAGAAGGAGGCGGTCGTCACCAATGGCGGCCGGGTATTATGTGTCACTTCCTTTGCCGAGACGGTATACGAGGCTGTGGATAAATCAAGGGAAGTGCTGGAAAAGATCAACTACGAAGGGATCTATTACCGGAGAGATATCGGGTATGAATTTTTATAACTATGCCAACCGAAGTTCACTACAGCGACTACCTGGAATTGGACAAGATCCTGGATGCCCAGCATCCGGAAAGCGACCGGCGCGCCCTGCCCGCCCATGACGAAATGCTCTTCATCGTCATTCACCAGACCTATGAGCTATGGTTCAAGCAACTCCTGCACGAGACGGAGTCGGTCATCCGGATCATGCAAACGCCTGCCATGGACGATAACTCGCCCGAATTGCAGACCGTCGTTCACCGCCTGTCCCGTTGCTCCACGATCCTGAAGGTGATCGTGCATCAGATAGATATCATGGAGACCATGACTCCCATGGATTTCCTTGATTTCAGGGATATGCTGCGACCTGCCTCGGGCTTCCAGAGCTGGCAGTTCAAATTACTGGAAGCCAGGCTGGGACTGAAATACGAACATCGCTACGGCCAGGAATATTATATATCGCAACTGAGGGAGCCCGAGATCAGAAAGATCAGGGAAGGGGAAAAGGAAAAATCCCTGCTGGAATTTGTCAATGCCTGGTTGGAGCGGATGCCTTTCTTCAGTGAAGTGGACATCTGGAAAAATTTCCAGACCTCCATCTCGGCAGACCCCGGCGCATCGACGCTATCTTCCGGATCCACGCCATCCGACGGGCCTCTGGCCTCCGTGGACAGCCGCCTGCATCCTTTCTGGGTGGAATACCGGCATCGCTACCAGCAAAGTTTAGCCGATCCTGAAAAAGCCAACCTGGAAAGGTTCGACGGTATTTTTCATTCGTCCGCCGAACCCCCACCATCAGGCGATCGTCCGCCCCCTGCGGTTCAACCCCCTGCGGGCGCTAAATCATCTCCTGCCGCTGAGCAACCACATTCGCCCTTTACCGGCGAGTCACTCGCTGACGCTCAACCGCAGAAACCAATCCCAGGATGGCATGTTCCTCCCCGTTCGCTCTCTCCGGCAGCTTGCCGCGCCGCGCTCTTCATCATGCTGTACAGGGGATATCCGATCCTCCAGCTGCCGTTTCAGGTGTTGAATCAATTGCTGGAGATCGATGAGCAGCTGAGCACCTGGAGGTACAGGCATATGAGCATGGTGCATCGGATGATCGGTACACGCATCGGCACCGGAGGCAGCACAGGACAGGATTACCTTCGATCGGCTCTCAACAGCCATCATTTGTTCAAAGAGATCGCGTGGCTTACCAGCTTCCTGATCGAAAGAAGGAAACTGCCGGCGCTGAGTCCGGAAATGGAACGGCGGCTGGGATTCCTTCCCTGACGATACAAGTATTCAACATCCGAACTGTTTATCCGACGATGACGACATAATGACGATCTGCTGAGATCCGTACGATCATTGCATTTACAGCCATTGTCCGACAGCCGCTGATCACGCTGCGTCATGCCGGAGGCATCGCGGTTTCAAAAAAAAATTTGGCAGTTAAAGGTTTGTGGAAAATAATGCGGCAAATAGAGCGTTCTACCTTGTTAATTCGAATTATTTCCTTCAATTTTGCTGACATCAAAAGCGAACAGGGGTTCGCTGACTGAAAGCCCATCATTAAGCGGTGC
>Ga0137403_10006356_pt1 | contig 13539 bp, 11 predicted proteins | sample CZOMad2_1_16fung_FD_122057 | JGI IMG/M metagenome (GOLD analysis project Ga0137403, IMG submission 122057) | Vadose zone soil fungal communities from Angelo Coast Range Reserve, California, USA - CZOMad2_1_16fungal (Hybrid Assembly) | ecosystem: Environmental > Terrestrial > Soil > Vadose zone... | reverse complement strand
CTCGCTGGTGAAATCCAAGAGGCGGTCCGGCAAGAAACACTAATGCAGCATCAGATTCGCCAGGAGATATTCCCGCGTCTGAAGACACGGCCCGGAGCACCAAGAGAGGCGGGCGTCTATCACGCCAAGGTCGAAGACATCGAGCGCATTCACTCCACGCTGCTTTTCCCGGGTGGAGTTGAGGCCACGGACGGAACGGTAGTCCCATTCGACACGCTGCCGGTGACGATCACGCAGATCGGCGTGGTGTTAGTCAGCTATCAAGGTGATCAAGGCTCTTGGGTACATCGGGTCTTCCGCCGTGATCTTCGTACCAGCGGCAAAAGTCCTGTTGATGAAACTCTCGAGCTACTCGAACGCAGACGTGATCGTAGTGCGGTTGGCTACGATAGCACGAGGGACCGCCTCAGCAGTCTCGCACGGCGCGGCATCATGGCTTACGCCGAGCGCGCCATTTTGCTGGACAGGGCCACAGCGCCATGGCGGCTGGGACATGGCTCTCCCACGCCCTACGAGCTGGTGACCGGCTCCGGCATGCCTGAGCTCCTCGAAGCAAGTTTGGATCTAATGAACCGCCTCGTGAACTTCAAGCGCTTCGTTTTCGTCCCCAGCGAAACGTCACGTCGTGAACTGCAGACGATCGGGAACGCCCTTCGACCGATGGAGTATGCGGTGATCGACTCCAACAAGGAAAACCTCGAGCGGATACAAGCGGGTCACTACCGGGGCCAGGCGTGGACCAGTTTGGGCAAACGGGTTCGTGACTTCGTAGATTCGTGCGGCGACAAAATTCTGGTTGGGCTGTACCGGGCATCTTCCATGGCGCGTTCGCAAATGTTTTACGCTCACGCTGAGCATGTTCATCAAGCAGCGCTCATCGCGATGGCCGACAGCATGTTGCAAGAGCACCGTGGCTTCCCGATGTTGATAGATCTCGCCGATGGTATTTGCGGTCGGATTTTCAGTGCTCACGATTTCGCAGCCTCCGCACAGCTTGCCTACGCCCAAGCGGGTGCGCCTTACCAGTATCTGGGCGAACGTCAGACCAGAGCATAGGAAATCTACATGAACTCTCCCAAGCCCGCCGCCACGATGAAGGATGATGAGGATGCTGTAGCTCAGGTGCCCAAGGAGGCCTTTGAAGCTCTGGAAGGTGACGCAGCCAATGCCGGACTCACACCGTTGGAGCAGTCCGAGGAGAACGACGGCAGGATTGGAGCCACGATGTTCGACCTCCCGAACAGTGAGGACGGCACTGTTACCGTGCTACTACCAAAGGAGAATGTTGACCAGCTGCCGAGCCAAGCACTGGTCCGCATCGAGAGCAAGCTCGACAACCGGACATATCTCGGCGCGGTAGCCAAGGGTCCTTTCGCTGAACCCGACGGCCTCCGGGCCGACGCAACCCCCATCGTGATCAGCGCCGTGCATGGGCGCATGCTCATGCCCCGATACCACGGTCGCGCTCAGGTGGAAATCATAGGCGAGCGTCTCAAGGATGGCGCCGTGGTGCCGCCTCGCCGGCGTCCGAGGCCCAACAGCGCCGTGTACCCATTGGATTCCGCCGAAACCTCCCAGGTCCTTCGTCTCAGCGGGGATCTGCGGCTTGGAATGGCTGATGGATTTGACGACCTGTCAGTTTCTGTGCCGTCGCACAGCAAGAGCGTGCTGCCACGCCATATGGGTATCATTGGCACGACCGGCGGTGGGAAATCCACGACGGTGTCAGGGACCATCGCCAAGCTTCAGGAGTCGAAAACCGCTGTTGTCCTTTTTGATACCGAGGGCGAGTACTGTGCCGCGAATGAACCGACGACCGATCAGCACATGCTGGCGGCGCTCAAGCGCTCCAACATGCCCGCGCACGGCATTACCGATACCCATGTCTACCGCCTTGCTGGGAAGGAAGCGGCCAATCCCAAGCACATGGATAATCGGCAGTTCTCCCTTCGCTTTGACCAGCTATCGCCCTACGCGCTCCAGGAACTGCTGGATCTAACCGAGGCGCAAGCCCAGCGCTTCTTCAAGGCCTACGATATTACGAAACTCGCCCTTGAGCGATTGAAGATTTGGCCCGTTACGGACCAAGACAAGAAGCGACTGATGGAGTTGGACGAGTTCGAAAGCGGGTATCCCAACATGAAGTTGGCTCACCTGCATGACATGGTCATGCAGGTTCACGCGTTTATTGACAAGCATCCGGGCGACCCTCCTCTCGTGACCCCCGAATTTCGGGACAGCACGAATCTCGCTGTTATCAAGCAGCTCATCGGCGCGGGAGAGTTGCCCGGTTCGGTTCCGAGTTGGCGGGCACTGTTGGGAAAACTAGGCCGCATGAAGCGTCTCAACATCTTTGACGTCCGCGATGTCCCGGCAGTGGACTATGCGGAAATGCTCATGCCCGGTAGGGTCAACATTATTGACCTCAGTGATTCGGACTCGACCATAATTAACAACCTAGTCATCGCCGAATTGCTGCGGGGCGTTCAGCTCCAGCAGGAAATTAACTACGAGAACGCCGTCAAGAAGAATCAGCCGCCCACGCCTGTTCTCATCTTTATCGAGGAAGCTCACGAATTTCTCTCTGCAGAACGAATTTCCCGGATGCAGAACGTCTTCGCGCAGGTTGCACGCATTGCTCGGCGGGGCAGGAAGCGGTGGCTCGGATTGGTGTTCATCTCACAGCTCCCTCAGCACCTGCCTGACGAGGTACTTGCCCTGATCAACAACTGGATGATCCACAAGATTGGTGATTCCAACGTCGTAAACAGGCTTCGGAAGTCGATTGGCGGTATCAGCGATGGACTTTGGAAACAACTGCCGTCGCTGGCTCCGGGTCAAGCCATCGCGTCATATACCTCAATGGCGCGTGCGCTGCTAATCAACGTCGACCCCAGTCCATGTAAGCTTCTCATGGTCGAGTAGGTGGAGGAGGGAGAGTACTCTGCCCCTGTTGGGCTCTCCCGAACGCAGTTTGACACTGCGCACCGCTCAATGCGCGACGCTCCTGACGATGTAGCCGCCCGATTTTTCGTCGCGCTCAAGCTGCAACATCTTGCGCGCCTCGGCTTCGTCGAGGAGCTTCGAGAACGACGAAAAACCGTAGTAGGACTCGTTGAAGCCGGGGTTGCGGCGCTTGAGCGCCTGCTTCACCATCGATCCCCAGATCTTCTCCTATGCGCCGCGCTCGTCGATCAGCGCCTCGACCGTCTGCATCACGAGCTCCAGCGCCTTCTCGGTCTTGTCCTCGCCGTCTTTCGGAGCGCCTTCCCCGCTTGCGGCGGGCTTCGCCTGTGGCTTCTTCTTCGGCTGCCGGTGCCCTGGTTTTTCCCGTACCAGATCGTCGTAGAAGATGAACTCGTCGCAGTTCGCCACGAGCAGATCGGAGCTGGAGTTCTTCACGCCCACCCCGATGACGGTCTTGTCGTTTTCGCGCAGCTTCGAGACGAGCGGCGAGAAGTCGGAGTCGCCGCTGATGATGACGAAAGTGTCGACGTGCGACTTGGTATAGCAAAGGTCCAGCGCATCGACCACCATGCGGATGTCGGCTGAATTCTTTCCGGACATGCGCACATGCGGGATTTCGATGAGCTCGAACGACGCTTCATGCATGTCGGATTTGAACTCCTTGTACCGTTCCCAGTCACAATAGGCTTTCTTGACCACGATGCTCCCTTTCAGGAGCAGACGCTCGAGCACCTTGTTGATGTCGAACTTGGCGTATTTTGCGTCGCGCACGCCGAGCGCGACGTTCTCGAAGTCGCAGAAAAGCGCCATGTTCACGGTGTCGCTCGAGACGGTCATTTCGGCTCCTTTGGATTCTTTACGGCTCCCGCATTATCCCATTCCGCGTGTGCAAGACGCGGCCCGCGCCCCAAAAGGGTTGAAGTCCCGGCCTTCTCGGACTAGCATCGCTGTTTCGGAGGCAGGCAATGCATACTGAAGTTCACGTTCACGGCACGGTGTTGTTGAAAAGCGGCGTCAGCCAGACCGACATCGAACTGGCGCTCAGACACTGGTTCGACTACGTCGACGTGGACGGCCTCGCCGATGCGCGCAGCGCCCATCAGGACGAGCCGGGCATCGTGTTCGACAGGCGTCGGCGCTCGCTCGACATCTGCTGGACCGGATACGTCGGGCGCAATTTCCAGCATTCGCTCGAGGGGGCATTCGAATCGCTGTCGCCCTACTCCGAGGAGGCGGCGGCGGTCGAGGTGAGCTATTACCAGGAGGACGGCCAGGACGAGCACAGCTGGGTGTTCGTCGGCCCGACGCCCGAGTCGATCCGCGATATGCAAAAGCGGCGCATGATCGACGACCTCTCGGCGCTTCTCTCGCGCCATTTCGGCGATGCCGAGATCGGCGAGGTGACCGCCCTCGTCAATCAGCTGTTCACTCGCCGCGGCGCCGAGACGCCACAGGACCGGACCCAGGTCCGCTCCGGCGGTGTTTCCGGAAAAAAGCACCTGCACTAGAAAGCGCCGGAAAGCGGGACCGACCCTCCCCGTAAAGAGGGTCTCGAGCTTTTTCATCGGAACCCCTTGATTTCCTAATGTATTACATTCAATTTACACGATAACACACTAATTTATATACCCTTATTTTATATCAAGCAGATTCTCGGAAAGCCCTCTTAAGTCCCTGTTGTAGCTAAAAATTTCGTCAATTCCAGGCTTGACCGCCTCCCCTGTTTCCTCTAGAGTGGTAGGAAGTAGATTTTAGTGGGGAACTGTGGCGTTCCATTTCGCCACGCGAAGGGGGACCGTTGTTTCAAGGGGCGACAGAGTTGAGTCTCGACGCCAAGGGAAGGCTTGCTGTGCCGACCCGGTATCGGGACGCCTTGCTACCGGGGGGGCGCGCGGTGGTCCTCACCGCTCACCCCGATAGCTGTCTGCTTCTTTATCCGCGAGTCGCCTGGGAACCGATCGGCGCCAAAGTTCAGGCGCTCTCCAGCTTCAACGAACAAACGCGCTGGTGGCAGCGGCTGCTGGTGGGCTTCGCCGAAGAGCTGGAGCTCGACGCTCAAGGGCGCATCCTCGTGTCGCCCGCGCTGCGCAAATTCGCCGGGCTGAAAAAAGACGTGATGCTGGTGGGTCAGGGAACCCACTTCGAGATCTGGGACGTCGCATCGTGGGACGAGCGACTTGCGCAGAGTCTCACGCAAGTGGGTACTAACCCGCCGCCCGGCACCGAAAACTTCTCGCTGTGAGCGCCGATGCGCACCTCCCCGTCCTCCTCCAGCCGGCAGTCGATGCGCTCGCGATCCAATCAAAACGCGAGGGCACCTTCGTGGATGCGACGTTCGGCAGGGGCGGTCACAGCCGCTTGATTCTGGAGCGGCTGGGGCCCCGAGGCCGGCTGATCGGGATGGACCGGGATCCGGAGGCGATCGCTGCTGCCCGGGAGATACGCGACCCGCGCTTTGCGCCGGTCCACGCGCGCTTCAGCGAATTGCAGGCAACGCTCGCCGCGCTGCATGCGGGCGGTGCCGACGGAGTGCTGTTCGATCTGGGTGTGTCCTCGCCGCAGCTCGACGACCCGCGGCGCGGCTTCAGCTTCCGGGTCGACGCGCCTTTGGACATGCGCATGGACCCGACGCGGGGTGAGAGCGCGGCGGAGTGGCTGGAGCGCGCGCAGGAGGCCGAGATCAGGGAGGTGCTGAGCGTCTATGGCGAAGAACGGTTTGCTAAACAGATTGCAAAGGCGATTGCTGCTTCTAGGCGAAGAGGGCCTGTCCGGCGGACCGGGGAACTTGCCGCTCTCGTGGCTGCGGCCGTCCGGACGCGTGAACCGGGGAAGGATCCGGCGACGCGGACGTTTCAGGCTCTACGGATTCACCTCAATCAGGAGCTTGAGGAATTGTCGCTAGCGCTGCCGCAGGCGCTCACTGCGCTCAATCCCCATGGACGCCTTGCCGTGATCAGCTTCCATTCACTCGAAGACCGCATCGTGAAGAACTTCATGCGCGGCGCCGCGCGGCCGACGCTGCCCGAGCGTCTGCCGGTAAGAGCCCGGGACCTGCCGCCTGCGAAGCTGCGCGTCATCGGCCGGCCGGCAAGGCCCGGAGCCGAGGAAGTCAGGAGGAATCCCCGCGCGAGGAGCGCGGTGCTGCGCATCGCCGAGAAACTCACGAGCCCGCCATGACCCGCCTGAACTTGCTCCTGGTAGTCGTGCTGACCGCGTGCGCACTGGGCTTGGTGACCTCGCAGCACCAGGCACGCAAGCTCTTCGGCGAGCTCGAGCAGGAGCAGGAACGTTCACGCCAGCTCGGAGTCGAATACGGTCAGCTGCAGCTCGAAGCAAGCACGTGGGCGGTGCACGCACGCGTCGAACGCATCGCCGGCCGCCAGCTGCACATGCGTGTCCCCGACGCGAAACGCCTCCAGATCGTACGGCCACAGGAGGCGGCGAAATGAACTTCGCCGCCAGCCCGGTTCTCGCGCTGACCCTGCCCACCTGGCGCTCGCGGTTCCTGCTCTACGTTTTCATCGCGGGTTTCGCCTTGCTGCTCGGCCGCGCCGTCTACCTGCAGGGACTGAACAACGATTTTCTGCAGGCAAAAGGCGAGTCGCGCTACAGCCGGGTCATCGAAATCCCGGCAAATCGCGGCCGCATCCTCGATCGAAACGGCGAGGCGCTCGCCATCAGCACGCCGGTGAAATCGATCTGGGCGATCCCGGGTGAGGTGCATCTGAGCGAACGGCAGCTTGCGCGTCTGGCGGCATTGCTCGAGTTGTCGCCGAGGGAAATCGAGAAGCGCCTCGGAGACACCGGCCGGGACTTCGTTTTCCTCAAACGGCAGATTCCGCCGGAGTTGGCCGAGCGCGTCGCGGGCCTGCACATTTCCGGACTGTTCCAGAACCGCGAGTACCGCCGCTATTACCCGAGCGGCGAAGTCATGGCGCATGCGCTGGGCTTCACCGGCGTGGACGACATCGGTCAGGAGGGCGTCGAGCTCGAGTTTCAGGACGGGCTCGCGGGCAAACCCGGCAGCCGCCGGGTGATCAAGGACCGGCTCGGCCAGATCGTCGAGGACGTCGAGTCGATCAAAGCCGCGCAGGACGGGCACGACCTCGCGCTTGCCCTGGATGTCCGCATCCAGAATCTCGCTTTCAGTCATCTGAAAGCCGCGGTCGCTCAGCACCGGGCGAAAGCCGGAGGCGTGGTGGTGCTCGATGTCGATACGGGGGAGCTGCTCGCCGTCGCGAATTTTCCGACATACAACCCGAACAATCGCAACAAGCTCGCGGGCGCGCAGCTGCGCAACCGCGCCCTGACCGATACTTTCGAACCCGGTTCCACGCTCAAACCCTTCACCGTCGCGCTGGCCCTGGAAGCGGGAAGGGTGAGGCCGGACTCCGTGATCCAGATTGCGCCGGGAAGCTTCAGCATCGGCGCGGCCACCATCCACGACGCCCATTTCGAGCGCTCGCTGACGGTGGCACAGGTCATCCAGAAGTCCTCCAACGTCGGCGCGGCGAAGATCGCGCTCGCCCTCTCCGCCGAGTCGATGTGGGAAATGTTCCGGGACGTGGGGTTCGGCGTAGCGCCCGGCCTGGGCTTTCCCGGAGAGGCCGCCGGAAAGCTCCGGCCGTACCGGAGCTGGCGACAAATCGAGCAGGCGACCATGTCCTACGGGCACGGCATTTCGGTCTCGCTCGTGCAGCTCGCGCGCGCCTACAGCGTGTTCGCTCGCGACGGCGACCTGGTTCCGCTCTCCCTGCTCCGCGTGGACGTCCCTCCCGCCGGGCAGCGCGTGATAGCTCCCAGGACGGCTGCCGCGGTTCGGGCGATGCTGGAGTTGGCGGTCAACCGGAGCGGCACAGCGCCCCGCGCGCAGATCATGGGCTACCGCGTCGCCGGAAAGACGGGCACCGCCCACAAGCAGGAAAACGGCGCCTATGCCGCCGACAAGTACGTGTCCTCGTTCGTCGGATTCGCACCCGCCTCGCACCCGCGCCTCGTGATCGCGGTGATGATCGACGAGCCCTCGGCCGGCCGTTACTACGGCGGAACCGTGGCGGCGCCGGTGTTCGCGCAGATCATGGCGGGCGCGCTGAGAGTACTCGACGTGCCGCTCGACGGACCGATTCAGCCGATCGAGCTGCCCCCCGAAGGCGAGGAAGTCAAGGAAAGCGTGTAGGTGTGCGTGATCGAGTCCGCCACATCCACCAACGGCTCGCCGCGCAAGGGGCGCGCATGACGGGCCTCGCCGTCGACAGCCGCACCCTCGCGCCGGGGGAAGTGTTCCTCGCCTATCCCGGCGCGCGCCGGGACGGGCGCGACTTTATTCCGAACGCACTCCGGAGCGGAGCTTCCGCGGTTCTGTGGGAGCGCAAGGGTTTCGAATGGGACAGCACCTGGAAGGTACCCAATCTCGGAGTCGACGATTTGCGCGGGCTCTCAGGCCTTCTCGCGCACGAAGTCTACGGACGTCCCTCGGAGAAGCTGTGGACGATGGGTGTGACCGGGACCAACGGCAAGACCTCGTGCACTCACTGGATCGCGCAGGCGTGCGCCGCCTGCGGCGCGCGCACCGCGGTGATCGGCACACTGGGCGCGGGCTTTCCGGCGCCATCCGGCAGCAGAGAGCGGGGCAAGCTCGATGCCGGACCCAACACGACGCCGGACGCCGTTGCGCTGCATCGTTCGCTCGCGCAGCTCCTCGCCGCGGGAGCGCAGGGCGTGGCGATGGAAGTCACCTCGATCGGCCTGGAGCAGGGGCGCGTCAACGGCGTCGCTTTCGGGGCGGCTCTGTTCACCAATCTCTCGCGCGACCATCTCGACTATCACGGCGACATGGAGAGTTACGCGCGCGCGAAGCAGCGCCTGTTCGAAACGCCGGAGCTGAAGCACGCCGTGCTCAACCTGGACGACGTGCAAGGGGTGCACATAGCTCGCGTGCTCGCCGGGCGCGGCTTGAACCGCGCCGGTTACAGTTGCTTCGCGGGAGTCGCCGCCCGCGCAGGGCTCGAGCATTACGCCGAGGCGCACGCGATCGAAGTGTCGCCGAAGGGAATCGCGTTCAGCGTGAAGAGCTCCTGGGGCGCGTCGCGCATCGAAAGCGCCCTGCTCGGCCGCTTCAACGTGTCCAACCTGCTGGGGGTGCTCACGACGATGCTCGTCTCGGGGGTGCCTTTCGAGCGAGCCACTGCGGCGCTCGCAGGCCTGCAACCGGTCACCGGACGCATGCAGCGGCTGGGCGGAGGCGGCAAGCCTCTCGTCGTGGTCGACTATGCCCACACGCCCGACGCGCTGGAAAAGACCCTGGTTGCGCTGAAGGACGTTGCCCAGGCGAGCGGCGGCCGTCTGGTCGCGGTGTTCGGTGCCGGAGGCGAGCGCGACCGCGGCAAGCGGCCGCTGATGGGAGCAGTCGCTTCGCGGCACGCCGACGCGATCACGGTGACGAGCGATAACCCACGCGGCGAGGACCCCGCCGCCATCATCGCCGAGATCACGGCGGCCATCCCCGTTGCGCACGAAGCCATCGAAGATCGCCGGACGGCGATCGAGCGCACCATCGCCTCGGCGAGCGCCGATGACGTCGTGCTCATCGCGGGCAAGGGTCACGAAACCTACCAGGAGGTCGCCGGCCGGCGACTGCCTTTCTCCGATGCGCTCGAAGCCGAAGAAGCGCTCGCGCGATGGAGCCGATGATGAGCCTGCGCGAAGCCGCGACGGCGATCGGCGCGCGCGTCATCGGTGAAGATGTCCGCTTCGGTTCCGTGTCCACCGACAGCCGCACGCTAAAGCGGGGCGCGCTGTTCGTCGCGCTGAGCGGGGAGCGCTTCGACGGGCACCGGTTCATCGGCGCCGCAAAGGAACGCGGAGCCGCCGCGGCGATCGTCCAGGAACCCGGGGCATCTCGGGGAGAACTGCCATTTCTCGTCGTGGAGAGCTCGCGTTTTGCGCTCGGGCGGCTCGCCGCGCATTGGCGCGGGCGCTTCGACATTCCCCTGGTGGCGGTCGCCGGCTCCAACGGAAAAACGACGGTCAAGGAGATGATCGCGGCGATCCTGCGCGCGCATTTCGGCGAGCCGCACACGCTCGCGAACGAGGGGAACCTCAACAACGACATCGGCCTGCCGCTGACGCTGCTGAAACTGCGCGGGGACCATCAGGCGGCGGTGGTGGAGCTGGGAATGAACCACCCGGGGGAAACCGCCACCCTTGCCGCGATCGCCTCTCCAACGGTCGCGCTCATCAACAACGCCCAGCGCGAACACCAGGAGTTCATGAGGAACGTCGCCGAGGTCGCCCGCGAGCACGGCGCGGTGTTCGCCGCGCTTCGACCGGACGGCACGGCGGTGGTCAACGCCGATGATGAATTCGCCGATTTCTGGCGCGGGCTTCTTGCGGGGAGGCGGGTGCGGGACTTCGGCCTCGACAAGCCGGCGCAGGTGAGCGGCCGCCACCGCTTCACCTATTTCGGAAGCGAGATCGAACTGCGCTCGCCCAAGGGCGCGGCACGGATCGAGCTGCACGCCGATGGTCGCCATAACGTGCTGAACGCTTGCGCCGCTGCCGCGTGCGCCCTGGCGGCGGGCGCCGACCTCGGGGCGGTCGCGCGGGGCCTCGCGGCGTTCCGTCCGGTCGGCGGACGCATGCAGCGGCGGACCGCGCTTTCGGGGGCGAAGCTCATCGACGACAGCTACAACGCGAATCCGGATTCGGTGCGCGCCGCGATCGAGGTCCTTGCCGCGGAACCCGGCGAAAAATTCCTCCTCCTCGGTGACATGGCAGAGGTGGGCGAGCGCGGCGTGGAATTCCACGAGGAGATCGGCCGGTACGCGCGCGAGCGCGGCATAGACCGTCTCTACGCCGCGGGAGCGCTTTCCCGGGCCTGCGTCGCCGCCTTTGGAGAAGGCGCCCGACACTTCGCCACCGTGGAGGCCTTGATAACTGCGGCTCGAGGGGAACTGCGGCCGCGGACCACGATGCTCGTAAAGGGCTCGCGCTTCATGCGCATGGAGCGGGTCGTCGAGGCCCTGGCCGGTGAGCCGTCGTCGCCAGGAGGCCACTAGATGCTGCTCGCTCTTACGCAATGGCTCGCCCAGGATGTGCGCGCGTTCAACGTGTTCCAGTACATCACGCTGCGCGCGGTGCTCGCGACGCTCACCGCGCTCGCGATCTCGCTGCTCGCGGGGCCGCTGGTGATTCGCAAGCTCACTGCCTACAAGATCGGCCAGGCGGTGCGCAGTGACGGTCCGCAATCCCATCTCACCAAAGCGGGCACGCCGACCATGGGCGGCGCTCTGGTGCTGCTCTCCATCCTCATCACGACGCTCTTGTGGGCGGACCTGTCCAATCGCTTCGTGTGGGTCGTGCTCGTGGTCACATTCGGCTTCGGCGCCATCGGCTGGGTCGACGACTACCGCAAGGTCGTGAAGAACAATCCCAAGGGACTCTCGCCGAGGGCGAAATTCTTCTGGCAGTCGTTGATTGGCCTTGCCGCGGCGACCTATCTCGCCTTCGCCGTATCGGCCCCGAGCACGGCGAAGGTCTTGGAGTTTTTCCAGGCCTGGGTCGGGAGCGGATTCTCCATGAATCTGCCGCCGAACGCCGACCTGATCGTGCCCTTTTTCAAGAACGTCGCCTACCCGCTCGGCGTGTTCGGATTCATCACGCTCAGCTATTTCGTGATCGTCGGAACCTCGAACGCGGTCAATCTGACCGACGGGCTGGACGGGCTTGCGATCATGCCGGCGGTGATGGTCGCGGGCGGCCTCGCGGTATTCGCGATGGTCCTGGGGCGGGTGGACTATTCCCGCTATCTGCTCTTTCCCTACATCCCCGGGGCAGCCGAGCTCACGGTCTTTTGCGGCGCACTGGTTGGCGCGGGCCTGGGTTTCCTCTGGTTCAACGCGTATCCCGCTGACGTTTTCATGGGAGATGTGGGCGCTCTCTCCCTGGGCGCAGCGCTGGGCACGGTCGCGGTCATCGTCCGGCAGGAGATCGTGCTTTTCATCATGGGCGGCGTGTTCGTCGCCGAAACGGTTTCGGTGATGCTTCAGGTGCTCTATTTCAAATGGAGCGGCGGCAAACGCATTTTCCGAATGGCGCCGCTGCATCACCACTACGAGCTCTCCGGATGGAAAGAATCGCAGGTCGTGGTGCGGTTCTGGATCATCACCATGATGCTGGTCCTGTTCGGTCTGTCTACTTTGAAGCTGCGGTGAATCTCGCAGGCAGAAAGGTGCTGGTGCTCGGTTTGGGCGATACGGGTTTGTCGATGGCGAAATGGCTCGCGCGCCGGGGCGCCGGCGTGCGCGTCGCGGACACGCGCGCAGCACCGCCGCGACTTGCCGAGCTCGAGCGCTCGCTGCCTGCCGTGCCCGCCCATTGCGGCCCGTTCCGGGACGAGCTATTCGCAGGCGTCGATCTCATCGCCGCGAGCCCGGGCGTGCCGCTCGCCGAACCCGCCGTGCGGCGCTCGCTCGCTGCGGGTGTGAAGGTCGTGGGCGACATCGAGCTGTTCGCGCAGGCGCTCCCGGAGCACCGCCCGCAGATCGTCGCGGTGACGGGCACCAACGGCAAGAGCACCGTTACGGCGCTCGCCGGCGCGATGGCGAGAGCTGCGGGAGCCGACTGCGAAATCGCCGGCAACATCGGGCCGGCGGTGCTGGACGCACTGATGCGCCGTGAAGACGAGGGAAAGGCCGCGGGCCTGTGGGTGCTGGAGCTCTCCAGCTTCCAGCTCGAGACGACCGCCTCGCTCGCCGCGGACGCGGCTACGGTCCTCAACATCAGCGAAGACCATCTGGACCGCTACCGCGGCATCGACGACTACGCTCGCGCCAAAGCGCGGATCTTTTCGGGCGACGGCATCCAGGTGCTCAACCGCGATGATCCGCGCAGCCTCGCAATGGCGCTGCCTGGCCGAAAGACGATCACCTTCGGCCTCGATATCCCACGGCGCGCGCAAGACTGGGGTTTGCTCGAGCGTGGCGGCGAGCCCTGGCTCGCGCAAGGCGCAAACACGCTCCTTGCGGCGCGGGAACTGAAGCTTGCCGGGCTGCACAACGCCGCCAATGCGCTCGCCGCGCTCGCGCTTTGCCGCGCGCTCGGCCTGCCGACCGAGCCCCTGCTTGCGGCGCTGCGCCAGTTCAAGGGGCTCCCGCATCGCGTCGAGCTGGTCGGCGAAGCGCACCGGGTGCGCTGGTTCGACGACTCCAAGGGCACCAACGTCGGCTCGACGGTTGCCGCGGTCGCCGGGCTCGCGCAGGGCGATTCGAAGCTGATTCTCATCGCCGGAGGCGACGGCAAGGGACAGGATTTTTCTCCCCTGAAAGATGCCGTGGCGCGCTCGGCGCGCGCGCTCGTGCTCATCGGCCGCGACGCGCCGCTGATCGAAGCGGCGGTCGCGGGGGCGGGCGTCCCGATACTACGCGCCGCCTCCATGGACGAGGCGGTGGTGCTCGCTGCGCAAGCGGCGCGCCCTGGCGACGCGGTGCTGCTTTCGCCCGCCTGCGCGAGCTTCGACATGTTCCGTGACTACAAGCATCGGGGCGAAGTATTTCGCCTGGCGGTGGAAAGAGT
>Ga0137403_10006355_pt1 | contig 13540 bp, 12 predicted proteins | sample CZOMad2_1_16fung_FD_122057 | JGI IMG/M metagenome (GOLD analysis project Ga0137403, IMG submission 122057) | Vadose zone soil fungal communities from Angelo Coast Range Reserve, California, USA - CZOMad2_1_16fungal (Hybrid Assembly) | ecosystem: Environmental > Terrestrial > Soil > Vadose zone... | reverse complement strand
TGACCGACCGCGCCCGCCACGGTATGACCGCTCGTGAGCACGAAGCATTCGGCGCGATCGGAGGGACCGGAGGCGGTGGGCCGCGACGCGATGATCACGCCCGAGCCCGTGCGGAAACGTCGACCTTCTGGATGCTCGAGGACGATCTGGACGGCCGAAGGCAGGAGGCGCGCGAGCACGTCCTCGCGGCTGGATGGGCCAAGGGGCGAGATGGCGCAGCCATACTCGAGCGCAGCGATCGCGACGACAACAGCCAGCGGCCAACCGAGCGCTCGAAGCCTCGCTAGCATTCCGTCACGACCTCCTCGTGTCCATGATACAGGGGTTCCCATACATCATATAGCGGGGGATCAGCCTTGCGCCACCACGCCTGCGGGTGACAGCCGGTGAGCGGCGTGACTCTCGGTGGCACAGGCTTTGCTCTCTCTTTGAACTGCGACGCGGATTCATCGCGTGGTGTTGCGAGGCGAACCGCGGGAAAGGAGTACCTGTATGCGGCGCACGATCCGGATTTGCACCGCGAAGTGGTGACACTGCTCGAAGGCGACGAAGCATCCGGACGGCCTTCGACCCATGGCGGCGCTGCGCCGGGATCGCCGGAGACTCTTGCGCCAGCTGCGCGCGGCGGCGGCACGAGTGCAGGTGCGAGCGAGGATTCGGCAGGAAATGCAGGCTGGGTGCTTGCAGATGCGCCGCTGCCGAGGCGCTGCGAGATCTGTTGCAGCTCGCGGGCGACGGCCCAGAGACCGATCATCAAAAATCCGGAGCAGGCCGTGACGGCGCCCGCGACGATCAGCGTGTTACCAAAGCCGAATTCCTTGTACGGGATCCCGAAACCAAGCGCGCCCAGACCCGCCAACAACAAGGCTATTCCGGCGCCCAACAACACCATCAACATCGAACCTACCCCTGCACGGAAAAACCGTGCTCAACCACCGCTGCCACGATACCGTCATATTGCGGGCATCGCCAACGGCCATGTGCGAAGGCTAGCAGGCAAGCTGGACAAGGGGCAAGCATGGTGCTTAGCTGATTGAAAAGATGAGGTGGTTCGACAGTATTTCAGCTATTAAAATCCCGCAGGGGGTTTGGTACTCTTTCAAAGCAGAAGGTTTAGGGATATATCCAGTTCTTTCAGACTCCGTAAGAATTTCTTATAGAGCGAAAAGGATTCCTTCAATGGCGCCAGTAGGTAGCTCTTCCGGATTGGAAATTGTGGATATAACCAATCCCGCTTTACCAGTGCATAAAGGATCCAATGGAAACGGTGGTTCTGTATTTGTTTCGGGGAGCTATGCATATTTAGCCCCAACCGGTGGTGTTTCACTAGCAACCGCGAGGGATTTTATTACTGCCGGCGCGTGGGCTCTCGGTGTAGGCGCTGATCTCGTCAATACGAAGGCGATAAATTCAGGTGAACGCGAATCTGTCGTCGCTGCCGCGCGCAGTTACGTTACTGCCGTGCGCGAGGCACGCAGGTCGATGAGCAACCCCCAATGAACCTCAACGACCTGAACAAGCTTTACGATTTCACCGGCCGCTCGGTGGTTGTCACGGGCGGAACTGGCGTTCTCGGCCGCGTGATAGTCGAAGCTTTAATCGGTTGCGGAGCAAGCGTCACCTTAATCACCAGAAACGTTAAGAAAGGGCAGGCTCTGGTTGCGGCGCTTAATGCGACCGAACGGGCCGTGGTCGTTCAATGCGACGTACTCAGCTCGGACGATCTGGAAGGAGCCAGGCAAGCTGTTATCGAGAAGTTCGGACGGATCGATTGTCTGGTAAATGGCGCCGGTGGCAATCGGCCGGAGGCTACGACAAGCGACAAGCTCTCGTTCTTTGAGGTACCGCAAGAGGCGTTGCGCCAGGTCTTCGACCTGAACCTCTTGGGAACGATTCTGCCGTCTCAGGTGTTTGGCAAAGAGATGGCCAAACAAGGCGAGGGCGTGATTCTAAATATCAGCTCGGTTAGTTCCCTTCTCCCCCTGACGCGCGTCGTCGGCTACTCAGCGGCAAAGGCGGCCATCAATAATTTTACTGCATGGCTCTCCGTGTATTTGGCGCGGGAATATTCGCCAAAGATTCGCGTCAATGCCCTCGCGCCCGGTTTTTTTCTGACTGACCAGAACCGTTACCTGCTAACCGAGGAGCAAACGGGAAAACTTTCCGCTCGAGGCCAGAGCATAATCGACCACACGCCGATGGCACGCTTCGGCGAACCAAACGATCTGGTTGGCGCCACACTGTGGTTGCTTTCTCCCGCTTCGTCATTTGTTACCGGTGCCGTAATTCCGATAGACGGGGGGTTCACTGCGTTCAGTGGGGTCTAATAGGGTCCCCATAGGGTGTAACCAGGAATCAATGAGCTTTACTGCCACAGAGTCAGTAACCGGAAAGGGCAGCGCCAGTGACGCGCTGTCGACCCTGGAACTACAAGCGATCGTTGAAGAGGCATTAGAAGATATCGCGCCCGGCGAACGTGTGCTTGCAATCATTCCAGACAAGACACGAGACGATAACACCGATCTTCTTTTTCCCATGGCCGCCAAGTTCCTGGCCCGGCGGAATGTCGCGCAACTTGACGCTCTGGTAGCGCAGGGCACGCATCCACCGATGACAGAAGCGCAGAAGCGCCTCAAGATCGGGGCCGGCGTTGCGGAGCTGCCGGGACTGGGACGGATATTCGATCATCAATGGGACCGTTCAGATCAACTGGTAACCCTGGGCGAGTTGAGCGTCTTTGAGGTAAACAAGTTGACCGATGGACTCATCAACGAGTCCGTCGCCATACGCCTGAACGCGTTGCTGGCGCCTGGTGTGTACGATACTGTGCTGGTGTTTGGCGCCACGATGCCGCATGAAGTAGCAGGCTTCGCTGGTGGTGCGAAGTACTTTTTTCCTGGCGTCGCGGGCCCGGAACTGACTCACATGACCCACTGGCTGGGCGCACTCGCAACAATCGAACAAGTTATCGGACGGGTTGAGACACCCACCCGCCGTATGATTGAAGCTGCAGCGGCTTTCGTGCCTGCGAATGTCATCTCCTTCACCTCTGTGAGCACGCGTAACACCGGCGGCCTGCAAACCCACGCGCTGTTTGCCGGAGACCTAAACGAATCGCTGCGGTGCGCGGCGGCTGTAAGCGCGCAAGTGCACATCAAGTATGCTGGTCGGAAATACTCCCGGGTGGTGGCTTTGCTGGACGAGCACTATGACGAGTTGTGGGTCGGCGGTAAGGCAAGCTACAAGCTGGGAAGCATTATTGAAGATGGTGGCGAGCTAATTATTTACGCGCCACACCTGAAGACCCTTTCGACCACTCATGGAAAATTAATAGAGAAATATGGATATGCGCCCCTCGAAACTGTGCGTGAGATGGTTGCATTTTCCGATGAGCTGCGCGCAAACCTTTGTGTTGCCGCGCATTTGGCGCATGTCAGCTACGGGAGTTTCCGCAATGCTGACGGTGTCATCACCCCGCGCTATCGGATCACGCTGGCTTCTGGAGTGACCGAGGAAGTTTGCCGCCGGGTCAATCTCGGTTTTCTCGATCCGCGCGCATTCCGTCGTGAAGACTACGAAACGGATTCTGACACGTTGGTCGTAGAAAATGCAGGCCGCGATCTTTACCTGGTTAACCCGGCCTTTGTTTGAGTTGTGTGGATAATCGAGATCAAATTTAAGTGGGTGGTTTCGAACATGTTGCTAAAAATGAAATACGCCCTGGGAACGGGTGTCTTTGCCTTTTCGTTAGGGATTAGTGCGATGGCCCAATCGGCTGTTGCTCCGGCACAAAAGGTTCCAACTGCACCTACCCATCCCTTTGTGGTACTTCCCAATCAATCGCTCAGCGACCTCGAACGCAAGCTACAGCCGGATAACAAGGTAGAGGAGTTGATTGGGGGCGAAGGAATGCAGTTGCGCGTGGCCATACAGCACGAGAAGAATAAGGCTGGCGCCGCAGCCGAAGTCCACGATGCGTCGGACGACGTTTACTACGTGTTGGAAGGCGCGGCCACGCTCACACTGGGCGGAAAGCTCGACGCGCCTCAGGAAGTGCAAACGGGAGAATGGCGCGGAGCCAGCATCAGCGGCGGTCAGGCGTTTACGGTTAACAAAGGTGATCTGATTATTGTGCCGCGTGGTACCCCGCATCAGCGCAGTACGAAGGGCCAGGACTTCACCATGATTTTGATTAAGATTTATGCCGCAGGAATGCCTCCAACGAAAGCACCGGCGAGGTAGTGCTTACACCGCCTAACCTCGTTCATTGCCGCTTGAGGGTGTAATGCTGTGGTAAGGAAGCTTCATCAGAACCGGGAGCGGTAGCGACCGGCCCGACACTCAACTATCAGAATCGTGAGTGGGTAGCGACCGGCCCGACACTCAACTATCAGAATCGTGAGTGGGTAGCGACGCCCCACGCTCAACTAAAACCGTGGGTAGTAAAAAGAGACGCTGACATTCAGTTGCGTCTATGGCCAGTCGCTACCGCTCCTGGTTCTGATAGGTGAGCGACCAGGTGAGCGACCGCAAGACTACTTCCTCTTTAGTGCCTGCTCTATTGCCTGCTCCGCAAGAGGCGCCATCACGGCATAGCCTTTTTCATTCGGATGAAGGCCGTCATTGCTTAACTCGTCTTTCAAAAAACCCTTAACGTCAACCATAGCTGAGTAGTAGTCGAGATAGGTGAGCTTATGCTTCGCTGCGTAGCTTTTCATCCACTCATTGAGAGCGATGATCTGCGCCGGTGGTCTGCGGATAGTTTGGTTGCGCGGCTGCCCATCCGCGGTTTTTTCGTAATCACTCACCGGAAGCAAGGAAGCCAGAACAAGACGGATGTGGTAGAGGCGGGCCAGCTCCGCCATTGAAGTGAGGTTGTCTTCGATTGCCTGTAACGTCGTCGGTCCGGTGTTCCCGGCAATATCATTTGTACCGGCAAGAATCACCACCACGCGGGGCTGCAAAGCTATGACATCGGGACGAAAGCGAATCAGCATTTGCGGAGTGGTTTGTCCACTAATGCCGCGATTCAAGTAAGGCTTGCCAGTAAAGAAACCGCCATATTTGGGATCGTCCCACGAATCGGTTATCGAGTCGCCCATGAAAACGACGCGCTCTTCTTTAGATCTGGGCGTGGCTACCTTTGCATTGTCGTCGCGGTAACGTGCCAGAGCAGGCCAGTCTTTGAGCCTGGCTTCAAGCCGCGTGGCCGTGGCCTTTGCTTCGGTGCATTCGTGTGAATCCTGAACGGCAGGCGAAGGAGAAGCTAAGGACTGCGTGGGCGAAGCAGGTTGCTGAACTTGAGCCAATCCAGCAGCGGCACAACCCAACAAAGTGAGACTCAGAACAAGCAACCGCCACATTTCCTTTGCTAACCTCCACCATTCTTCTGGCTGTTCTCAGCAGAACCAATAGCCGCTTGCATCACAGATTCGGGCGTCCAATCATTAATTGGGCGCACCTCCGATAATCGTCCGCGGCTCATGACTGCCAGGCGATCACACATTCCGAAAAGTTCAGGCAGATAAGAACTGACCATCAGGACGGCTTTGCTCGCGGCGGCACAACGAGCGATGGTTTCATACACCTGGACCTTACTGCCAATGTCGATGCCGCGAGTGGGTTCATCCAGCAGAAGCACGTCCGCATCCTGGTGAAGCAGACGAGCAAGCGCCACCTTTTGCTGGTTGCCACCGGAAAGTGTCTTAACTGACCGAGCAACACTCCGCGCCTTAATCCCCAGTGCTTTGATTAGACCCTCCGTTTGCTGTTGCTGGCGTGAAAGATTGAGCCAGCCCCAACGTGAACAGGAGGCAAAGCGCGTCACCGTGACATTGTCAGCGACAGAAAGAGTGGCTCCCAACCCTTCGCCTTTCCGATCTTCACTCAGGTATCCGAGACCTTGAAGAAGTCGAATTGCCGGTTCACCGCCGCGTGCGGAAAGAGCTTTCCCCTTCAGGATGATTGTCCCTGACTGGGCTTCGTCAAGTCCGAAGATTGCTCGCACAAGCTGCGTACGCCCGGAGCCCATTAGACCGGCAACTCCAAGAATCTCGCCGCGGCGGAGTTCAAAACTAGCATGTTGCAAACCGGGCGGAGCAGCGAGGTCGCTTACTTTCAGGACACTATCTGCCTCATCTGGAGGTCGAGAGCGGCGGGGAAAAAGATTCTGCACTGGCCGCCCTACCATTTGAGTGATTAGATCCTCATCGGTTACCGAAGCAATCTCGCCTGTTGCTACGCTCTGACCGTCACGCAGCACCGTAAAGCGATCCGCGATCTCGCGCACTTCTTCGAGAAAATGGCTTATGTAAATGAAACAGAAGCCCTCACTTCTCAGCTTTCGGATTAGGCCAAAAAGCCGCTCTACATCAGCGCGCTGCAAGCTACTCGTAGGTTCGTCCATCAGAAGAATTCGCGCGCGCGCGGCCATGGAACGGCAAATCTCCACTATTTGTCGAGCGGCAACCGATAAATCTGCCACACGCGTTTCCGGGCGAATCTCCGGATGAGAAAAGGTCCGTAGCACCTCCTGCGTCCGAGCGTATAAGTTCGCACGATTCAGCCACCCGAGTCGCGACGGCTCGATACCCATCATGATGTTTTCGGCCACAGAAAGATGGGGACAGAGAGAGAGTTCCTGATGAATCAACGCGATCCCGTGTTGCCGAGCATCGAGCGGCATCGCCGGAACATAGGGGCGGGCATCAATCTCCATCTGGCCACGATCCGGGTGCAGCGCACCGGCAAGAATGTTCATCAAGGTGCTCTTACCGGCGCCATTCTCACCGATGAGCGCGTGAACTTCACCCGGCCGCAACTCGAGGCTGACACCATTGAGGGCTATGGTGGGCCCAAACCTCTTTTCAATGCCGGAGAGTGACAGAGAATTCATCTGGGTTTTTAGTTTTACGTACTGTTCTCTTATGTCGAATGGTCCTTACAAACACGCCCGGAGATGGATTTTTCATTTCTCATTTTTCATTTCTCATTGTTCATTGCCCGCGCGCTTAATAAATCTGGCGCGAATCAAATTGCGTGATAAATAAACTGTGCCTGAATCAATCGGAAATGGAAAATGAGAAATGAAAAATGACAAATGGAAAATCTTTAAGCAGTTCTTCTCTACTATTCCCTTCCGCAATTAACCACCGTTTACCTCCAGCCACGCCTCCCCATTTGGAAACTCATACCGGTCCAATGATTCAGGTTTCATTTCGATGCTATAGCCCGAAGCCAGCGGCGGCATGTAGCGGTCGCCTTTCATCAAAACCGGATTGATGAAGTGGTCGTGCAGATGATCTACATATTCGAGCACTCGATTCTCCAGTGAACCGCTAATGGCTACGTAGTCGAAGATAGAAAGGTGCTGGACGTACTCGCACAAGCCCACTCCGCCTGCATGCGGGCAGACTGGAACGCCAAACTTCGCAGCCATCAGCAATACGGCAAGCACTTCATTAACTCCGCCGAGGCGACAGCTGTCGATCTGGCAGAAGTTGATCGCCCCCGCCTGCAGCAATTGCTTGAACATCACGCGGCTGTGACAGTGTTCTCCTGTAGCGACGCCCACCGGAGCAACCGCTCGCGCGATGGTTGCGTGGCCCAATATGTCATCAGGCGAAGTCGGTTCCTCGATCCAATGCGGACGAAACACTGACAACTCCCTGATACAGCGAATGGCTTCTTCGACATCCCAGACCTGATTCGCATCCATCATCAACTTGCGGTCCCAGCCGATCTCCTCGCGAATCACCTGAGCACGCCGCATGTCTTCGTCAAGGTCCCGTCCCACCTTCATCTTGAAGTGTGTCCAGCCCTGCGCCAATCCTTCGCGTACCAGACTGCGTAACTTTCCGTCTGTATAGCCCAGCCAACCGGCGGACGTAGTGTAAGCGGGATAACCAGTCTCAAGAATCTGCACCTCTCGTAGTTGCTTGGTGGCCTCGCGACAGCGGAGCATCTTTAATGCTTCGTCCGGGGTTAAAGCGTCAGTGATATAGCTAAACGGCACGCACGAGACGAGTTGCTCGGGCGTCATATCTACGAGCAGTTTCCACAATGGCTTTTCTTCACACTTTGCATAGAGATCCCAGACGGCATTTACCAGCGCGGCTGTTGCCAGGTGGATCACCCCCTTCTCCGGGCCCACCCAACGCAGTTGGCTGTCTCTGGTAAGTCGATTCCAGAATGCGCCCATATCGGCGGTGAAACATTCCAGATTCTCGTCCAGTATCAAAGGCTTCAGCGTATTGATCGCTGCTACACAGAGTTCATTGCCGCGACCAATGGTAAAAGTGAGGCCATGCCCCTCAAGTCCTCGAGGGTGATCCGTTTTCAGTATCACGTAAGCGGCCGAGTAGTCGGGTGCGGCATTCATTGCGTCCGAACCAGCCAGCGATTGGGAGGTAGGAAAGCGAATGTCGCGCGCGATAATTTCTGTGATCCTGGTTGCCATGAACTTAAGTGTTCCCTAACTATCGACGGTTCGTCCGGCCTGTCAATCGGCCTAAGATAAAGCCGAGCGTGAACTTCGCCAGCGGTCAACAGCGACGGCTATAACGATTATTGCACCGATAATGATTTCCTGAATGTAATTGGGCCAGCCAATCTGTTGGCAGCCGTTTCGCAGAAACGCCATAATAAGCGCGCCTATTAACGAGCCGAAGATGCTGCCTTCGCCACCGCTCAGGCTGCCTCCGCCAATCACAACGGCCGCTATAACGTCGAGTTCCGACCCTGCAGCCACGGTTGGATCCCCCTGTCGCAAGCGCGACATCTGCATTACACCGGCCAGGCCAAACAACAATCCCGCCAGGCCGTAGACCCAAACCTTGAGTCGAGCAACGGAAATACCGCAGGCGCGCGCCGCCAGCTCGTTTGAACCTAAAGCAAAAATACGCCTGCCAAACACAGTGTTTCTCAACACCACCGCTGCAACTACTGCCAGTAATATTGTGACCCAAACTCCCGGAGCAATTAATAGCCACGCTGGTCTGGGAAACGTCACCAGCAACTCGTTAATCCATGTCTCGGGAACGTTGACTGTTTGTTGACCCGCGAACCATTTTGCTGTCCCGCGGGCAACTCCAAGCATTCCCAGAGTCGCGATAAAGGGCACGACACGCAATCGAGTAATCACGAGTCCATTGACGAGACCCACTACACCGCCTGCCAGGATTCCGGCCGCAACTGCACTTACCGGCGATAGTCCGGCATTGAGTCCAAGCGCAGTAATCACCCCGGTCAGCGCGATAACCGAACCTACTGAGAGGTCTATTCCGCCACTAATAATAATGAGGGTCATGCCAATCGCGCCGACCGCAACAATTACAGTCTGAGCGAGCACGATGCGCAGATTGAATGGAGACAGGTAGCGTCCCGGCGACTCCATCAGGATGGAGAAAATCAGTATCACCAGGGCAAGCCCCAGCATCGGACCGATCCAGTTGAGCCACTTCTGGATTGACCCCGAAAACTGCCACCCGCGGTTTGTTACTTCAGCAACCATACTTTTCCGGCTTGGTTCGAAACTATTTCAAATACTCATTCAGCGGTGGATGCAACAGTGTCTGCATCTCAGGAGCATTCAAGTTCTCGGGAGTAACCATTGTCACTCCTGTATCAATTCGTTTTTCAACTCCCTTGCCCAGCAGATGTTCTACCATCGTGCGCACGCCCAGATAACCCATGTTGAAAGGATTCTGCACGACAATGCCGTGCAACTGCTTGTTGCGCATTGCCTCAGAAAAGGTCTCACTGGTATCGAACCCGATAAATGTTACTTTGCCCGCTTTGCCGATATCCTGCAGGGCCAGCAACATCCCGGCAGTTGAAGACTCGTTGGGCGTAAAAATGCCCTGCACTTCGTCACCGAAACGGTTGAGCAGATTTTCCGAGGCCCGCTTGGCGGTGTCGCGCGTCGCGCCGGCATACTGGTCGGAGGAAATTAGTTCCATACCCGGATACTTTGCCTTAAGTTCCTCGACAAAACCGTCTTCGCGATCCTGCGTGCTGGCCGAGCCCTCCTGATAACGAAGCATGAGAACCTTACCTTTGCCGTTTAGCAGCTCGCCCATTCTGTCAGCCGCCAACATTCCTCCCTTGCGATTGTCAGTAGCTACGAAACTTACGATCGAATCCGACGCAAGCGCGGAATCAATGATGACGGTCGGCACGCTGGCGCGTTTGGCTTCCTCCACCGGGCGAACCAGGGCGCGATTGTCGAGCGGCGCGAGCACGATGCCGTTAACGCCCTGCGAGCTAAAACCCTCAACCACTTGAATCTGTTGCTCGCGATCGTCCTCACGGAGCGGCCCCTTCCAAATCACTTCTACCTCAGTGCCTTGCGCTGACAGTTCCTTCGCGGCCTTGAGGCTGCCCGCGTGAATGCTCTTCCAAAATTCGTGCGACGTGCCTTTCGGAATAACAGCTATCGTCAATTTCTTTGTGCCGCCGGTGGTGGACGCGCCCGGCCCATTAGTCTTTAAGCAACTGAGCGTGCCAATCCCTGTCACACCGAACACCACCAGCATTAGGAAGATTTTTCGCATGATCGTTTTCCTATTTTCAGGTTCTTGACGTAGCGAGCTTAGCAACACCTTCGTGCGCAGCGACCACAGGAGTATTTAACTTGCCTACGCTGTCGATATCCACCTCCATCACGTCTCCGGGCCGGAGAAACACTGGTGGCTTGCGTGCAAAGCCCACGCCGGGCGGCGTTCCGGTCGCTATCACATCGCCCGGCTCCAGCGTAATCGTTTGCGAAAGAAATTCTATTAATTCCGGTACACCGAAGATCAACTGATCCGTGTTCGAGTCCTGCATTGTCCGGCCGTTAAGTGTTAACTTGATCGAAAGCTTGTGCGGGTCGGGGATTACATCGGCGGTAACGATTGTGGGCCCCATTGGCGCAAACGTATCGCAGGATTTCCCGCGTTGCCATTGACCGTCCGCGAATTGGAAATCGCGAGCGCTGACATCATTGAAGGCGGTGTAGCCGAGCACATATTCGAGGGCGCGATTCGCACAGACATTTTTCGCGCGTCGCCCGATGACAACCGCAAGCTCAGCTTCATAATCTACTTGTTGACTGGCCGGCGGCAGGACAACCGGCTCACCAGGCGCAATCACTGCGGTAGCAAATTTCGAAAAAACGACTGGTCTTTCGGGAATCGGCATATTACTTTCAGCCGCGTGGTCACGATAGTTGAGTCCGATGCAAATGAGCTTTCCCGGACGAGGGACTGGAGCGAGCCAATAGGCCTCGGATCGTCTCGTCAACCAGTTCTTTTCCACAGCTTGAGTAAGATGCCCCGAATCGTGCACAAGTGATTCATATTTCTCGCGCGATTTCTGAAACCATGGACCATCCATATCCAGCCAGGGTAGGTGATTCGTAGGCCGGTCCGTACCGTCGAAGGCGCCAATAAAATCCAGCAGGTACTCCTCGTTTAGAAGAGCGCCAACCCGCGGTGGTCGCCAACCGTCTGTCTCCCGAGTAGTGAAAGTTATGATCTCCATCGTCGATTCAAACTGTGCAGGCTTAGTTATCTGTCAGTTGCAGTCCTTCCTTGACGATTACATACAACTCTTGCGGGCCGTGAACGCCAATCGCAAGGGTCAACTCAATGTCTGCAGTGCGTGATGGGCCGGTGATGAAAGTGATTGTCGGGCTCACCTCTGCCGACTCACCTCTGCGGACGGCAGCCAATGCTTCGCCGAGTGTCAAACAAATGCTGGTCATCTGGATAATTGCGATATGCACTGGCGGAACCAGCGAAACCAGGCGATGTCTTTCTGACTCCGACTCGAGCACTAACGTTCCGGTCTCAGCAATTGCTGCTTGTGCCGTACTGACGCCTACGTCATAGGCGAATAACTCGGCCGCACTCGGGCACACCGCAATTTCGTCAACATCTATTTCCGTCTGTCTTAGCAAGGGCTCGAGCGTAGGAGCATTCGACAGGGCGATCCGCCGGGCGTGCAACGGAGTCATTTGCAATCCGCAAATTATGTCTCTCAACGCTGCAACCACCTCCGGTTCGCTTCGCGCCACAACGCAATGGCCACCAACCGCCTCCAGGTTATCTTTGAAGATCTCAACCAGCGAAAGGGCTGCGCCATTGGGCTGGGAAATCGTCCTTTCCAGGTGTGTCATTGTCTCTTCCGAGCTTTCGGCATGAACCGCATCATGCGGTGCACTCGCCACCAGATGTCCTCGGATCGATCCAAGAATGGAGTCGCGCGCTGAGATGTTTCGTTCAAGGTCCATCACAGTTTTACGCCTGGTGTTTCCGCTGGCTTCGCCGCTAAACCATTACGCCACTGCTCGCGAAATGTACTCTGGGCTAACGGGCGCAGATCACGGGCATTCGTCCAGGCGCCCAGCGGCGGAACAACCCGCGAAAGAAACTTTCCTACTCTTCCGATCTTTCCCTCACGCATGATCAGGTGCTGCAACAATCGAGCGCCGCGCGTATTCCACTCATAAAGGCGCGGTCTTGTCATAACCCCCGCAAAAAGCTTGAACGCGAGTCTCTCAATTCTACGTCTTTTGATCCTGCCTCCTGTCCCTGCCTCCTGCTCCTGCCCCCTGCCTTCTGGTCCTTCAGTGATCTCACCACGCAGGTACAGGAGCAACTCGGGAATGTCTATCTTGACGGGACACACTTCACGACATGCACCACACAAACTCGAGGCATAGGGCAACTGCGCCGCTTTGCCCAACCCGATTAGTTGCGGCGTGATCACGGCGCCAATGGGACCGGGATAAACCGATCCATAAGCATGCCCACCGATTTGCTGGTAAACCGGGCAGGCATTAAGGCAGGCGCCACAGCGTATGCACGCGAGCGATTGGCGTGTGACCGGATGCGCCAGCATTCGCGAGCGCCCATTGTCGAGCAAGACGATGTGCAGCTCGTCGGGACCTTCATCTTCTGTCTTGCGCTTCGTGCCTGTAATCAGCGATTGATATGTGGTGAGTTGTTGGCCTGTGCCCGAGCGCGGCAACAACTTCAAAAAAATGTCGAGGTCCGCAAAGCGCGGCAGGATCTTCTCAATCCCCATCACGGCTATATGTATCTTGGGCACGCTCGTCGTGAGACGGACGTTGCCTTCGTTCTCCAAAATCAGAATCGTGCCGGTTTCAGCAACCCCAAAGTTAACGCCGCTAATGCCGATATCAGCAGCCGCGAAGCGTTGGCGCAACACCCGGCGCGCAGCGCTCGTGAGTTTGTCAACGTCATCGGTTGGCTCCATGCCCAGCTTCGCGGTAAATAACTCGGCGATTTGTTTCTTCGTCTTATGGATCGCGGGAACGATAATGTGTGAAGGCGCTTCCCCGGCAAGCTGAATGATGTACTCGCCCAGATCCGTTTCAATAACCTCAAGACCCTCGGCTTCGATGGCTGCGTTAAGGTGAATCTCTTCGGTCACCATGCTTTTGCTTTTAACAACCTTGCCGGCTCCGCGTTCTTTCGCAAGGAGACAGACTATCTGGTTGGCTTCACCTGCATCCCGGGCCCAATGAACATTT
>Ga0137403_10006354_pt1 | contig 13541 bp, 14 predicted proteins | sample CZOMad2_1_16fung_FD_122057 | JGI IMG/M metagenome (GOLD analysis project Ga0137403, IMG submission 122057) | Vadose zone soil fungal communities from Angelo Coast Range Reserve, California, USA - CZOMad2_1_16fungal (Hybrid Assembly) | ecosystem: Environmental > Terrestrial > Soil > Vadose zone... | reverse complement strand
TCTCGGCGGCCGCTGCCAAGCCCTTATCCAGAATAAAGGCGCTGACGGTCTTGCGTTCGACCGACGCTGCGCGCTTCAACATCGATTTCGCCTTGGGTGTCAGACGTACCTCAAGTCGATCTTCTCTGCGTTTCATGGGGCTAGGCATAGCAGCGACTCTCTGTTCTCAAGGTGTCTACTATATCACCCGTACAATGTACGGACAATGCAAAAGGACCCGAAAGATGCGGCTTAACGAGGCGATGCAAGATCAAGAAGGGGATCGTCCGCAAACATCCACAGACTGCCACTTTTTCGTGGGGCCTTATTTGGGGCCTCATCAGGCATCAAAAGAATTTTTAACAAATGAAACAATGACATATGATCAAAATATGCTGTCCAGCCGTCCCACCATTTATAATTATAAATCAATCAGTTAGGGCGTATACCATACCCATACCAGAAGATTTCGTGGTAACGAAAGCATCAAACATCCTGTGCGCGCTCTCGGGTCTATCGATCTGCCGTTCGATCATTCAGGCCGGGCGGGAGGAGGCGGCGATTGCCATCGATCGGTATATTGCGACCCCGGGTCAGGCGCTCGGCCTCGCCGGCTGTCACCGGTCGCTCGGACGACGTTTTCGTACTCGTGGACGCATGTCGCAAACGCGCTCGATGCAACATTGCTCCCGCGCGTTGCACCAGGCTTTCGTGGCTGCCGCAATTGAGCGTTGCGAAGCAGTGATACTCGCAGGGGCGGGCCGGCCATTTCAATCGCGGTACTGGTATCAAACGTGTCCGGACCGCCCTCGCGGAAACCTGTCAGCATCCGAGGAAGTGGGACCGCCGAGCCAATGCAAACTCGTTAGTTAGCCACCAGTACCTCATCCAGCCATTCGATCCAATGCTTCACGGGCGTTGCGGTGCCAGACTGCAAATGATGGATGCAGCCCACGTTTGCCGATAGTATGTACTGCGGCTCGAGTAAGCTTAATTGCTGCAGTTTGCGATCGCGCAATTCGAGCGCGATTTGCGGTTGCAAAATTGAATATGCTCCCGCGGAACCGCAACACAGGTGGCTGTCGCTGCGCGCGACGTCGACTTGGAGCCCGAGCCCTCGCAAGGCCGCCTCGACGCCGCCGCGCAATCTCTGGCCATGCTGTAAGGTACACGGCGGGTGAAACGCAACTCTGCGAATGCTTTTGAGACGAATCCTGGGCTTCAACGCCGCCTGCATGCGCGGCAGCAGTTCGCTCAAATCGCACGCCAGGGCGCTCACGCGCGCCGCTTTCTCGGCGTACTCGGAATCGTGCACCAGCGCGTGACCGTAGTTCTTGATAGCGAGCGCGCATGCGGAAGCCGACGACACGACAGCGAAAATATTAAACTTCGCCAGCATGGGATCCCAAGCGTCGATATTGCGCCGCATATCGTGTAGACCACCGTCGTGATCTCCTAGGTGCGTGCGTAACGCGCCGCAACAGCCAGTGTCGCCTACCCGAATTACCCCGATACCGGCGGCATCTAGGACACGGACGGCTGCATCGTCGATATTGGGCAGCATGCTGGGCTGCACGCAACCCTGCAGCAATAACACTTTGGGAGCGTCCGCTTGGAAGGATTTCGGCGGTGCAAGTGCTATAGCCCTCGCCGGCACCTTGTTGCGAAAACGCTTAGGTAGAATTGGACGCAGCGCTTGACCGAGGCGCCATAGCGGCCCGAACCACGCGGAAGTCAGACCCTCCTTCAATAACCATCGGGCGACTTTATCTGCCGGTTGCCGATCCACTCGAGCGTCCACCAACTGCCTGCCGATTTCCAGCAGGCGGCCGTACTCCACGCCGCTGGGGCAGGTCGATTCGCAATTCAAGCAGGTTAGGCAGCGATCGAGGTGCTGCTGCGTGCTGCGTGTCACGTCGCTGCCTTCCAAAACCTGCTTTATCAAATAGATCCGGCCGCGTGGGCCGTCAAGCTCGTCGCCGAGCACTTGATAGGTCGGACAAGTGGCGTTGCAAAAGCCACAATGCACGCACCTGTTCAAAAGCGCCGAGGCCTCCTTGGCATCGGCAGCACCGATGAATTCAGAACTGAGGTGAGTCTGCATAGTAACTATAGCTCCGCATACATTCTGCCGCGGTTGAATATCCGATTCGGATCGAACGCCTGTTTGAGGCGACGATGAACCCGCATTAGTGCCTCGCTCAACGGAGTGAAAACGCCTGCGCTCTTGCTTGCGGCGCGCATCAATGTCGCATGGCCGCCGGCGAGCGTGGCGGCGGCGCGAACCTCATGCGCCGGTGCTTGCGTACGGCACCAGCGCTGCGCACCTTGCCACTCGATGAGTTGCCGACCGGGCATAGACAGCGACGCGGCGGAAGCCCGCACGGATAGCCGCCATAGGCATTCGCCGCGTTGCAATTCCTCCTGCGACAGATTGAAGTACTCATGTCGATGGTCGCGCAACGCGGTCCACCAGGATTGCGCGGACTGTGCCGCAATCTCACGGCCACCCAAATTGCGGCGGGCTTCGATGACGGCGGCCTTTGCACCGGCAAACCGCACGCACAAGACGTCGTCATGCCAGGAAATGGCGTCGATTGGTAATGGATTCGACCGCCATGCATTCAAGCGCCGAAGGGCCTCCGTTTCACTGCAATCGTAGGCACACGTTGCAGTGGCGACGGGTGTCGGCAGCACTTTTAGCGAAACATCGCATATCACACCCAAGATGCCAAGTGCGCCAACCATCAGTCTCGACACATCGTAGCCCGCGACATTCTTCGCCACCTGGCCGCCGAAAGTCAGCAAGTCGCCGCCGGCATTGAGCACCGTCATGCCAAGAACGTGGTCCCGTACCGAGCCGACGCGGGCGCGGGCGGGGCCCGCTAATCCGGCCGCGACCATACCACCCACAGTTCCACGCCCGGCAAACCGCGGCGGTTCGAAAGGCAGACTTTGCCCGCACTGCTGAAGTGTAGCTTCCAACTCCGTTAGCGTCGTACCTGCGCGCGCCGTCACCACCAACTCCGTTGGTTCATAGCTTGTAATGCCTGTGAACGGACTGATTTCGAGGATCTCGCCGAGCGCCGGCTCGCCGTAGAAGTGCTTGCTGCCGTCGCCGCGGATCTCCAGCGGTCGGCCGCTTGAATGCGCGGCATTGACTTGATCGATGATGCGCGCGAGCGCCACGTTGGTGTCCCTCATTAGAAGCTCGGCAATGCCGGAAATGGCGTCATCCCTCGATGAACGTGCATCTTGCCGTATTCGGCGCAGCGCACCAATGTTGGAATGACTTTGCCGGGGTTTAGGAGTTCATGAGGATCGAAGGCATGTTTAACGCTCAAAAAGTGTGCGCGTTCCGCCACAGAAAACTGCACACACATGGAGTTGAGTTTCTCCACGCCGACACCGTGCTCGCCGGTGACCGTGCCGCCCAGTCGGACGCTCGTCTCCAGAATGTCCGCACCGAACAATTCACAGCGCCGCATCTCGTCGGGATTATCGGCGTCATACAAAATCAGTGGATGCAGATTGCCGTCTCCCGCGTGGAACACATTGACGCAGCGTAGCTGGTACTTGGTTTCCATTTCCTGAATCGATTTGAGCATTTCCGCCAGGCGTTTGCGGGGAATGGTGGAATCCATGCACATATAGTCCGGGCTGATAGCACCCGACGCGGGAAATGCGTTCTTGCGGCCGCTCCAGAACCTGAGGCGTTGCGCCTCATCGCGACTGACATCTAGACGCGAGGCGCCGGCTTCCCTGAGAACCGCTTCCATGCGCGCAATTTCTTCCTCGACTTCTGACGGAGTGCCGTCGCTTTCACACAGCAGGATGGCCGCGGCATCCAAATTATAGTCGGCGTGTACAAAGGCTTCCACGGCGGCGGTCATCGCCTTGTCCATCATCTCCAGTCCGGCGGGAATGATGCCGCTCGCGATTACGCTGGCTACGGCGGCGCCGGCAGCCTCTACAGTATCGAAGCTTGCCATGATGCAGGAGGCGAATAATGGCTTCGGAATCAGCTTGACTGTGACTTCAGTGATTACCGCCAGCATGCCCTCGCTCCCCACCACAAGTGCTAGCAGGTCCAAGCCCGCGCTGTCTAGGGCCTCCGACCCGAATTCCACCGGCGTGCCGTCCGCCAAGAATCCGCGCACCTTGAGGACGTTGTGAAGGGTCAGACCGTATTTCAGGCAATGCACGCCCCCGGAATTCTCGGCCACGTTGCCTCCAATGGTGCAGGCGATCTGGCTGCTCGGATCGGGTGCATAGTAAAGGCCATACGGGGTGGCGGCGTCGCTGATGGCAAGATTGCGGACGCCGCACTGTACTCTTGCGGTGCATCCTGTCGCATCGATGTTCAGAATTCTATTGAATTTAGCCAGCGACAACGTCAATCCGAAGCGGTGCGGTAGTGCACCACCGGACAACCCTGTACCGCCGCCTCGAGCAATTACCGGGACTTGCATCTCGTGACACGACCTGAGAATAGCGGCGACCTGCTCAGCCGTCTCCGGTAGTGCGACTGCTAGCGGCGGGCATCGATAGGCGGTTAGCGCGTCGCATTCGTAGGGCACGGTGTCTTCGTGTCGGTAGAGCACGCACTCGGGCGGCAGGATTCGGCCAAGTGCCCCCACGAGCGCAGCTTGACGCCGAGACCGCGATGTATCCGCGTCGTAACGTGGCTCCTTTTTGTCGGCGTTATGCATGACCATTAATTAGTGATACCCCCGTGTTCCGTTCGTAGCTGCCATGGACCAGCACACGTGGATTAGCACCTATCAATCTACTGGGGAGTGCGCCTGCCCGGTTGAATTAGCCGATCTAGCATCATGCGGAGAAAACCGCTGAGCGACAAGAGCGCACACGAAGGTAAGTTACTTACTAAATGGTTAGGGCAAAACGACACGTTAGCAAGCGGTATTTCCGATCGCCAATACCACACGCTCAGCACCTGGTCTTTAGACTCACCTCATCGCGTAGCCTCTGTGCTGCAATCGAGAGTAAACTCTCATGCAGGCTCATGGCTTGGTCGTGGGTGGGACGGCGGGGAGCTGCCCCTTAAACTGCAATAAAATTGAGAAAACCATAATGAAGAAGGAGTTGGCCTACTCGCGCGTTTCCGAGGACAAGCTACGAGCTATCAATTTGAATCTGCTGCCAATTCTGCGTGAGTTACTACGATTTCAAAAAGTAAGCCAGGCAGCGGTCGCGCTCAATATGAGCCAGTCGGCTGTCAGCGATGCGCTTTCGCGACTGCGGCATATTTTCCAAGATGAATTGCTTATTCCATCGGGGAGAGCTTTCACCCTTTCCGAGAAGGCAAAAGAGATTGAGCCGGCAATCCTAGGTGCCCTTGCCCAACTTGAGACAATTGTGAATGCGGGCCTCTTTGATCCGAGTCGGGCAAGCGGCAAAGTACAAATTTCGGCGGCGGACACCATTGTAATTACGCTAGGAACGCGATTAGTTAAGAAAGTCCGAGCGATCGCTCCGAACGTGTCGATTCAGTTCCACGGATCTCACGAAAGTAACATTCAAGAACTCGCGACTGGACTAGTCGATTTTTCATTGGTATACGGATATCGACCGCCCCGAGTAGTGGCACCATTGAGGTCCACACAACTCTATGACGACAGACTTGTGGTGTTGGCCGGTGATCGATTCGAGCAGGCGGACGGTCGCTTGGAGCGTCCTTATGTCGACCAACTCGGGCAATCCGCGGTCGACGAAAGCGCGAACGACGATGAGATCATTCCTGATGAGGCATTCGTCCAGCACGATGCTGGAACGGAATTGCGCAAGATTCTAATGCCTTCCCTCCGATTGCTACCGGTCATCGCCCAGAGCAAGAACACATTAAGTTTGATCCCGCAGCGATTTGCACAGCGTCTGCAAAGGAGCGCGCAGTTTACAACTATAGATTGTGATCTACCGAATATATTCGCGTTTGTGCTATGGAATGAGGCGCGAGCAAACGATGCGCTACATCGCTGGGTGCTTTCGGCCATTAAGGAATTGGGTGTTGCCATCAACGCGGAATCAACACAAGCAGGCGTAAATGGTTTTGGCGAAGAGGAGTATCGTCATTCGTAGCCTAAGAGCAGTCAACCTAAACTTACTTCCTGCTTTGAGGGTTCTGCTGCGCTTTCGCCAGGTGTCTCGGGCTGCGAAAGCTCTCAACATGAGCCAGTCAAGCGTGAGTGAGATTCTTGGATCACTTAGGCATTTATTCAATGATGAGCTCTTGGTCTCCGACGGCAATAGCACAAGGCTCACCGCCCTTGGGGAGCGGCTCGAATCACAGATCGACACCCCTCTAAAGCTTATAGAGCGTCTCACAAATGTGGATACCCCGGGGCATTCTGCGACGACACCCACCATAGATATTGCGGCCAGCGATTACACTATGGCCGTAGTTGCTCCGCGGCTCATAGAGTGCATACAGAGCGAGCGACCTGAGATGACCCTGCGATTTCATTGCATCGATGGCGATACTCGTGCTCGTATATCAGCAGGGGAGATTGACTTTCTGATTACTCCGGAAATACCCATCGGTTTGGGAGATCCTCAGTTCGCACGACAGATATTATTTGAGGACAGGATCGTTGCAATGATTGATGCAAAATCTGCGATTCAGCACCATTTGTCAGAAGAGGCATTTTGGAGCGCACCGCATATATTCTTTCATCCTAACCCTGACATTTATAATCCCAGTAGAACCACGGTGCTGCAACACATCCAAGAGCAGCGCCCAGACGCGGTCCTTGTGGAGAATCACTTAATTGTTCCATTTCTGGTGGAGCACAGTGATGCTGTCGCCCTGATGAGCAGTGGGCTCGTGAATGCCGTGGTGCCTTGCGCGGATGTTAGAACTGTGGAGGCGCCATTTGAGGTCAGAGTTCGTGTCTTTGCATCGTGGGACGGCTCGCGGGCACAAAACGCAAATCAGTTTTGGTTCCTTAAGCAACTCAACGGGGTGTCGCGTACCATCAAGGCGGCCTTGTGATACGCAACGCTCGGCATAGAGATCAATGAGGATTGGGAAGCGAAAGCCAGCGGTGGACCTGCGGAGACGCTCGGGGGTCACGCTGATGAGCATCCCCGCCAGAGGATCGGCCCAACCTAGGATTGGCGCTTCCGGTCATTCAAATCGACCCTACCGATTTCTCGGATAGGATAATCCGATGCATATTCGCGGTAGTATCGCGATATCTTGCCTGCTGCGATTATTCATCACCGGAGTGAGCTACAGGATATGCTGAGTGCACCAGACAAGTGCGTGCTGCCCCCGATGGCACCACGACTCGTTCGCCGGGCGACGGCCACGCCCGCAAGCGGCGGGCGCGAATCAGCGACACCAACGCACCTGCGCGATGTGCACATTCCGGGTGAGGTAGGCGTCTGGGTTTTTATCATCGGCGACCTCGTTGTTTTTGGAATGTTCTTTGTCACATTTGCTGTTTATCGCACCGCCAGTCTGCAGCTTTACGAACAGTCTCAGCAGGCAATGAACCAGACGTACGGGTTGGTCAATACCCTGATCCTACTTACCAGTTCCTGGTTTGTAGCACTGGCGGTCGAAAGAGCGAAACGCGGCGCGAACCGGGTATCTGGATATCTGCTCACAGTAGCGGTTCTGTGTGGAGCAGGATTTATTGCCGTAAAACTGTTTGAGTATAGCGAGAAAATCCGAGCGGGGATTACCCTAAATACCAATGAGTTTTTTTCCTTCTACTACATGCTAACCGGGATACACCTCCTGCATGTCGTGATTGGCATGTGCGTGCTTGCGTACCTTGTCAAGGTGGCTCGAAAACGTAGTTTGTTCGCGGCGGATATCAAAGTTCTGGAAGGAGGCTCGGCTTTCTGGCACCTGGTGGATATCCTGTGGATTGTGCTATTTGCCATGTTCTATCTGGTGAGATAAGAATGCGACCCACTATCCAAAGCCGGCCCACGATTGCGTGGGTTGTGCTTGTAGGCCTGACGATCCTTTCGCTGGTTCTTATCCGAGGAGTCAGGCCAGTGGGTATTCATGGGCTCGGCTCTGCGGCAGTGTTGATCATTGCATTTACGAAGGCGCGAGTCGTGGGGCTCGAGTATATGGCATTGAGAAATGCCCCCTGGCCACTCCGCCTCGCATTTGAAGGATGGGTTATCATCATCGGTACGGTGATGGTTGCCGTATCTACACTCGTCAATTGAGAACCAGCGACGTGTTCTTGCAGCCGACCAACTGAGCGTCATTCATGAACGTCATCGTGCGTGCCGCACAATGTGTTGCACGTAGCCACGCGGCGCGTGAGGCCGCAACCGCGGCTACGCAACCGGCACGGTTCCCCCGTCAATTACGTATTCAACACCGGTGATGTAGGCGGCGCGGGGCGAGACAAGAAAAGTGATGAGCTCCGCCACCTCCGCTGGCTTTGCGGGGCGACCGATCGGAATTCCACCGAGCGAATTCATGAGCGCTTTCTTTGCCCCGTCATAGTCTGTACCGCTTTGCCGGGCGATCTCGGTGACAAGTCCTATAGCCGCCTCAGTCTCGACCCATCCCGGCGATACCCTCACTACGCGCAGGCCCTTCGGGCTTACCTCCTTCGACAGACCCTTACTGTAATTTGAGAGGGCAGCCTTGGCGGCCGCGTACGCGAGTGTGGCCTCGGGCAGAGGAACCTGTCGTTGGATGGAGGTGACGTGAATGACCACGCCGGACCCCTGCTTGAGCATCAAAGGCACAAGCGCGCGATCTAGTCGAACGGCGGCAAGCAGGTTCAAGTCTAGCGCCCGATGCCATTCTCGATCGTCGAGCACAACAAAGCCCCCTGCTGGCGCCGATGAACCACCGAGGATCTGCGCACTGATATCAATGCCCCCGAGACGTTCACGAACTGCAGCCGCCACGGCGCTGCAACCTTCAGCCGTAGTGAGGTCTGCCTCAATGAAGAAGTTGGTACTTGCTAAGTTGCTTGGCGGCACGCGATCGGCAACGAGTACCCGCGCTCCACTCTCAGTAAATCGCGATACGACCGCTGCGCCAATTCCGCTGCTGCCGCCTGTGACCAGCGCGCGCAGTCCAGTAAGTTCAACATTCGTAGTAGCCACTTAACGCCCCCTTAGTGCGGCAATCCGCGACTGATGATGCCTGTTTCAGAACAGATGTCTCCGCTGCGAAAGTACGAATTACCATGAATGCGTCCACACCTACAATCGAGACCCCCGATACTCGGCATCGGACATCTCGACAGCTGCCAATGTTGCGCACGGCGTAGCATGTGATCTCCGCGTGCAGTGGAGCGGCGCATTCGCTCCGCTAGGTACCGCATACATTGGAAGACTCGCCGAAACGGGGCTGCCGCTTACTAACTGAGGAGCAAGTAATGTTAGCTGTATATGCTGAAAAGGCTAGTATCGATGATCCGCTGTCGGCCTTACGAGTCGGCGAGCGCCCAGAGCCCAAAGTCCGCGAAGGTTGGGTGCGAGTGAAGATCAGCCATGCTAGCCTCAATCGACACGACCTATTCACCTTGCGCGGGATCAGCGGGCATCCTGAGGGAATCAAGTTTCCCATGATCTTGGGCAATGACGGGGCCGGTGTGCTTGACGATGAAACTCCGGTCGTCATATATCCGGTAATGGGTGATGCGGATTGGCGCGATGATGAGACCCTTGACCCTCATTGGCACATTCCAAGTGAGTTTGAGCAGGGGACTTTTGCTGATTACGTAGTCGTGCCTCGCCGGAATGCCGTCCCGATACCAGAGGGGTTGTCGCCGCTTCATGCTTCTGTGCTTACGACCGCATGGCTGACGGCATTTAGGGCGCTGTTTACTAAGTCTGGCCTGCGAGCGGGACAAACCCTACTGGTGCAGGGTGCATCCGGCGGCATGTCGACGGCACTTATACAACTAGGTCGCGCAGCCGGATTCGAAGTGTGGGTAACAACTCGAAACGAGCAGGGACGTGAAATTGCGGACAAGTTGGGAGCGCACCGCATATTTGCAGCCAATGAGAAGCTTCCGCGCAAAGTTCACGCGGTTGTCGACAGCATAGGCCCGGCATCTTGGGACCATACGATGGACTCAATCGCCCAAGGCGGCACGATTGTGATTACTGGTGTAACGACAGGCTTTGAAGCCAAGTTGCCCCTTATTCCGATGCTTACCCAGCAAATCACAATAGCAGGTTCGATCATGGGCACAATGCAGGACCTGAAAGACATGATGGGATTTGTGGTTCGGTCTCGTATCGTTCCGGAGATCGGCACAGTGGTGCCAATGGAAGAGGCCATGGGAGCATTCCGAGCGATGTGGGAGGGGACAACCCGAGGGAAGGCGGTTTTTACGCGCTGACCGGAAGCGTCATGTGCGGATCGGGGTTTCGACGAATACAATGCGGAAATGAATAAGCCTCGCCAGTTTCAAATACACGTTGCGCAAAGTGAGATTGCGGCTTTGCGCGAGCGACTACTGTCGGTACGTTGGCCTGACGAAGTGAATGATGAAGTGTGGTCGTACGGCATGCGGCGGGCGTACCTTCAAGAGTTGGTATCCTATTGGCGCGACACGTTCGATTGGCCTCAAAGGGAAGCGTCGATCAACGAACTCGATCAGTTTTTGATCGACATCGACGGCCTCGACCTCCACTTCATTCACCAACGTTCAACCCACAAGGATGCCACGGCGCTGTTGCTAACTCACGGATGGCCCGGCTCCATTGTTGAATTCCTGGAGGTCATCCCGCGACTAACGGATCCCGAGCGCTTTGGAGGGAGTGCGCAGGACGCCTTTCACGTCGTATGTCCATCTCTACCCGGCTATGGCTATTCCGCTGCCGCGCACGTGCCCGGCATGCACCCGGGCAAGATTGCGGCACGTCACGCAAAGCTCATGGCCAGTTTGGGCTACGATAAATATATTGCTCAAGGTGGTGATTGGGGTTCCATTATCACTCAGCGCCTTGCCCAAATGGATGCCTCGCATTGTCAAGCTATCCATTTGAATTTTCTGCCTCCCATACCGCCCGCTAATCTCGGCCATTCGATGCACGATCTGAGCGAGCGCGAAATTGAGTGGATTAGAGCAAACGAGGTCTATGAGCGCACTGGGAAGGGCTACATGCACATTCAGCGAACGCGACCACAAACGCTTGCATATGCGCTCAGCGATTCGCCCGTTGGCCTTTGCGCCTGGATTGCGGAGAAGTTTCACTTCTGGGCGGACGTTGAAAGAGGCGGCAGTCGCGACATTCGAAATGCTATTTCGTGGGACCAGCTTCTGACAAATGTCTCACTGTATTATTTTACTGGAACGATTGGGTCCTCGATAAGGCTGTATCGGGAGTTCATTGAGGCACTGGCGCGGCACGACATTGAGCCCAGCGCATATCTGAGCACTCCGACTGGTATTGCCGTCTATCCAGGTGAAGTGCCGAAGTGCCCCCGCTCCTGGGCTGAGAAGGCCTGCAACCTTGTGCATTGGTTTGAAGCGGAACGTGGCGGTCACTTTGCCGCCATGGAGCAGCCTCAAATATTTGCCGAAGATCTTTGGAACTTTCATAAACGGTTGCTGATACCGTCATGAGAACGCACTCATTATCGTCGACTCGTCTTCTGAGTGGCATTCTTTATAGCTAACTCAGCAAGAACGATGCTTTGCGATATCGAGAGTATTTAAGCCGGGCGTCGTACCCGGAGTGTTTAAACATAGGAGAAAGAAACATGCCTGTCGAATTGCCCGCCCCAATTGCAATATATTTCTCGTCAGATAGCGCTGGTGATGCTTCAAAGTTGGCTCAGTGCTTTGCCACTGACGCAGTGGTAAAAGATGAGGGGCATACATATAACGGCCTCGCAGAAATAACGCAGTGGAGGGCGGATGCCAAAAAGAAATATCAATACACTGTGCAGCCAATCTCCTCCACAATAGGGAACGGCAACGTTACTGTTACCAGCAGGCTGACCGGCAATTTCCCAGGCAGTCCCATTGATCTTCAATTCGTCTTCGGGATCGTCAATGGTAGGATTACATCACTAGATATCCATCCGTAGCCCTCTGGTAGGGCGGCGGCGAGGAGACTCCTGGTTGCAGAGCCAGCGTCATGAGCGAGTGCGTGTATACCTTGTGGTGCTACCGCAATCCGGGCGGCAAGGCGGCGGACCTTTGAGTACCATCGTGAATGTCAATGGTACTCGTCGACCGATGAGTAAGCGCTGGAACAGATCCGGCGCCGTCGAACACCAAGGCGGCGCTTAACTCGCTCCAGCGTCAGATCCCTGGTTATTGAACCCCTGGGCCGATGCCTCAGGGCACGACATGTCGACTCAGGTTATCGAGCGCGAAGGCGATGCGGCCAGTCTTACCGGCTCCGCGCCCCATTCGAAGCTCATCGCGCAGGTCAATACCCCACACATAGGCTGGTAGCGGGTGTGTGATTGAGGCAACGGAGCAGAACGCGCGTGTCCCTAGCCGTTCGGCAAAGAGCGGACTTCAAATCTTGCACGCCTTTCATCGGAGGCGCCGATTCAGGGCATCGCATCTTGCGGAAGTCGGCGGGCGAGTGAGTCCGTATAGTGAGTAGCAAGTTGAGCAGACCTGAGAACTATCGAGTCTATCAGTGCTGCGCAACAAGGCCGCGTGCCTAGCCCGCGGGTCAACCCACGATCCAGGAGAACAGCTTATGCAGATCAAACCGCTTGTTGCAGTGAACATCAACGATATCTCATGGGAAGATACTCGATTCGACGATATTCACATCAAGCTCTTGAGCTTTCGAGACGGTGTCATTTTTGAGATTCAGCGATTTGCCAAGGACACCGGCACCTTTCCGCATCAGCACGACTTTCGCCAGTTGCGATATATCCTGGAGGGCGAGTTTATCGTCAATGGCGTGCGCTATAGTCCTGGCACGCTCATTGATTTTCCGGAGAGGCAGCCATATGAGGTGAGCGTACCTAATGGGGGCCAATGGATCATCGTCCAGCTGCCGGGTCCCACGACCGGCGTCGCTCCGACCGATCCATCGGGTCTTGAGTACGGCAAGGCGCCAAGCTTCAAGAAGCGCTCAGAGACGGAACGTGCTTAGCACCGCATCGTGCACTTCCACGCATCCGACCGAATCGAAGGACGACTAGTGCAATGCTCGCTTCGATGAATAGCGTTGCGCGCGATCGAGCTGGCAATAGATTTAAGCGGTCGCTCGGTAAATGCGGTCAGTTGGGGTTGTTCGCAACATTGGCCAGCGCGAATTCCGCTGAGCTGCTGGCACTGAGCGGGTTCGATTGGCTCGTGGTCGATACTGAACATTCCCCAAATGATCTAAATGACGTAACTGCCCAACTGAGGAGCATCGCGCTACATAACGTATCTCCGATAGTGCGTGTGGCGTGGAACGATCAAATTCTAGTGAAGCAGCTTCTTGATACTGGCGCGCAGACCCTCCTTTTCCCTTACATAGAGACGCCGGATCAGGCCGCCAGTGCTGTCTCCTTTACGCGCTATCCCCCGGCAGGTGTACGTGGTGTCGCAGGTTCATCGCGAGCAGCCGGCTACGGGACA
>Ga0137403_10006353_pt1 | contig 13543 bp, 15 predicted proteins | sample CZOMad2_1_16fung_FD_122057 | JGI IMG/M metagenome (GOLD analysis project Ga0137403, IMG submission 122057) | Vadose zone soil fungal communities from Angelo Coast Range Reserve, California, USA - CZOMad2_1_16fungal (Hybrid Assembly) | ecosystem: Environmental > Terrestrial > Soil > Vadose zone... | reverse complement strand
AGGTATCACCACCGCTTTCCGCACCTATGCAAAACAGCAGAGGCCCAGTTATTGCCGCTCATCCCCAGCGCTTGCGGCGCTTGTGCGTGCTGGCGAGGGTTCTCGAATAAGCAAGGGAAAGCGCGGGAACGAGAAGTTGCCGGAGATATCATCGATGACGTTGACTTGGCACAGATACAGGCCGGGCCTGAGTGCCTGCAAAGGCAAATCGATCTGGTTGTACTTGCTAAGCGTGAATGGTGGGAATGTTTTGATTTAGCCGGAAGAAATTATTGGGGTCGTAGAGTGACTTGACACTAATCAGCCGGTCCCAGCGATCGCGATACGCTTCTGGCACGCGATCCTCTTCATCGCCGCTCATGAAGTTGACGTAGACTCCCGGCGTCATGGCCGGCCGGAGGTCTGCAAAAAGTTCGCGCACCCAGCCGACATTCACCACGTCCTCGGATGGCTCAGACCAATTCCCCAGCAAATTGATGACGAATGGGGAATTGCGATCGCCGAAAGCGGTGTCGGCTGCATTCATCCGTGTTGTGGCTCCGCCGAGATACGCCAATTCAATTTGTGTCATCGCTGACGGAATATCATCGAGCGCCCCGACCATCCGGTCGATGCTGCCGTCATCCAGGGATCTGAAGTAACCAGACTTGGTGTAATAGCGCCGTCCGTGGGGGAATTCGTGATCTGCCATCGTCTGCAAGGCCATATAAGACATCGTCTTCTTGGTCACGCCAACCGCGGAACACATAGACAGCACGTGGTCGAGGCAGCGCTGCCCCTCAGCGGTATCGCCGACCCAAACCGCGGCCTCGCTCGCCACCGGAAGACCTCGAATGTCCGCGGGAACATTTTCTGTATCCGGAGCCAGCCGCAGTGAGATGCTCCATCGCAGATTGTCCGGCGATTCCGGCATGAACTCTCGCCATCGGCGGAGAAGCGCCGCAATATCGTCGCCCAGGCAAAAGCCCTCGCCAATCACAGCGGAGCTGACCGGATGAAGCTTCACTTGAAATTCGGTGACCACTCCGAAATTTCCGCCGCCTCCGCGCAAGGCCCAGAACAAATCGGCGTTCTCTCTCTCGTTCGCGCGCACGATGGTTCCATCTGACGTCACTACCGTAAACCCCTCGACGTTGTCGCAGGACAATCCGTGCAGCCGCGTCAACCATCCAAAGCCGCCTCCCAAAACCAGTCCGCCAGCCCCGGTGTGCGACACCACTCCGGCGGGAAACGCTAGTCCGTGTTCCTGCGTCACCCTATCGACCGAACCGAGCAGGCAGCCACCCGAAAATCGTGCCCGGCGAGCTCCCGCATCGACGGTAACCTGCCGCATCTTCGAGAGATCGATCACCATTCCGCCGTCACACGTGCTATAGCCCGCCAGGCTGTGACCTCCGCAGCGAACCGCGGCAAGCACACCGGCGTTCACTCCAGCCCGAATCGCCGACTGTACATCGCTCGCGCCTGCGCACTTGGCAATCAGGCCGGGCGTCCGAGACACCATGCCGTTCCAAATCCGGCGAGCAAGAGCGTATTCTCCGTCGTGCGGGCGCAGCAGGTCGCCATCGAACTTTCCTTTTAGTGACGAATAAACCTCGTCGTCGGCCGTGTTCATCTGCGAATCACTCCGAGTCCGCGGCTAAGGCCGTGGAATTTGCTTGCATCCATGCTCGTTCGAGTTCTCATGAATTTGGCGGAGCGCTCTCTAGGCTCGCGCCGGGTAAGCTTACCCGTACTCCCCCAAAAGGGGAATCTCACGTCAAACAGACTAGCGATCAGACTGGCGCTCTCGCAGGCACGCTTTTCCGTCCGGCTAGGCCCTAAATTCGCTCACGGAATCAGCCCACCCGCGTCTATCCGTTCGGGGACGTGTCGGTGCCGTGAAATCAGGAGGAATCATGCGCAAATTCTTTGCGTATCTGGTATTTGTTTGCGTTGTCAGCGCTATCTCAGCGGTCCACTCTAGCGCTCAGTTCAAGAATGGCTCTCAACCAACGGAATTGGTTTTGCCACGGGTCAGCCAGCACAGCAGTGTCACGCAGCGCGTCGGCTTGACGGACATCACCATCGCTTATCACTCGCCGTTGGCCGGCGGCCGCGAAATCTTCGGCAAGACCGTTCCGTACGGCCAGATGTGGCGCGCCGGGGCAAACGAAAACACCACCATCACCTTCAGCGACGCCGTCACTGTCGAAGGCATGCCTCTTGCCGCTGGCACTTATGGGCTGCACACCATTCCGAATGCTGACCAGTGGACCATGATTTTTTCCAAAAACTCAACGTCCTGGGGTAGTTTCAGCTACGACGAAAAAGAAGATGCCCTCCGCGTCACCGTGAAGCCGCGCACCGCCGAATTCCGGGAGTCGCTCGCGTACACCTTTGACGACATCAAGCCAGACACTGCTTCGGCTACACTGCGCTGGGAAAAGCTGGCTGTGCCAATCCAGATTGCTGTTGACGTCAAAGCATCTGTTCTGGCCAGCATCAAGAATCAGCTTCGCAACACTGGTGGTTTTACTTGGAGCGGCTACGACGAAGCGGCCAACTGGTGCCTCGACAACAATTACAACCTTGAGGAAGCCCTGAAGTGGGAAGACACTTCGATTCAAAACGAAGATCGCTTCGAGAATTGGGAAACCAAGTCGCGCATCTACGACGCGATGGGCAAGAAGGACGAGTCCGCAAAAGCCCTCGCAACCGCGCTCGATAAAGCGACCGCCATCCAGTTATATGTTTACGCACGAGGTCTGCAGCGGCAAGGGAATCTCAAGCGCGCCATCGAGCTGTATCCGCAGGTCGCCAAGAGAGACCCGAAGCATTGGGTTGGCCATCTTGCGAATGCTCGCGTTGACTCCAATAGCGGCGATTTTAGCGCGGCCTCCAAGGAAATGACCCAAGCCATCGACGGGGCCCCCGCAAATACCAAGCCTGCTCTCCAGGGCATGCTGAAAAAACTGGAAGCAAAAACCGACATCAACAAGTAACAAAAAATGGGGCGCAGCATCGCTGCGCCCCATCTCTGCAAGATTTCAGCGCTACAGCGCAAAACGCAACGCGCTCATCAACCCATCTTCGACAATTTATCCCGCACGCGATCGCTAAGCGCCTTCCCATCCACAGTTTTGCCTTCGAGCGCCGTCTTTGCCGCTTTCACCACCGCGCCCATCTGCTTGATCGAATTCGCGCCAGTCTCTGTAATAGCCTTGGCAATCGCCGCGTCCATCCCCGCCTCGCTAGCCCCAGCCGGCAGATACGATTCCAGAATCGCCAGTTCTTTCTGCTCTTTCTCCACCAAATCCTGCCGCCCGCCTTTGCCAAACTGATCGATCGATTCTTTGCGCTGCTTCACCAGCGTCTGCAGCAGTGAGATCGACTCCGTGTCATCCATCTTGCGCATCTTCTCGACTTCTTTTAGCTGAATCGCCGCTTTAACTCCCCGCAACACACTCAGCCGCAGTTCTTCCTTGGCTTTCATCGCCGCCACAATGTCCTTCTGGATCTGCTCGGACAAACTCATCGCGTCAACCTCTCTCTCGATACCATTCTACCCGTCGCCCTACTTATTCGCCGCCGCGCAAACAAAGCTCTTCGCCTCGTTCGTGTCCCCGCTTCCCGTGTACTTCGCCACCTGCGGATACGGGCACAGCGGACGTGTCATCTGCACCGCTCCGCCCGGGTCATCGTTCAGATATTTTGTGGCGATCACCGAGCCTGGCGCGATTCCTTTCTCCACCCATTGTTCCAGCGTCAAGCGAATATTCCGTGCCGCATCGGCAGGCGCTCCGACGCTCTCGCCAAACGAATTCGGTCCCGGTCCGCCGCCGCAGTGTTGCATCCCCGGCGCCAGATATAACCGCGTGAACGCCTCCGCTTTCGCCTTACCCATTTTTTTGGCAACGCTCTCGTAATACTCGATAGTGCCCAACGCTGAAATGGCCGGGTCGTTCCATCCGTGATAAAGAATCAATTTTCCCCCGCGCGCGTCGAAACGTGCCAGGTCCGCGTCGGCCGCGTCCAGGCTCCGCGCCGTTTTTGTCTCCGCGGCTTTCAGCGCTTCGTCTAGACCGGCCGTTTTGTAGTTCCAGTCCGCTTTCTCATATACCATGTTCGCGAAATATCCCGTTCCAAACGCGAACATCAGGCTCTTATCCACCTGCGTCGCTCCAGTGATCCACGGCATCCAGCCGCCTTGTCCATCTTCGGCACCCGGGACATAGCCGGGGAAAATGGTGTGCCCATTGGCGTCATGTCCTCCTACGTACAAAGCCTTCAGGTTCGCTACCTGCTTCGCCGTCAGGCAATCGCTCGAATCCGCGTCCTTGCAAAGCATCACCCCAGGGTCAAACCGGCACTCCCGTGGGTCATTTAGCACGCCATCGGCGACGCCATCCTTCGCGTCGCACGCCGCATTTACTGCCTTCGCTAGCGCGGTCAATTTGCTGCCTGGGATGTAGCTTCCGTCTTCCGCCGTCTGCGCCTGCAGATTAGCCACTGCGTTCGTCAGCAATCGTGACCAGTAATTCGCCGGGGCTCCTGCAAGCATTCCGTCATAGTCGTCCGGAAATCGCTGCGCTTCCATTAGCGCCTGCCGTCCGCCGTTCGAACAGGCTGCAAAATACGAATACTTTGCTTTGTTCCCGTAGTAGGCTTCAATCGCCGCCTTGGCGATCCGCGTCATTTCGTGAATTCCGCGATAACCGAAATCCGTCACCCGCTCTGGATGCCCCAGCGCCCATTTTGCATCGATCGGACTTCCCGAGTGTCCGGTGTCTGTGCCGGCGGCTGCATACCCCCCGAGCAACGAGTCTTGCAGCCCAGGATAGATGATTTCGCCTGCAAATCCGCCGTTGCCTTCGCCGCGGAATTTTCCGTTCCAGCCGCTCTCCGGCAGCCACACTTCGATATGGATGGCCGAATCCGTGCTCGGAGTCGCCAGCGCTTTGACTCTGCAAAACGCTGCCATCTTTTTTGCCAGCCCCGCATCGCCGGAAAGGCCCGGCGTTCCCTTGGAATCAGGCACAAACTCCCCGGCTCCCACGCGCTCCGCGGATACGATCTTCGCTTGGCCGAGCTCCAGCTTCTGCAATCGGTCGCACGATTGTGGCGAACCCGCCGCTGCGCCGCTCGAGCTCTGAGCGCGAACGCCGCCACACACGACAAGCGCCCAGCCGAGCATTGCCATCATTTTTCGCATACGCAAGCTCCTTTGACTTCGCGGACGATCTTGTTCCTGCCCATGCCGCGTCACACGCTGATACCGTTCGCCATCATGGTAGTTCATCGGGCAGCTTTTTCGAGCGGTGGTTCTTCGTGATGCATCATATCTTCGCCGCGCTCTGCGTACAAAATGCGTTGTGCCGCATCCAACTATTTTTATGCCGAATATGCCGAACAGAGGCCATCGCATTCACGAGTGGGGGACGACGCCTTGGCAAATCAATTTCCGTCCGACCGCGCGCCCGCTGCCGTCTCGTGCCGATTTCGTTGTAATCGGCGCCGGTTTCAGCGGTTTGTCCGCGGCTGCGTGGCTCCGCAGACTCGCCCCAACTAAGTCCGTTCTGGTCCTCGAACGCGCCACTATTGGAGACGGTGCCAGCGGCCGCACCGGTGGCATGGCGCTGGCCGAAACCGCCGCAGGCAATCTCCCCGGCCTTGGCGACGTACTGCGCAGTTACAGGAAAATTCTCCGCGCGCTAGGAATCCCCGCCGAACTGTCGCTGCCCGGAGCCTGGGAACTAAGCCGCAAGGCCGCGAGCCATTCCCGCTCCCCAATTCGCTGGAACGATTCCGGTGATCTCCGCGCCGTAAAAAAAGTTCCCGGAGGCACTGTGAACCCCGGCAAGGTAGTCGCCGGCCTGGCCAGGGCGGCGCAGTCCGCCGGCGCTCAAATCATCGAACACGCCGAAGTACTCGCGCTGAAATCCATCGGTCGAAGAGAATCGAAGCCAAGCAGCAAGAGAAGGGAAGTAAGCGACCCAGCGGCGCAGGCAGAAGTCGAACTAAGACTCCGCCTCCATCACCAAGGCAAATCCAGGACAAAAACGATCACCGCCACTCGCGTCCTGCTGGCTACCAATGCGCAATCTCTAAGTCTTCCAGCACTCTCTTCCACGACGCATCCTAAACTAACCTTGGCCATAGCCACCGCTCCGTTGACCCGCGCGCAAATCAAATCCCTGGGCCTGGCCTCGCGCAAACCGTTCTACACCCTCGATCTTCCCTACCTCTGGGGCCGCCTGACAAAAAACAATTCCGCGATTTTCGGCGCCGGCCTAGTCGACCCACCGCAAAGCCACACCGGTCACGATACTCACAATCTCCACAAAATCAATGTCAGCAAAGGCCCAGCCGCCGAACGCTTAGCGTGGCTAGAATCCCGCGTTCGTCAACTCCACCCGGCCCTTAATAATGTCCGCATAACCCACCGCTGGGGCGGCCCCATTCTCCTTACCGAAGCCGCCAAGCCCGTCTTCCGCCACCATCCCCACCTGCCTCAAGTCACCATCCTTGCCGGCTTCAACGGCCACGGCGTAGCCCTCTCCGTCCACCTCGGCCACCGCGCCGCCCAACACCTAGCCACCAACCGCTCCCTCCCCGACTGGCACGGCTGATTTCTCTAGCGCCGGAAGCGTGCCACAAGTTGGCCCGGCGCGCAGGCGCTGGGATGGCTCTCCGATCCGAACGGGCGAAAAGTCTGATCAATTAATCCACCGTTCTCTCCCCAACACAAATTCTGCTACCATCCCGCTATGAACATGAACCGGCGCACTTTGCTGCAATCCATCCCAGCCGCCGCTCTTCTTTCCGCAACCGATCTCGCGGCTTCTTCGTCCAATCAACCGAGCGCCATGCCCAACTCCGCCACCGTCTACGAACTTCGCATCTATCACGTCATCGAAGGCAAGCTCCCCGCTCTCCTCGCCCGCTTCCGCGACCACACCATCGCCATCTTCGCCAGACACAACATGAGAACCCTCGCCTTCTGGACTCCTACCGATGACCCGCAAAAGTCCAACACCCTCATTTACATCCTCGTCCATCCCAGCCGCGAAGCCGCCGATGCCAACTGGAAATCTTTCCGCGTCGACCCCGAATGGATCTCCGTCCGCGACCAGTCCGAAGCCGCCGGCAAACTCGTGGAAAAAATCGATTCCACCTTTCTCTCCATTACCGACTTTTCCCCGCCATTAGGCTAGAATCTCTCTACATCTCGCGCCACTCTTCCAGCCCGCCAACTCTGGGCGTAAACTTCCATCGCGTGGAACCCGTACTCCAGGATCGCCCCACCCGCGGACTCTACTGGCTATGCCAGCTCAGTGGCTGGTCCGCGCTCGCTCTTTACCAAATATCGACCAGCCTCTTTGAGAATCCCAGCCACCTGCCTCCCCCAGCCGTAGCCGTAATCGAACCGCTCCTCTCAGCCCTGTACGGCCTAATCGTCACGCATTTGTTGTACCGGCACATGCGCCGCAACACCTGGCTGCGGAAACTCGGCTCCAAGCTAGCCGTCCGCCTGACCGCTGCAATCCTCCTCTCAGCCGCAACGCTCGACGCCCTCGACATGTCCAGCATGTATCTTCTCAATCGCTGGTTCGCTTTCCATCTCCCGTTCACCCGCCGAATTATTCTTTTGAGCTTGGGCAGCTGGATCGTTATCACCGTCGCCTGGATGGCTCTATATCTCGCGATTCACGAACTCCAGCGCCGCCGCATCCAGGAAGTTCGCGGACTCCGCCTGGAAGTCATCGCCCAGGAAGCGCAACTCCGCGGCCTGCGCGCTCAACTCAACCCGCATTTCTTCTTCAATTGCCTCAACAGCCTCCGCGAAATGATCCACGAGAATCCGCAGCGCGCCGATCAAATGATCACGCAACTCTCAGACCTGATGCGCTACGCCATGCAATCCAATCAAGCAGACTTCGTGGCTCTAGCCAGCGAACTGCAATCCGTCCGCGATTATCTCGCCCTCGAAACCATTCGTTTCGAAGAGCGTCTCCGCGTCACCTGGGACATCGCCGCGAAATCCCTGCAACTTCGCGTCCCGCCCATGCTCCTGCAAACTTTGGTCGAAAACGCTCTCAAGCACGGCATCGCTCCCCGGCCCCAGGGCGGCGAAATCAATATCATGGCGCGCTGCGATCATTCCGAAGTTCAACTCGAAGTCCTCAGCAGCGGTACAATTCACGGTTCGCATAGCAACGGTGGACTCGGCCTTCGCAACGCCAAAGAGCGTTTGCATCTGCTCTATGGCCAGCGCGCCGAAATCACGCTGGAAAACGCGGGCGATGACCACGTCCGCGCCATGATCAAACTTCCACTGACGCAACTCGAGGCCATGCCATGAAAGCCCTCCTCGTCGATGACGAGCGCTTGGCGCGAGCCGCGCTCAAGCGCATGTTGAAACCGCATGATGACGTCGTAGTGGTCGGCGAAGCCGCCAACACCAAAGAAGCCGCCTCGCAAATCCGCCAACTTCACCCCGACGTTATCTTTCTGGACGTCGAAATGCCCGGCGCCAGTGGCATGGACTGGCTCCGCGCTCTCCCCCAGGCTCCCCCCATCATTTTCACCACTGCCTACCCCGATTACGCGGTGCAAGCCTTCGAAGTCCAGGCGCTGGACTATCTCGTCAAACCCATCGCCACCGAGCGCCTGGCCTCCGCGCTCGCCAAGCTGCGCCTGGCCAGCTCTCAATCAGAAACTTCTCCATCCGCCGCACGAAAAATCTTCCTGCGGGATGGCCAGCGCTCCTGGATCGTAGCCATCGATCGCATTCGCCTGCTCGAGTCTCAGGGCAATTACACCAGCGTGCACTTCGAATCCGATCGCGCTCTAATCTACAGTTCCCTCAACGCGCTCGAATCCAAGCTCGACCCTGCTCTCTTCCTTCGCGTTAGCCGCGCGCACATCGTTAATCTCCGCGAGATCGCCTCGCTCGAAAAGCAGGGCGATGGCGCTTTGATCGCCGTGCTCACCGAAGGCTCGAAAATAGCCGTCTCGCGGCGCAAATCCCGAAGTCTCCGCAAACGCCTAAAACTCTGACTCGACGACCATTCATCTTGCCTACCAGCCATTCATCCTATTTTTGTCACCTAGTCCCCGCAATTTCGATACGGTGCCTCCACTCGCCGAATAGGAGTTGATCTTGACGCGCGCCAGAATCCAACGCCGGTCCTTTCTTAAAGGGGCGGCATCGGTCACCATCGTCGTCGCCAACGGCGAGGTCTGGCGCGCCTTCTCCCAATCGACCTCCGCCTACGGCGAAGGCCCGGCCTTCGCACCTTGGAAAACCTGGAAGCAAGATTCGCAAGACGGCCCGCTGGCGCTCGTCCGCGCCGCCATCCTCAGCTCTAACGCTTTCAATTCGCAGCCCTGGCTTTTCAAAGTCAGCGCAGCAAGCATCGAGCTATTCGCCGACATTCGCCGCAACCTCGGCGCCTTCGATCCGTGCCTCCGCGAATTGCATTTCAGCCTCGGCTGCGCGCTCGAAAACCTTCTCTTGACCGCATCTGCAAACGCCTACAAAGCTTCCGTCACCATTGCGTCCGGAAAACTCGAAGCTCTAGCATCCAAGCCCGAACCAAAACGCGTTGCTTCCATCGAACTCGTTCGCGGGAAACCAGCTCCCAGCGAACTCTACGACGCCATTCCCAATCGCCACACCAATCGCGATCCATTCGATCCGCGGAAACCTCTCCCCGCCGATTTTCTCGACGCGCTCAACCACTCCGCCGCCACCGATAAAGACGTAAGACTCTTCCTCTTCACCGCCCAGCCGCAAAGAAAAAAACTAGTCGACGCTGTCATCGCCGGCTCCGCACTCATGGCCGACCCGGCGGTACAGAGTGGCCTGCATCCTTGGTTTCGCGCCACGATGGAAGACCTGCAAAAATCTCCGGACGGCTCCTACGTTGGCCCCGGCGGCCCCTTCAAACCCGGCACCCTCGAGCAGTACGCCACTCTAATGCTCAGTGCTCCGCTCTTTGGCCTGATAGCTGTCCGCGACCGCTACGACATCCCGCAAACCATCCGCGCGGGTCAACTCTGGCAACGCGCTCATCTTCTCGCCACTGCCCGCGGCGTGGCGGCTCGCCCAGCCAACGGTGCCGTGGAATTCATCGACTACGAGAAACAACTCAACCAGCCGCCGCACGCCTCCGATCTTCTGGCAAAAATCACTGGCGACGCCCTCTGGCAGCCAACCTTCATGTTTTACATGGGCCACGCTACGCAGCCAGCGCTCGCCAGCGCCAGACGCAGCGCTCAGGATGTGCTCGTGTGAGCGCCGCCAATTCCGCCGAACGCCGCATCGATATCGGTCTCCTCGTCATGCGCGCCGCAGCTCTTTTCCTCGCGCTCACCTTTGGCTGGCAAAAAGTTTCCGGCTACATCGCGCTGCTTCGCGCCGGACAATCCCTTTCCACATCCGGCCTCGCGCCGCTCATCCGCATGATGGGTCTCCCCGCGCCAGCCTTCTTGGCCGTCTGCGCCGTGCTCAACGAATCCCTCGGCGCGCTCTTCATCGCCTGTGGATTTCTCACCCGCCTCTCCGCTGCCGTCGGTGCCTTGGGCATGGCCACCGCCTTCTACATCAGCATGCGTCTTGGCGAAGACCCGCTTCGCGCCACGCTCTATTTCGTAATTTTCTTCGGTCTCACCATCACCGGCCCTGGCAGAATTTCCATCGATCATCTTCTACAATCGCGCCTGAAAGGCCGCTCATGATCACTTCGCAGCAGTCGTCACCTCGGAATCGCGGTCTGGACGCTGGCCTCCTTCTGCTCCGCCTGGGCGTCGGCCTTTCCCTGCTGCTCATCTTCGGCCTGCAGAAACTCCAGGCCGGCTGGACCTACGCGCACACCGGTCAATGGCCGTTCGTCGATTTCAATCGCAAAATCGGCTTGCCTCTCCCCGTCTTCTTCGCTTACCTGCAAACGCTCAACGAATCCTTCGGCGCGCTCTTCCTCGCGCTCGGCTTGTGGTCCCGCTACTCCGCCGCTGCTCTCTCTATCGGTTTCGCCGCAGCCACTCTCTGCAGCATGAAAGCCGCCGAGCCTTGGCTCACCGCCGCCTATTTCTGCATGATTTTCACCAGCCTGCTCCTCACCGGCCCAGGCCGCTTCTCCATCGACGCCCTTCTGCAATCCCGAAGCGCGTCCCGTTCCCGTGTTTCTTCCCAATCTGCATCCAACGGGCCAGCAAAATGACCACCGTCCCCGAACCGCGCATACCAAGCTCGCCCCGTCCGGCGAATTCCGGAAGCCAAGCCAGCCCCGCAGGTTCCGCGAGCCTGGCAGGTCGTGCGATTCGCTCCGCATCTCGGGTCGACGTCGGCCAATCCACACTTGATGCCGGCCTGCTAACCATCCGCATCGGCATCGGCCTCTCTTTTGTCCTCCTGCTAGCAATGAAACAAGACGATGTCGCAAAATTTCTCGCCAAGGCAACAGGCACGGTCACAGCAGGCCACCTCTGGCCCATAAACATCCTCTCAATTGCCGCCTTCTCCATAATGTTCGGGCTTTTCACCCGCGTGGTCGCCGCTCTCTCGGCCCTGGCCTGTCTCTATGCCGCCTACGCCGCCCTGCACCTAGGCCTCGAATGGTTCGTCCTCCCAGTCCTCTTCGCCGAATACGTCTTCCTCTTCACCGCCCTAGCCATAACCGGCCCCGGCAAATTCTCCCTCGACCACCTCCGCCCGCTCTCGCGTAGGGCGAGGCATTAGCCTTGCCAGCCGCACCCCCAGTCTCGACCTCACCGCCGGAGGAGGGGGGCGCGTCCTGCCTTTCCGTCCTCCCCCCCGTGGCTACACCCATCCCTACTCCGCCACCCACGCAATCGCCCCCACCGGGCACACCGGAACGCACGCCCCACAACAAATGCAATTCTCCGCATCAATCGACAATTTCTCCGCCTCCGCAAATCCCACCTCATCGCGCCGCGGATGAATACAGTCCACCGGACAAACGTCAACGCAAGCCGTGTCCTTCACTCCAATGCAAGCATTTCCGATTACGTAAGGCATCCCATCCTCCGAAATAGCGCGGACTTGAGTCTGCGAGCGCCATCTACATTCCGGAGAATAGAAGGATCAGCGGCAACCAGGCGATGACTTAAGTCACGCGAAGCCGCGCAATCAAATGTAGTGCCGAATCTTTAGATTCGTCGCTCTTATGCGATCCCGTCAACCGCTCTCCCCACCTCTCTCTTCAACGCTGCCACATCCGCAACCGTCACCACCCGCCCACGCATCTGAATCAACCCGTCCCCATACAACCGCCCCAGATTCCGCGAAATCAACTCCCGCACCGTTCCCAAGCGAGCCGCCAATTCCTCATTATTCTCATTCAACCGAAACTCGATCCCGCGCTCCGTCCGCGTCCCGTGTTCTTCGGCCAGCCTCAGCAAATACGCAATCAACCGCCCACGCACCGTCGAAAACGAAAGCTCCTCCACCAATCCATCCAGATGCCGAACCCGGTGCCCTAGCACCTTAATCACTTTCATCGCCACTTCCGGCCGCCGCAGACAAATCCGCCGCAACTCTTCCGCCGGCAATCGCAGCAGCACCGTAGGCTCCATCGCAATCGCCGTCACCGAATATTCCCCCGCATCAAACACTGGCGCCTCGGCCAGCGTCCCGCCCATCCGCTCGATACCGATCAATTGTTCCCGCCCGCTGGCCGCCGTCTTCACCAATCGCACCGCACCCGCCTCCACAATCCACAACTCCCGGCAAACATCCCCTTCCCCAAAAACAATCGACCCAGCCCGATACTCCCCCCGCGTAACTCGCTCCGCCACCGCCTCCAACTCGCCCGCAGACAACTCCGCAAACAACGCCACCCGCCGCAGCACCCCCACAAATTTCGCCTCACCATTCCCCATGTCCCCAATCCTAACCCGCCGCGCGACTCACACTGCCATCACCACTCGCATCAGCCCACTATGCCGCCCACACCTTCATTTCGAACGCAGCAAGCCGACGCCTCTCTTCCCGATTCACGTCAATCGGTCGGCTTGCGCAGAGAGAAATCCCTCTGCTCTTGCTTTGCTCCCTCGCGTTGCTGCTCGCGTGCGTCACCGCCCAATTCCAAACGCAACCCACCCGAACCTGTCATCCCGAACCCCGCCTTACACAAATCGATCCAGTTCCCAAACCGAAGCCAGCCACACCCCGAGCCAACGTCGGTGAGGGATCTACTTTTTTTGCCTCTATCCTTCGCACGCTACGCCGCTTTCTCAAACTTGATTTTTGGACGGGTGGCCCGGACTACTTTTGGACCGTTCCCCTGCGGACCGTCGATCCGCAAGCCCAAACTGTTTCGTAAGAACAACTCACAACTAGCACGGAGGGTACCCCAGCCCTCGGTTTTTGAGGGTGGGTCTTGGGGTTTCTTCGCTTTTTCGGGTTCGCTCCCTCCGCCTCCCCGCTCCTCTATCTCTCAGAAGACAAGCCACTTACTAGGGTGACGTAAATTCTTGTGTGTAAAAGAGGGAGGGTGTAAGCAGGTTTTGGCTGCCAAGCAAAAACCTGAAAAAA
>Ga0137403_10006351_pt1 | contig 13544 bp, 15 predicted proteins | sample CZOMad2_1_16fung_FD_122057 | JGI IMG/M metagenome (GOLD analysis project Ga0137403, IMG submission 122057) | Vadose zone soil fungal communities from Angelo Coast Range Reserve, California, USA - CZOMad2_1_16fungal (Hybrid Assembly) | ecosystem: Environmental > Terrestrial > Soil > Vadose zone... | reverse complement strand
CTTCCATGGGCCTAGAGTCTACACTGCTTGCGTCGGGGAAACAGGAGCGTCCGTCCCGGTGCGCAGTTGTCCGGTAAGCGTTAACCAGGCATTGGGAAACCGGAGCTAAGTGGAAGGGGTGATAATCTGTATTCCTGATGCGCTCCGCGGACCATTTCAAGGTAGTTGACCTGCCCTCGCTCATTTGGCCTTCCAACATCACTATTCCATCCAAACGATTTCGCCTGTTCGTCGCCGCTGATACGGAGAACAACACGGTCGATGTTGTATCGGCGTTTGCGAATGCCGCGCTGGAAAAAGGCATGGTTTACTTCTGCAGTTGGGGGCCTGGTTGCGAAAGATTTCACGACATCGTGGACGAAGTGATTCTTGAAGACGACTTGGGAGACAGGCACTTCGTCGGCGCAGATGAATCAGCATGCATGACGACATGGCACGCGAAACATGAATTGGATGAAGCTCTCGATTTCTTTGCCAGGTTTACTCGTCCTTCGGGTAGTTTTGAACCTGACAGCGACTACTGGGTAGCCGTTAGCGTCGGCAATGCGGAATGGGCGGCCTCGATTCGCCGGATACTTGGGTCCACAACTTTTCTGTGAACCAGGTCCACTGGTCCACTTGTCCGATTAGCGTTAACCAGGCATTGAGAGTGGTGGCTATCGATCCACATTATCCAGCACCCAAATACCACCCGACACTTCCGCCATATTCAGCACCAGCTTGTTCTCGCTGAGAGAGAGTTCGACTAGCGGTATCCATCGCGGAATCATCGGGCCATGCCCTTCGAACGCGGATACGCGAAACGGTTCCCCAATTGGCTTTCCTTGGGCAGGGTCGAAGTGAATGCCCCACACATTGAAAACACCACCCCTTCCTGAAACAAAGTATAGCGTATTTCCATCCGGCGACCAGCGAGGTTTATCGTCCCAATGCTTGCCGTCGGTAATCCGCGTCCACGCGCCACCCGCCGCGGGTACCACGTAAAGCGCGGATTCCGCGATCGTCGGCGAGTTTCCCGTGGCCTCAAATACAATCCATCGACCGTTAGGCGAGAAGTGTGCTTGGTAAAGATCGTACTTTGGATCCGAAATGATTTTTCTCGCCGCGGTTTCCGCATGCGGTGCCGCTACCACAGGTACCAGCCAGACCTCCTCCTTGGTGTCGGTGGTGGCCTGTGACGACACCAGTAGCGACGCGCCGTCCAGGGACCAGTCGTACGCGAACATTTCGTTCAACGTGGTAAGCGGCTCTTCACTATGGGTTTGGCTGGACCAAATCATCATCTGGTGGGGCATTGCTTCGCTGGATTTCTTGCGCTCGTACACGAGCCGTAGGCCGTCGGGAGACCACAGAGGCCCGACGCGACTATATTCGTCGGCGATTATCGGAGCTTCGCGTCCATCGGTTAGCGATTTCTCCCACAGCTCATAGTCCCCACCGCGGCGCACAGAAAAAGCAACGTGCTTGCCGTCGCGCGACAGGTTTGGCCCAAAGGCGGTCCGCCCGGCTGCCGTAATCGGCTGACCTTTATCGGTGATGCGGCCTTTGTTGGCATCGAACGGGAACAGCCAATTCCGCATCTGCTGTGATTTCGCGGTGAAGGCCAGTTGTCGCCCGTCTCCGGAGATCGCCAGACTTCCATCAGGTCCAGGTCCGGTGGTCAGTCGCTCGACCGCGGTTGCCCGCAACGTCTCCGGTTCGATTGTCATCTTCCAAATGTTGATGGCTCCTCTGTAACCGCACTCGAAATAAAGAGCCTTGCCCGAAGGTGACCAGGAAAAGGAAAACTCTCCCAGGTGTTCCCCGCCCACGTTACCATTCGCTATTTCTTCGAGTTCGTTCTTGATTGCTGGGGCGATCTCCATTTTGATGGCTTCTCCCCCTGATATCGGCACCGTCCAGATGCCGGGGCTTGGCGCAGCATCCGAACTGAGTTGGTGGCCCCTGTCCAATGACGAGACCCAGACCGACACTCGCTTTCCGTCTGGATGCCAAATGGCTGCAGCCGGCCAAACCTTGTGCTGCGCCAGGAATTCGACCAAAACCTCGCTTGGCGGGCTGTCGTCAAGATGGGCTACGTAGAATTTGTTTAGTTGATCAATCGGCGCAAAATGCGTCTGAAACAATATTTGGGAACTATCTGGCGACCAGCGTGGAAAATATCCAAACGACGAAATCCTGCGTTCCAATCCTACTCCGCCCAACGCAGGCACGATATATAGGCCTCCTTCACCCTCCTCGGAACGATAGGCAATGTATTTTCCATCGGATGACCAGTCCGGTTGCCAATGGTGGCCAGGTCCTCTTGTGATTTGCACGGGATCGCCGCCGCTGACCTGCTGTATCCAGATGTCAAATTTTCCGCCGCGATCGGAGCTGTAAGCGATGTAGCGGCCATCGGGCGACCAGGTCGCTCCGATCTGCAGGCCGTCGTCAAACGTGACGCGAGTGAGAGTTCGCTGCCTCGGCGACGGGGGAGCGTGGCGTCCCTTATAGACAAGAAATCCTGTACCGGCCAGCAGTGTCAAAGCGCCGAGCAGTGATGCGCCCAGAATCCGCCACCGTCGTGGCGCCGCGGTATCGGTCGTCGTGGTCGTAGCAGGCCCAGCGCTATGGCGGTCACCGTCCAGCGACGCGATGAATCGGTAACCCCGGCGCGGGAGCGTTTCCACAAAGCGCGGGCTTTCCGCAGAGTCGCCCAGCACCTCGCGAATCTTATTGATGGCGCTGTTCAGGTTGTGGTCAACATCGACGAACGTGTCGGGCCATAGCCGCTTCTGTAATTCTTCCCGCGTCACCACTTCGCCGGGCTTCTCCAGCAGAATAGTCAAGACCTGAAAGGGCTGGCCGGTGAGTTTGAGCTTCGATCCGTCCTTGCACAATTCTCCAGTCCGAAGGTCAACTTCGAAGGCTCCAAACCGGACCAACCGCGCGGCACGGACAGTTTCTTCCACAACGTTTGCCTCAAATTTCACCAAGTCTAGCATTGATTGTCCCTGAGCAACGCGCCCTGCGGCCTCCTTCCGCAATCCACCCGATCTTCTAAGTTGTTTCAATTGAGCAAGTTGCCGCACTAAATTTTCTTTCGACCTCTTTTTGACCCTGAATGGAGAGCTGATGCATTGAGGTAGCCACTCACGAAGCCCAAGGTCGTCGTCACCGCGCAACCCGCGGAGGAGGACGACATGAAAATCAGGATTGGCCGACAACATTCGGCGCTGGGTGAGACCCGCTGGCGTAAGTTTTCTCGTTGGGTTGGGCTGAGCCGTGGGAGGAGCCGTGGGAACCGGTTGAGCACGGCGGCCCTTCTAATAGCCGTCACCATCACTTGCTCGGGATCGTCTGGAGCGAGGGATATAGGAAGCCCTGAAGAGCAATATGGCGAAATACCGTTCGGTCTCTACAACGGTAACCTGATCGTCGTCAAAGCAACTGTCGGGTCCGTCAAAAATGTGAACTTGATACTTGACACCGGCACCAGCGCGACGGCGATCAACCAGGTAATGGCTGACCGCCTCAATCTATGGGGAAAGTCTATATCGCTACAAACGCTCAATGGGACGATTCAGGTGGAAAGTGTGACGCTGCCCCGCATTCAGATTGGCCCGCTGCACGCGGACTCCATCAGGGGCGTGGTTGAGGACCTCAGCTTCCTGGAGCGGAGCCTCGGCATTTCCTTGGGCGGAATTGCTGGCCTCGACATCCTGCGCTCCGCAAGCTTCGCGATTGATTACCGCAGACAGAAGATCATTTTTGGGCCTATCGCTCCAAGTGAGAAAGCAGTTCATTTTGAAACTCAAATTCCCTACCTTTCGGTGAAGGCAAAGATCGCAGGACAGGAGGTCCGCTTACTCGTTGACTCGGGAACCGCAGGCTTGCTTGTCTATCGCAACCGGTTTGGGGCCGCGGTGGAACAATTCCATATCGATCCGCATGCTTCCATATCCACCCCTGCTGGTGGAGGGACTCGTGTCAGATGGCTTTCCGCTGAGGTGTCGCTCGAAAACAGTAATCTGGGGAAGCGCAACGTGGCAATCGTTGATGTCGACGCTGGTCCTCAAGATGATTTCGATGGCCTCTTTGGACTCGCGACAATGGGATTTCGCAGGGTGTCTTTCGATTTCGAAAACGGGCTATTCGGATGGGAGTGACGGATACAGAAACCTACACCCAAAAACTTGGAGCGTGGCTGGGGGTTGAAGCCCGGCTTTCCGATGACGGAACGAGGGCCTGAAGAGCCTGCTCTGCCGGTTCGGGTGATCGGTGGAGTGGATTTGGGCGTGTGACGACTCGGTTCAGACCTTCACTGCGTCCAGGATATCCGGTAGAGCGCTCCGAAGCGTCCGTGCGCACCGTAGCCAGGCTGTCCCTCCACGACGACATGGACGTGTATACCCGTCGGCGTAGTCGTCACCGTGGCGCCGTCAAAGGCGTCGGCGGCGTTCTTGTGTCCTTCCCGAATCGTGCCGAAATTTGTGGCTGGAATCACCTCTTCCTTAAATGCAACTCCGGTCGCCCCCGGAGGCTTGGGGATGGGTGCGGCAAGATCGACATCCAGCGAGGTAGTCTCGCATGAGCCCACCAGGCAATTCTCCGCGCTCACCGCCACCGACCGTAAGGTGGTTGTGTGAGGTTTCGGGGACAAGATAGCAATCATGTCCGGCGGATGCATTTCCGTCCATCGCGCCTGGTTCGTCGGATCTTCATCGGAGCGATTGCCTGCCCAGCGGACCAGCGCGATCCGCTGTTGTGTCTTGATACCGTTCGTATTACAGGCGGGACCTAGATTGAATTGTCGGCAGAAAAACTGCGCCGGGATTCCCTCTTCCGTGTGCGGGGAATCTGTGACCAACTCGCCATACATTCGCACATAATCGCCGTCGCCCAGGGGATTTTGCCAAGACAGGGGGTGCGTCGGGTCGAAAGGCCAGACTGTATTTTGGGTGTCATGAATCGGTCCCCCGTGCTTGGGGCCACCGCCACCATGGACCCATGGGATCTGACAATCCTGACCGTAGGAACTCCAACTGCTCGGAGCAGCTGCTCCGTTGTGTTGCAGTGGAACGTAACCGTTGAGTTCAACATGAACATTGGGGACGCCGACAACGGTTCGAACGGTGGCGTCATGGGCTTGCTCGTCGGAGACATGTACGACCAGATTGCCCGGGCGTAACAGTTGCGTCAGTGGCATGCCCACGGAGTCCGCCCAGTCTGGATCGATTTCCAGGTTGTAGTGCCAATCGGGATCGGCTGCATTGCACCCTGTATCGTGCTCGGTGATCCAGCCACGCAACTCGACCAGCCAGGTGCGCTGTCCGCCGTACGAGACCGCCGTGCCGCTCCCGATTTCCAGCGGATACCACTTCACGCCATTGGTAGGAAAAATCGAACTAGCGGGCGGATCCTGGACATACTTTCCAGCATTTTCCTGATACTGCCGCGAAGCGTCGACAACCTTGTCTGACCCAGGGCAATTGTTGAAAGCGGCCAAACAGGTTATTGCCAGCAAAAAGCACACCATCCGGAACATAGGCACCTCCGAGCAGCCAGTGAAGGCCGCCATTCTACCTCAGATTTCGACCGCTCCGTAAAGGGCTGGATAGCCCTGTCTCTTGTTCCTGTTCTTGTTCTTGGTGACCCAAACAACGCCAGGGGTGCCCGCCCTGTTGCGTTCGTTCCGAAAGGAGCGAACCACAACGCGTCAGACCCACTTTTTTCATGACTCACTCGGGAGCCGACTAGTTCGTGGGTGTCAGTAATACGGTTTCCCAGTGCCCACTCGGATTCTTCGCCCAACACAGAATCTGGCCAGAATCATTGATATTGCTGGCAATCCTGAGTGCATACCCCATTAAATTGGGAACGTGATCGTTCAAATCCGATATGGCTCCGGAGTGGTACAGGAAGGGACGGCTGATGTTGTCGGGCATTTGCGTATAACCCACCACATCCCCGGCTTGATTGATGCTGTATCCATAAGTTCCCAGCGTTGATCCTAAATTGCCGACATTGGAACACGCGCCCGCGCGGCAGACTGCGGTGTAGTAAGTGGAGCCCCGGTAGGGAATGAACCTCCGTTGGGTGCGGCTGATGATGACGACGCGCCAGGCGAGATCGGTGATGACAACGATCTGGCCGGCGTCGTTTATGGCGGGGGCGCGGCTGTCATAGACGGTATTGCCCGGGTCGAGATCGGTCATGACGCCGTTCACGCTGATGAAAGCACGGTCGATCCCGCTGGGATACAAATTATCGCCGACGATCTGGCCGAGGTTGTTAATGGCCCAAGCCGTGGTGTCGAGGCCCTGAGGGAGAGTGCCCAAATCGGTCATGTGTCCGCCGGTGAAGGCGAAAGCGTGCCAGACGGGATTGCCGGTGCTGGGAACGGTGGCGGAGCCGACGATGGTGGCGCTGTCATTCATGGCCAAAGCCACGGTCTGGCCCGAGTTGTTGAGCCCACCGCTGCCGCCGAGCGTGCCGATATCGGTCAGAAAGCCCACCGAGCGGCTGAAAATGCTCGGGGTGAATAGGTAGGAGTGGAGGTCGGGACCCCAGGACCGAAAGGCGGCAAAGCCGTTATTGTTAACGGCGACTCCGTCGCCGAGGGTGAGGTTGATGGAAGTAGCGACGCCGGCATGATAGATGAACGCACCGTTGATGACGTTGTCATATCCGACGACATATCCGGCGTTGTTGAGGCCCTCGTAAGGCCCGCCGACCACATCGGAAAACCCGGCGAAACCTAGAGGAGTGAGGGTGTATTGCTGGGCCATAGCGGTTATTGGCAGACAGAGAAATGTTGTTATCAGGAGGTTGTGTGCGATGCGATGAAGCTTCATAGTGGGTTCCTTCGGTCCGCAAACGTCGACTTCCACTAGGTACAACGGAAAACGTCGACGATTTGGCTCAGACAAGAGAACTTTTTGTGCGGGGTGTGGCCAAGGCTTTTGAGCTCTCTTTTTGTACGTACCGGACCGTCGGGTCTTTTTAATGACCTCTGATGATCTCCTACCCTTGTTCCGCGACGAGGAGATTTGCATCTCGCGCGATGATCCAACGGCCGTCATCGTTCTTCCGCAGAATCGTCAGGGTATAGCCGGAGCGGACGATGGGGTGTCCGGCCGGAGGCGTGACGAACACCTTCAAACGGTTTCGCATCCAAGCCCATTGGCCCAAAATCTTGAGTTCCACAATTTCGCTCTTCCCATCGATTTGAACGCCCTTCATGCCCTGGCTGCTGGCTGCGAAAGCCTCCCTGTCGAAAGGTTCTTTGCCAGGCACCATGAACACTACGTCGTCGGACATCAGGCTAAGGACCATCGCTGTATCCCCGGCTTTCGTCGCAGAGAGCCATGTGGCCACTAGGTCGCGAATAGCCTTCTCGTCAGCGTCCATCAGAATCTCCTCGGGGTCTGGGATCGAATGGCATCTTTCGCCGTCCAAACGCCCTAGTAAGCAGTTTCGTCGTGTTGCTTTCACCGGCCGCCGGGGCGGAGTGCCACACAGTTGGGCGTAACCACCACTCCGTCGCAAACGAGCTCGCCACCAGTCCGTGATGCGCACGGGCGCGTGAAACTTTCGGAATTCACTCGTGAACAGCATACGGGGATCACGAGGTACGCTCGCTTAGAAGCCACACATCCCGTCGAACATAGAAGAAACAGCAGCAAGCACCCGTCTTGCAGCATTGTGGTCCAACCAAACAGCCCCACTAAGATGCCGCAGTTTTGACGGCGCACGCCGAGTACAGCAAAACAATGCAAGGGGTAAGAACACTTGGTGAACAGTAATGCGGTGTCCACTGTAGTGAGGCGAACTGCTGGACATATAAGGCAGGTGCCGAAACTCTTCCTGATGGCCTCCGCTCTGCCTGGTATGCGGTTTGCGTCCACGGCTTTGGCGGCGAAAAGGCTCGCCGCCTGCCCAGCACGAATCGTTTTGTTTTCCTCCTCGATTCATGACTTTTGAGCCGCCTGAGGCGGCCAATCGAGTGTTTCAATACCGAACTGCTTGGCGTACTCGGCGTTCAATCGCCGCCAGTGGCCGAACTTCATGGCGTCGGGGCCGACGAGGCGCCCGAGGGGAGTTCCGCTGAGAAGATGATCCAGAACGTCGAAACAAATGTGCCAGCCGGCAGCACCCATGGCGATGAAGCGGTGACCGATATTGGTCCACAGTCTCAGGCGCGTGCCGCCACTCAAGGCTTCCAGCTCCCACCGCATATCGAAGCCACCCCACTTATACTCCAGCGCCGTGGGAGGGTCGGCTCGCGTCACGGTTGTTTCGGTAGCGTGCAGCGTGGGCGCCCCGACCGTCGTGAGCTTCACCGTGCTTCCAACTGTACCCAGGCTCCCATCGGCGTCAAAGGGAGCCCACTCGCGCAGATGCGCTGGATCGGTCAGGGCCTGCCAGACCTTCTCCGGCGAGTGGCGCAGTTCTCGAACGAGAATGAGGGTCCACTTCTCTTCCCCGTTTGGTCCGCGCTCCTTTCGTACCTGCGCCCCGCTGGCTGGACCTGGTGTGTACTGCTGGGGACCGATCATTTTCATTCTCCTTCTGACTTCCGCTTAGAAACTCTGATCAAGCTGCAATGAGCTGTGTGGAGGTCCCCCCGGCAGAGTTCAGGGCAGGCTCTTCGACTACGCTCAAGAGGGCAGAAAAGAACAACTTTGCAACTTAATCAGAGTTTCCCTTAACGTCAATAGTGTGCCAATTGGGTGAGCTGAATGAGGTTGCCGCAGGTGTCGTTCAGCATCGCAATGGTCGAGGCGGTAACATCGGTCGGCGGCATGGTGAACTCGGCGCCGCGGGCCTTGATCCGCTCGTAGTCGCCCTTGACGTCGTCGCTGTAAAACATGGCAGCGGGCTGGTGCTGTTGAAATATTGCCTGCTGATACGCTTTGGCTGCGGGGTTGGTGTTCAGCGCCAGCTGTAGCTCGGTGCCATCCGGCTCGTCGGGCGAGGCCACGGTCAGCCAGCGATATGGGCCATTGCTGAAATCGCTCTTCTTGGCGAAGCCCAGTACTTCGGTATAGAAGCTCAGGGCCTTGTTCTGATCGTCCACGTACACGCTAGTCACTTTGATTTTCATTTCGTTTCTCCTTGTTGGTTTGCGGTTTGGGCCGCGACGTTTTCTCCTTGCCTTGCTTTTTCCTTGTCTTGCTTCTCGTTGGCGTTGATGGATCCATGCGGTCGAGATGCCGTTCGAGAGCATCCAGGTGAGTGGACCAGAACCGGCGGAACTGAGCCAGCCAGGCATCCACCTCCTGAAATGGTTCAGGCATCAGCCGGTAGAGACGGTGCTGTGCGTCCACCGTGGATTCCACGAAACCGGCATCTCGCAGCACGCGCAGGTGCTTGGACACGGTCGGCTGCGACATGCGAAGTTGACGCTCGATCTCTCCCACCGACTGTTCTGACGAGACCAGCAGGCTCAAAATCGCGCGACGGCTCGGCTCAGCAATGATTCCGAAGACAGATTCCATGTCCAGTGTATACGTCACAGGGCATATACGTGTCAAGGCATATTTAGCAAAGGCCAGGCGCCGGCTTCAGTCGGCGTGGTTGGATGCACCGTCCGATCCGTTTTTGGCGGATGTGACTCAGAGCACTGCACGCGCTCCAGCGGTCGCCCAGACGCGTGCCAGATCACCCAGAAACGGCAACCCAGGCCACGCTATTATTCTGAAATGTGACCGAAAAGCCAGACACACACTGCAAGACACCATTTCGCAAGAGTTTTCTCCTTTCCTTTGTTCGATGGCTTGCCATCGGCATGGCGCTTCTTTGGTCGCTCGCCGCGCTTATCCTTCTGGCCGCCCGGTGGATCGACCCACCGTCAACCGCGGTGCACATCCAGCGCCACTTGCAGGCCTGGATTCACAACTCTCCATATCACGAACGCTATAAATTCATTCCCCTCGGCCAAATCTCGCCCGATCTCCAGCACGCCGTAGTCGCCGCGGAGGACGCGCGCTTCTACCAGCACCATGGGTTCGATTGGCACGAGATCCAAATCGCTGCCGAAGACGATTTGGAAAGCGATCGCACTCGCGGAGCTTCAACCATTACGCAGCAGCTTGTAAAGAACCTATTTTTTGGAACGGGCCGCTCAATCCTCCGCAAGGGAGCGGAGTTCACACTCGTGCCGGTGGCCGAATTCGTCCTCGGCAAGCGGCGCATTCTAGAGATCTATCTCAATGTGGTCGAATGGGGTCCTGGTATTTATGGTGCAGAGTCGGCATGCCGTTACTACGACGGAACAACTGGCCGGAACCTCGGTCGGGAACAGGCGGCACGGCTCGCTGCGATTCTGCCGGCTCCCCTGAAGCGACGGCCCGAGCGTATGAATAATTACAGCGCGCGCATCCTTGAGCGGATGGGTCAAATGGGTTGGTAATCGCGAGTAACCTCTCACTAAAACCGCGTTGATTTCTCTCGCGGCGAGTTCTGAGAGGCATCCAGGAAAGCTCGCGGTCAGAAACAGATGGTATTATCGCGGCGGGAGTCAACCAGTGGGGCCGACAGAACCTAAACTTCAGAGCGGAGCCATAGAGCTCTACAACGATTTCATTCACGGTGATTAGTCGCCGCGCTTTCATCGAGGGCGTGCAGCGACTGGCAGGCGGTCTGGCGGTAGCCACGGTCATCAACGCATTGATGCCGAATTATGCGCTGGGCCAGCAGGTTTACCGCACCGAACGCCCCGAGCCGGTTCGTGTGCCTTGTTCCCGACAACCTTTCCTTTAAGTCCTTACGTTGCTCACTCGGAAGCTCAGCTTGGATTTTCCCCAGCGGCCGACAAAGCCCGCAGATTGCTCCGTAAGAGGTTCGGGTCTCCGTCCGGAAGCAGTCCCTCAATTTCCCGATGAACGCGCTCCCAGACGGGAACAGCCTTAGTCAACAATGTCATCCCTTTCGGCGTCAAAGCCATTAGACGGCTGCGCCGGTCTGAGGGGTCTGCTGCCACGGTGACCAATCGACGACGTTCCAGCGGTTTCAATGCGGCCGTCAACGTGGTGCGATCCATAGCCAGCAAGGATGCCACGGCCGCCATCGGCGGGGGCTGCGGCCGGTTGAGGGACATCAGCATCGAGAACTGGCCATTCGTGAGGTCAAGTGGCCGTAGCGCCTCATCAAAACGACGAGCTAGGGCCCGTGCCGCGCGTTGCACATGAAGGCAGAGGCAACAGTCGCGAACCAAGAGCGTAGTCTGATGAGGAACCTTTGCCCGATTTGACATATTTCTGTAATGTTGATATCAACGTATTGTACCCGCTTGGAGGACAAAAGTGCAGACTCATTCCGTCGTATCCCAGGAACAATGGCTGACTGCGCGCAAAGCGCTGCTGCTGAAAGAAAAGGAATTCACCCACCTGCGCGACAAGATCAACACAGAGCGTTTGGCTTTGCCTTGGGTGAAGGTCGAGAAGAACTATGTCTTCGACACTCCCGAGGGCAAAAAGACCCTATCTGACCTGTTCGATGGCCGAAGCCAGCTCATTGTGTATCACTTCATGCTGGGCCCGGGCTGGGAAGCAGGCTGTCCCGGGTGTTCGTTTCTCTCCGATCACATCGGTGGCGCCCTTCCCCACCTCGAACATCACGATGTCACCTGGACGGCCGTGTCCCGCGCGCCGTTGGCGGAAGTCGAGGCGTATAAGAAGCGCATGGGGTGGGGATTTCCCTGGGTGTCAGCCTCCGGCACCGACTTCAACTTCGACTACCATGTTTCGTTCTCGGAAGACGCACTCGCATCGGGTAAAGTCCTTTACAACTTCACCGAGATGCCTGTACCTGCCGGGTCGACCGAAACGGAGCTCCCCGGCCTGAGTGCATTCTGTAAGGACGACTCCGGCCAAATCTTTCACACGTATTCGAGTTATGCCCGTGGCGGTGAGGAGTTGATCGGTACACTCATGATTCTCGATCGCGCGCCGAAAGGACGGAACGAGAAAACGACCATGGATTTCGTGCGCCGTCACGATGAATACGAAAAGAAACTTAAGCTGCATGATTGTTGCGCGTAAGCATTAGAGACGATGAGGAGGCGCGACCGCGCTTTCTCATTCCAGAGTTCAACCGAACCTGAAGAGAAGGAATAGACGATGAAACTACATACCTATCTCAACTACGGCGGCAATTGCGCACAAGCCTTCCTCTTCTATGAAAAGCATCTCGGCGGAAAGATCACAATGATGATGACCCATGCAGAGCAGCCGAATGCGAAGGATGTACCTCCCAGTCAGAAAGATGCCATCCTGTATGCCCGAATGAACATCGGCGAGACCGACCTGATGGGAAGTGACGTGCCCTCGGAACGTTTTCAGCCGATGCGCAGCGTGTATCTTTCGCTTTCGCTGAACAACATCGGCGAAGCCGAACGCATCTTTGCTCTGCTTTCCGATGGTGGTGAGACCTTCATGCCGATGCAGGAGACATTTTTTGCCCACCGGTTCGCGATGCTGCGCGATAAGTTTGGAACGTCCTGGATGATCATTAACGAGCGCATACCATGAATCAGAAGACTCTCAGGATGATTGCATCAGGAATGCTCGTACTTGTTGCAGCGCTTAGCTCGGCGAAGGCACAGATGTTCGCGGCCAACAAAAGCCATCAACATTCGGGGACGGCCTTTTCCAGTTGGATGCACCCAATCTTTATGTAGCAATGACGCGCGGTTCAAAGTTATCGGTTTATGTTCGAAGACCATGCTGCTCAATCCGGGGGGGAAATGAGAAATCTAATCTTCGCAATCAACACGACCCTAGATGGCTGCTGCGACCATACCAAATTCAATGCCGATGACGAAACGCTTGAGTATTTTACGCACCTCACGCGAGATGCTGACACATTGCTCTACGGGCGTAAAACCTATCAATTGATGGTTCCTTATTGGCCCGATGTGGCGAAAGACCTTTCCGGGCAGACAAAAGCCGACATCGAATTTGCCCAGGCATTTGACGCCATCAACAAAATTATTGTTTTCTCACGATCATTAGACAGCGCTGAAGGGGGAAAAACGAGAATCGTTCGTACGAGCCTTCACGACGAAGTACTTACATTGAAACAAGAACAAGGCAAACATATTTTTACCGGTGGTGTAACTATTCCTTCACAACTTGTAGAGCTTGGTCTGATTGATGAATATCATTTCGTGGTTCACCCGATAGTTTTAGGAGAAGGGAGACGGTTCTTTGAAGGTATTAGCCTGCCGGAGAAATTACAATTGAAACTTGTTGAGTCCAAGCTTTTTAAATCAGGATGTGTTGCGCTTCGTTACTTGAAACAGTGACGGAAACAAATTGGCAAACGAGGGACAGACGGGGTATTCGCCTCTCCCAAATCACCTCTTTCAGATCAAGCGGAAATGTACGGTTTGAGACCGAAAGAATTTTCAAGTTCCCGCGATCCGATTTGTTAAATGTTGGCCTCGCAGACTTCGCACAAACCGACTTCTGGCCCGGAACAGTTTCCGGATTGCTCGTTGAACGCGAGCGTACTGCTCGGCGCGCCTCGCCCGGACCTGCGAGCACGTTGACTAG
>Ga0137403_10006350_pt1 | contig 13544 bp, 13 predicted proteins | sample CZOMad2_1_16fung_FD_122057 | JGI IMG/M metagenome (GOLD analysis project Ga0137403, IMG submission 122057) | Vadose zone soil fungal communities from Angelo Coast Range Reserve, California, USA - CZOMad2_1_16fungal (Hybrid Assembly) | ecosystem: Environmental > Terrestrial > Soil > Vadose zone... | reverse complement strand
TTCCTCGTCATCGTCCTCGGAGGGGCGGGTAACTATCCCGGCGCACTGCTCGGCGGGATACTGCTCGGGCTGATCGAGCAGGTGGCGTCTCTGTTTCTGACGACCCAGCTCTCGGAAGTCGTGGCCTACGTGCTGCTCGTGGTCGTCCTTCTCGTGCGGCCGACCGGGCTCCTCGGAGGCCGGGAGACGTGATCCGCCGGGGCGCGGCCCTCGCGGCGCTGGCGGCCGTCGTGGCCGGGCTCGCCGCGTACCCCGGGTTCGCCAGCGGCTACGGCGTGCGAGCGACGCTGCAGATCTTCATGTGGATCGTGCTGGCGAGCTCCTGGAATCTCATCTCGGGGCTCACCGGCTACGTCTCGTTCGGCCACGTGGCCTTCTTCGGCGCCGGCGCCTACACCGGCGCCATCCTGGTGGCCAAGGTGGGCTGGCCGTGGCTCCCGGCGGCGCTCGCGGGCGGAGTCGCCGCTGTCCTCCTCGCGCTCGTCATCGGCTACCCGTGTCTGCGCCTGAAAGGGCCATACTTCGCCATCGCTCTGCTGGGACTCAACGAGGTCCTTCGTGCGCTCGTGTCGTACTTCGAAGGTCTCACCGGCGGCGGCAACGGACTGTCGCTGCCGACGCTCGACGCGACGCGGGCGATCTACTACGTGATGGGCGCGCTGGCGGTGGCGGTGACGGCCATGACCTACGCGATCATCACCTCGCGCTTCGGTCTCCGGCTCATGACCATCCGCGAGGACGAGGTGGCGGCCGAGGCGATGGGCATCGACACCTTCCGCCACAAGCTGGTCGCCTTCCTGCTCTCGGCGGTGGGGCCCGGCATCGCGGGCGCGCTGACCGCGCGCGACCAGGGCTACATCGAGCCGATCAGCGTGTTCCCGCTGGCCATCACGGTGACGATGATCGTGATGGCGCTCTTCGGCGGCAAGGGCACGGTGTTCGGTCCGGTGCTGGGCGCCGCCGTGCTCTTCGTCGCGCAGGAGATCGTGTGGGCGCGCTACCCCTACGTCCACCCGCTGCTCTTCGGCGCCATCATCGTCGGCGTCGTGCTGTTGATGCCGCGCGGCGTGCTCGGCCTGCTCCAGCAGCGCTACCGGCTGCCGAGGACGATCTGATGCGCGCGGCCACCGTCGGCGGCGCGGTGGTGGTTGCCGCCTTCGGCCTGCTCGTCGTCGTCCTCCTCGTGCTCTCGCTGCCCTGGCCCCTCGTCCAGGACGCGCCGGTCATGCACTACATCGCCTGGCGGATCGGCGAGGGTGACGTGCCGTACCGCGACCTCTACGACATCAACCAGCCCGGCGTGTACGTCCTGCACCTGGCGTTGCTGCGCACGCTCGGCTCCGGCGACGGCGCGTGGCGCGCGTTCGATCTCGCCTGGCTGGCCGCGACGGCCGGCGCGGTGGCGCTGCTCGCGGCGCGGTGGGGCGCCGTCGCCGCCGCCGGCGCCGCGCTGGCGTTCGCCGCCTACCATCTGGCCGGCGGCGCCTGGCAGGCCGGCCAGCGCGACTTCCTGCTCTGCGTGTTTCTCGTCGCCGGCGCGCTCGGCGTCGCGCGCTGGCTCGAGCGACGGGGCGGAGCGTGGAGCCTCGCCGGCGCCGGGCTGGCGCTCGGGGCCGCCGTCGGGCTGAAGCCCTACGCCGTGCTGTTCGCGGGCGCGCTCGGCCTGGTGGTGCTGGTGGCCGCCGCGCGGCGCCGCGACATCGGCGAGGCGCTCCGCTCGCTCGGCGCGTACGTCGCCGGCACGGCGGCCGTGCCCGCCGCGCTCGGGACCTGGCTCGCGCTCGCCGGCGGGCTGCGCGCCTGGGCCGATGTCGTCTTCGGCTACGCCATCCCCGTCTACGGTCATCTCGGGCGCTCGGCGCCGTGGCTCGGCCATCGCTGGCTCGGCTGGATCCCTCTGGGCCTCGCGGCCCTCGGCGCGCTCGTCGCCGCGGTGGCGACGCGCCGGGCCGACGCGCGTCACCTCGTGGCGGCCGTCGGACTCGCGTACGGCGTCGCGCACTACGTCGGGCAGGCGAAGGGCTCGGAGTACCACCTCTATCCGCTCGCGGCCTTCGTCTGCGTGCTCGCGTTCTCCGCGCTGACGCCCGCGCTCGCCGCGCAGCGCGCGCGGCTCGGCGTGCCGCTCGCGGTGACGCTGGCGGCCGCGCTCGTGCTGCTGACGGCCAAGGGGCTGGAGGCGTCGGACGCGCCCTGGATCTGGGACAAGGAGCGCCGCGTGCGCGTCCTCGTCGACGACCTCGGACGGAGCCTGGCGCCGGGGGACACGGTGCAGGTGCTCGACATCGCCGACGGCGGGCTGCACGCGCTGCTGCGCCTCCGAGTCCGGCAGCCGACACGCTTCCTCTATGACGTCTTCTTCTTCCACGAGGCGGATCGCCCCGTCGTGCGCGCCATCCGCGCCGAGTTCGTGGCCGCGCTCGAGGCCAGGCCGCCGCGGTTCATCGTGCTCATGCGCGGCTGGCCGTCGGGCGACTACGACCGGATCCAGCACTTCCCGGCGCTGGCCGACCTGCTGGCGCGCCGCTACGACGTCGTCGTGACGCGCGACGGGTACCGGCTGTACGCCAGGCGGGCGGGGGCGTAGGCGATGCCGCCCGTGCTCTCGGTCGAGGGAGTTTGCCGGAGCTTCGGCGGCGTGACCGCCGTCAACGACGTCTCGCTGTCGCTGGAGCCCGGGCGCATCTACGGCCTGATCGGCCCCAACGGCTCGGGCAAGACGACGCTCTTCAACTGCATCACCGGGATCGAGCGCCTGGACACCGGCCGCGTGAGCTTCCGCGGCGAGCGGATCGACGGCCTCAAGCCCTGGCAGATCGCCCGCCGCGGCATCGGCCGCACGTTCCAGATCATCCGCGTCTTCCCCGAGCTGACGGCGCTGGAGAACCTGCTCGTCGTCACGCGGGGCCCGCGCGCGGAGGCGGAGCGGCGGGGCCGCGAGCTGCTGGAGTTCGTGCGGCTCGGCGAGCTGGCTGGCGAGTACGCAGGCAAGCTCTCCTACGGCCAGCAGAAGCTCGTCGAGTTCGTGCGCATGCTCATGACCGATCCGGCGCTGATCCTGCTCGACGAGCCGGCGGCCGGCGTCAACCGCACGCTCCTCAACGACCTGCTGGACGCGGTGAGCCGGCTGCGCGACGCCGGCAAGACCGTGCTGCTCGTCGAGCACGACATGAAGGTGGTCATGGGTCTCTGCGAGACGGTGTTCGTCCTCGATCACGGGGAGAAGATCGCGGAAGGGCCGCCGGGCGCCATCCAGGCCGACGAGCGGGTCATTGAGGCCTATTTCGGCCGCTAGCGCGCTCCTGCTGGCCGGCTTCGGGGCGTTCGCCGCGCTGCTCGCGTGGCGCTCGCTGCCGTGGCCGCTGATCCACGACGTCGCGCTCATGCACTATGCCGCGTGGCGGATCGCCGACGGCGCGGTGCCGTACCGCGACCTCTTCGACATGAACCAGCCCGGGACGTACCTCGTGCACCTCGCCGTGCTCCGCACGCTCGGCGGCAGCGACCTCGCCTGGCGCGTCTTCGACCTCGCGTGGCTGCTGGCCACCGCCTGCGCGATCGCCGCGCTGGCGGCGCCGTGGGGCGCGCTCGCCGCCGCCACCGGCGCGCTCGTCTTCGCGACGTACCACCTGGCCGGCGGCGCCTGGCAGGCCGGCCAGCGCGACTTCCTCCTGTGCCTCTTTCTCCTCGTGGGCGCCCTCGGCGTGGCGCGCTGGCTCGAGCGCGGGCGGCTCATCAGCCTGGTATGGTCGGGCGCCGCCCTCGGCGCCGGGATCACCGTGAAGCCGCACGCCGCGCTCTTCGCCGGCGCGCTCGCCGCCGTCGTCGCCATCGCGGCCGCGCGCGGGTGCGGCGTCCCGACCGCCGCCGGTGCCACCGCCGTGTTCGTCGTCGCCACCGCGGCGGCCCCGCTCGCCGTCCTCGGCTGGCTCGCCGCCGTCGGCGGCCTCGCCGCCTGGTCCGAGATCGTCACCGGCTACCTGATCCCGCTCTACTCGCGGCTCGGCCGCGCGTCGTCGTGGAGCGTGTACCGCTGGCACGCGTGGATCCCGCTCGCCCTCGGAGTGACGCTCTCGCTGGTCAGCGCGCTGCGCCGTCGCGGCGTGAGCGCGCGTCACGTCATCGCGGCGCTCGGGTTCGCCTACGGCCTCGTGCACTACGCCGTCCAGGGCAAGGGCTGGGAGTATCACCTCTATCCGCTCGCCGCGTTCGCCGCCGTGCTGGTGGCCGCCGAGCTGGAGGCGGCGCTCGCCACGCGGCGCCGGCTCGTGGCGGGTGCGCTCGCCGCGTCGCTGGTGGCGGCGCTCGTGCTGCTCGGCGCCAAGGGCCTCGAGGCGGCGCCGGCCACGTGGTGGTGGGATCGCGAGCGCACCGTCCGCGCGCTCGAGGCCGATCTGCGCGCGCGCCTGGCGCCCGGCGACACCGTGCAGGTGCTCGACACCACGGAGGGCGGCATCCACGCGCTCTTCCGCCTCGGCGTGCGCGAGCCCACGCGCTTCCTGTACGACTTCCACTTCTTTCACGACGAGAACGCGCCGGTCGTGCGCGCGCTGCGCGCGGAGTTCATCCGCGACCTCGACGCGCGCCCGCCCCGCGTGATCGTCGTGTTCGAGCGCGGCTGGCCCGCCGGCGGCTACGAGCGGGTCGAGCGCTTCCCGGCGCTCGCCGAGCGGCTGCGCGAGCGATACGAGCCGGCGCTGACGCGCCCGGGCTACAGGCTCTATGCGAAACGACACGATCCGTAGCATCGTCCGCGCCTACGACGATCCCGTGGTGCGCGCCTACTGCTGGGCGCGCTTCCTGGTGCTGCGCCAGCGCTTCCTCGAGGAGATCGGCCAGTACCTGCCGCCGGCGGGCCCGGTGCTCGACATCGGCTGCGGCTTCGGGCTCTTCTCGCTCTACTACGCGGCGACCGGCCCCGGCCGCTTCGTGCGCGGGCTCGACCTCAGCGCGCGGCGCATCGCGATCGCGCGGCGCGCGGCGCGGCAGCTCGGACTGCAGAACGTGGCCTACGAGCTGGGCGACGCGCGCGACTTCAAGGGCGACAGCGAGGTGGCCGCCGTCTACATGCTCGACATCGTCCACCACGTGCCGCCGGAGACCGTCCCGGCGCTTCTCGCGCAGCTGCGGCGCTGCCTGGCGCCCGGCGGCCTGCTGCTCGTGAAAGACGTGGACACGCGGCCGGCGCCCAAGCGCTGGTTCACGTGGGCGCTCGACCGGATGATGGCGCCGCGCACGCCGGTGCGCTACTGGAGCACCGAGGAGCTGACGGGCGCGCTCGAGCGCGCGGGCTTCGGCGTGCGCCGTCATCTCATGGTGGACCTGCTGCCGTACCCGCACGTCCTCTACATCTGCGAGGCGCGGCGGTGACGCGGGCGCCGCTGCTCGTCGCCCACGGGCTCACCGCCGGCTACGGAACGATGGACATCCTCCACGACGTCTCGCTCGACGTGTACGCGGGCGAGATCGTCAGCATCATCGGGCCGAACGGCGCGGGCAAGTCCACCGCGTTCAAGACGATCGTCGGCTTCCTGCGCCCGCGCCAGGGCCGCGTGATCTTCAACGGCGCCGAGATCACCGGCCTGCGGCCCGACCTGGTGCTGCGCCGCGGCCTCGCCTACGTCCCGCAGGGCCGCATCGTCTTTCCGCAGATGACGGTGCTCGAGAACCTCGAGATGGGCGCCTACACCGAGCGCGATGCCGCGCGCGTGGCCGCGGCGCTCGAGCGCGTCTACGGGCTGTTTCCCATCCTGGGCGAACGCCGCCGCCAGAAGGCGGGGACGATGTCGGGCGGCGAGCAGCAGATGGTGGCCATCGCGCGCGCCCTCATGACGTCGCCCCGGCTCATCCTGCTCGACGAGCCGTCGCTCGGCCTGTCGCCGAAGTTCGTCACGCTGATCTTCGACAAGCTGCTCGAGATGAAGCGCGGCGGGTTCACGCTGATGGTGGTCGAGCAGAACGCGACGCGCGCCCTCGGCATCGCCGACCGCGGCTACGTGCTCGAGCTGGGCAAGAACCGCTTCGAAGGTCCGGGCCAGCGGCTGCTCGCCGATCCGGAGGTCAAGCGGTTGTATCTGGGCGGGTGAGTTTTAAATGGTGGAGCTGAGGGGATTCGAACCCCTGACCCCAAGACTGCCAGCCTTGTGCTCTCCCAACTGAGCTACAGCCCCACGCGAGGCATCACGGTACAGGGCGGGCGACGATCCTGTCAAGGAAGGTGAATGGTGAAACTGAGGTGTGGTGCCGGAGGCGGGATTCGAACCCGCAAGCCCTTGCGGGCACCAGGGTTTGAGCCTGGCGAGTTTGCATTTCTCCACTCCGGCACGAAATCTACGATCCTCGACGTTCAGATTCCACATTGTATATCCATCCGATTCTTGGGCGTCCCGTTGAGCGCCGCGGCGCCACGCCAAGGGGTGTAAGGAATGGTTCAGCTTTCCGTCGTTTTCTCTCGAGGCATGGAACGCTCGGTGCGTGATACATCCAGGCGATCATCCGGATAGATTGCGCTTTGGCATAGCTGAGCTTCCAAAGCGGATGGACGTGCCCCCTGCGCAGTGTGATCGATCCAATGATGCCAGTGAGTCGCGATACGGTCGCCTGTAGCCATTCGATAAATAACCGACTCGCCGAGACGATCGACAGGTAGAGCCGTTCGTAGATGTAACGATGGTTCTTCGACACATGGTAACGATCCGTATATACGACGATAGAGCCATCACCATCGATGCACCCACGGAAGAAGTCGGCGAAAAACTCATCCGGAATCATGAGCGGCCCGAGCGTGAGGCTCTTTGCCGGAGTCAGGCCGAGGCGGAGAAGCCAGTCGTAGAACGCCCGATCGCGCCAGACAATGTGATGACAAATCGTTCCATAGCCACCGACGTGCGGCTTGACCGGTGCTGTGAGGCCGAGGCATCGTCGCACCGTTTCGAGAAGGTCGATGTCCTTCGACACGACTGAGATCGAGGCTCTCTTGCGCCCCAGGTTGCCATCAGTGGCGATCAAGCCGACAACGTATGCGACGTTTGCCGACCACCCGCCGAACGGCGCGCCACGCGCAACACGGAGCCGCCCGGGCGCTGGTCCTCGCCGACGAGCCGGAATTCCGAATCGCACGAGCTGTCGCCTCACTGTGCTCCGGCCGCACTTGAAATGCCGGGCGACCTCAGCCGTCGTGAGCATCTCGTCGATGTACAACCGCCGGAGTGTTACAGCGTCGATGAACACGCAGAAGGAGTACATTCCCCAGCATTTCGCGCGCGGCCCTCGGGGGTCAATGTCCAATCTTTCAGACAGCTCCCCCGCCTGTCTTAACAGATACCAATCCATCCGTAGGACTACGCATGCGACCGAGGCCGCCCAGGCCCCCCTCCGCCCCCCTCGCCCCGCATAAATCCCACGATTTCGGGCCGCATCCGATCGAGACCTCCTTGACGACCCCCCGGCCCTCACCTACACTCGGATTCCGATCCGGTGCCCGCTTCGGGCGGCGTCGATCGCAGGGTTCCAGGGGAAAGGTGTTGGACGACGCACAAGTCCGTGAACGGGTGCGTGGGTTGCTCGCGTCTGGCCGGCTCCCCAGTGACGATCCCGTCAAGCTGTGGGCGGGTCCCAGTATGGCCAAGCCTTGCTCGTGCTGTGGCGAGATCATCAGCACGGCGACCGAGTACGAGCTGGACTTCAGCGGGACCCTCACGATTCTCTTCCATCCGCGCTGCTACGCGATCTGGAACGAGGAGCGCAAGCGCATGACCGACGAGCGCCGCCGCGACCGACCGTCCCAGGCGTCCGGCACCTGACCGATGGGTGAGCGGTCGTTCGCGGAGGACGTCAAGCAGCTGGGGTACGGGCAGGGGCAGATTCTGAGGGGCGAGGGGATCCTCGCCATCACCAAGGCCCTGTTGCAGGCCGGCGTCAGCTACGTGGGCGGCTATCCGGGGGCGCCGATCTCGCACCTGCTCGACGTGCTCGCCGACGCCAACGAGTCGCTGCTCAAGCCGCTCGGCATCTACTACGAGCTGTCGGGCAGCGAGGCGGCGGCGGCGGCGCTCCTCGGCGCCTCGATCAACTACCCGATGCGCGGGGCGGTGACCTGGAAGTCGGTCGTGGGCACCAATGTGGCGTCGGACGCGCTCTCCCACGTCGCCTCCGCCGGCGTGCTCGGGGGCGCGCTGGTCGTGATCGGTGAAGATTATGGCGAGGGCGCCTCGATCCTCCAGGAGCGCACGCACTCGGCGGCGCTGAAGTCGTCGGTGCCGCTGCTCGATCCTCGCAACAGCCTGCAATCCTTCGCGCGGTTCGTCGAAGAGGGCTTCGGGCTTTCCGAGGCGTGCAACGAGCCGGTGTTCTTCTCGATCCGCATCCGCGCCTGCCACATGCGCGGCACCCTGGCCTGCAAGGACAACGTGCAGCCAGCCATCAGCATGCGCTCGCCGCTGCAGGCGCCGTCGTTCAGCCTCGAGCGGATCAACCTGCCGCCCTTCACGTACGCGATGGAGGCCAAGAAGTTCGAGCAGCGCCTGCCCGCCGCGCGGCGCTACATCCTGGAGCACGGGCTCAACGAGCACCGGCCCGGCAGCGAGTCGCACCTCGGCATCGTCATGCAGGGCGGTCTCTGGAACACGACCGTGCGCGGGCTACACCTGCTCGGGCTGGCCGATCTCCACGGCCGCACGCCGGTCCCGCTGCTCGTGCTCAACGCCATCCATCCGCTGGTGCCGGAGGAGCTGATCGGCTTCCTGCGCGGCAAGAGGCGCGTGCTGGTCGTCGAAGAAGGCATGCCGAACTACATCGAGCGCGAGTTGAAGGCGCTGGCCCACGAGGCGCGGCTGGACGTCGAGATCCAGGGCAAGGAGGTCTTCTCGCCGCACGGCGAGTACGTGCCGGCCCTGGTCGTGGGCGGCCTGCGGAAGTTCCTCGTCTCCGCCAACCCGACGGCGCAGTCGGTCACCGCCATCGAGGACCGCTACGCGGCGCTCACCGCGCACCGCGAGGTCGTGCGCGCGGCGTTGCCCGAGCCCGTCTCCAAGCGGCCACCGTCCTTCTGCACGGGCTGCCCCGAGCGGCCGGTGTTCAGCGCGATGAAAATCTTACGGACGCAGGACCCGGCGGTCGGCGACACGCACGTGGCCGCCGACATCGGCTGCCACACGTTCTCGACGCAGGCGCCGTTCAACGTCGGCAACTCCGTGCTGGGTTACGGGATGGGGCTCGCGTCGTCGAGCGCGGTGGCGCCGCTCTTCGGCAAGCGGGTAATCTCGGTGATGGGCGACGGCGGCTTCTGGCACAACGGCCTCACCAACGGCGTGGCCAACGCGATGTACAACCGCCAGGACTCCGTGCTGGTGATCCTCGACAACTTCTACACGTCGGCCACGGGCCAGCACCCCAACCCGTCCACGGGCACCAACGCGCGCAAGGAGCCGACGGGGATGACGATCCCCCAGGCGCTGCGCGGGGTGGGCGTGTCGTGGATCCGCACCGTGGACTCGTACGACATTCCGAAGATGATCGGCACGCTGCGCGACGCGCTGACGACGCGCGTCAAGGGCCTCAAGGTGGTGATCGCGCGCGGCGAGTGTCAGCTGGAGCGCCAGCGGCGGCTCCGGCCGCTCAATCGTACGCGCGTGGCGGCGGGCGAGACGGTGGTACAGCCGCGCTTCGGCGTGGACCCGGACGTCTGCACCGGCGATCACTCGTGCATGCGCCTCAACGGGTGTCCGTCGCTGACGCTGCGCGAGAGCCCCGATCCGCTCCGCGAGGATCCGATCGCGCACGTGGACGACACGTGCGTCGGCTGCGGCGTGTGCGGCGAGGTCGCGCACGCGGCGGTGTTGTGCCCGTCCTTCTACCAGGTGCGGGTGATCGCGAACCCCGGCCCGTGGACGCGGCTCGTCGACCGGCTGCGCCGCGCCGTCATCGGCGCCCTCGCCCCGGCGTGACCGACTCCGGCCTCGTCTCGCTCCTGATCCCCGCCGTCGGCGGGCAGGGGGGCGGCGTGCTCTCGGAGTGGATCGTGGAGGCGGCCGCGCTCGACGGCTATCGCGCGCACGGCACCTCGATCCCCGGCGTCGCGCAGCGGACCGGGTCCACCACCTACTATGTCGAGCTGGTCACCGACCGCGACGCCACCGAGGACCCGGCGTTCTCGCTCTACCCGGTGCCGGGCGCGCTCGACGTGCTGCTGGCGCCCGAGTTCCTCGAGGTCGGCCGCATGATCGAGGCCGGCTTCGTGTCGCCCGCGCGCACCACCGTCGTCTGCAGCACGCACCGGCTCTACACGATCCACGAGAAGACGGCCACCGGCGGCGCGATCTATCCGCGCGAGCGCCTCGACGCGCTGGCGCGCGCGACGGCGCGGCGCCTCGTGGCCTTCGACGCGCTCGTCGTCGCGCGCGAGCGCGGCACGGAGGTGAACGCGGTGCTGCTGGGCGCCCTGGCCGGCAGCGGCGCGCTGCCCGTGGGCGTGACGGCGTTCCGCAAGGCCATCGAGTCGCGCGGCGTGCAGGTCACGGCCAACCTCAAGGGCTTCGAGATCGGCCTCGCCCTCGCCAAGAACTCCAACGGTCATAGCGCCGGACCGCTCGTTGCCGACCGCGCGAGTGAGTGGATTGGGGGGAAGCCGGAGGGGTCCCCCAAGCTGAAGAAAGACTTCGCCGCCGACCTGAAGGCATTACCCGAGTCGGTCAGGGCAGTCGTGGAGCTTGCGCTCCCCCGGCTCGTCGACTATCAGGACGCGCCCTACGCGCGCCGGTACCTCGCGCGCCTCGCGCCGTTCGCCGCGCGCGAGGCCGTCGGGGCCATCGTCGCGCGCCATCTCGCGACGTGGATGACGTACGAGGACGCGATCCGCGTGGCGCAGGCCAAGACGCGCGCCTCGCGCTTCTCGCGCATCCGCGGCGAGGCGCGCGCGGGCGATGCGGTGATCGAGGTCACCGACTATCTCAAGCCCGATCTCGACGAGATCTGGGGGATCCTGCCGCACCGCCTGGTGGCGCCGTTCGCGCGCTGGGCGGAGCGCCGCTGGCCGCACGGCCGGCCGACGCTCGGCCAGCACGTGCGCACCACGACGGTGAGCGGTTACCTGCGCGTGTGGCTCCTCGCCCGGTTACGCGCGCTGCGCCCGGTCTCGTGGCGCGCGCACGTCGAGCACGGGCGCATCGACCGCTGGCTGGCCGCCGTCGCGGGCGCGCTCGCCCGGGACGAGGCGCTGGCATGCGAGGTCGCGCAGCTGGCGCGGCTCGTGAAGGGCTACGGCGACGTGCGCCGGCGGCTCGCGGCGCTGTTCGACACCGGGCTGGCGCTGGCGATGAGCGCGGGGGAGATCGAGGCGCGGCGCCGCGCCGGCTTCGCCGTCTCGACGGCGCTCACCGAGCGGTTCCGGACGCTGGTCCTCGAGGGGCCGGAGGGAGAGGCGCGCGCGGCGGCGCTGGCGGAGGCCGCCAACGCGCGCGTGACCGCCGGAGACCTGGACGGCCTCCGCACGCTCGTGACGCGGATGACGGTCAGCTAGGCGTCGTGGGGGGCGGTTCGGAGGGGGCCGTCGAGGCCCCCTTCGATGTTCTAGCGCGGGCTTTGCCCGCGCAATTCTTGGGGGGCGGCTCGGAGGGGGGCGAAGCCCCCCTTCGATGCTCTAGCGCGGCAGGTCGAGCTCGAGGCCCAACCGTGACAGCGCGACACAAGCGTCGCGCCGGTACTCCACGGTGGCGATCATCGGCGCCTGCCGGGCCACTTCCTTGATCCGATACGCGCACGCGACGTTCTGCCAGTTGCGCGCCTGCTGGCGCTGCTCGTACCCCCACGCGACGGGCAGCAAGATGAGGCTGATCAGCGCCGCGATCCCCATGATCTTCAGCGCTGTCTCGATTTCGGACCGGAAGATTCGCATACGATGCCTCCAGGCACCGAGGAACTAGCATTTCCGTTGCCAGACCCGGTCGGCGCAAGTCGCGATGAACTCGCGCTCTCTGTCGAGGCGGAGGCTGTCGGCGGATGGACACGCTGGGTACACAGGGCAAGGGGATCGCAAGATTGTCCAAGCGCTTACCGAGCCGGGTGAATGGTCAGCGGCTCAGTCGGCGGACGATCTCCCCGAGCCGGCGGGCCTCGTGCCCGGGGAGATTGACGAACGAGAGCGCGGCGCCGTCGGCGCCAACGCGCAGGACGAGCGAGATGATGTCGAGCGGCGCCCCGTCGTCGGGCGGCGTGAACAAGCACTTGATGGCCACGCCCGTCGAGAGCGTCGCTTCCGTCTTCACCTTCATGCCGGTGGCCGACAGCTCCACGCACGTGCCGCTCCACGAGGCTCCGCGGTACTCGCGCAGCGTGACCGGCATCTCGATGTGCGCGCGGGGCGACTGCCGGCGCTCGGCGCGGCGCGCCGACTCCTCGCGCGTCCGGTTGATCGCGTGCGGCTCGAGGAAGATCAGCACGTCGCGCAGCCGCTCGAGCGGCACCGGCTTGCCGACGAAGTCGAGGGCGCCGAGGCGAAGGCACTCGCGCGCCTGACTCTCGGTGGCCACGCCGGACACGGCGACGATCGGCAGGCCGGACTCGCGCACGGGACGCAGCTGCATGAAGTCGAGGCCGCTCATGCCGGGCAGGTGGATGTCGAGGATGATCGCGTCCGGCCGCTCGGACTGCAGCTTGCCGAGCGCCGCCTCCGCGCTCCGCACGAGTATGGGCTGGTGACCGAGCTCGCTCAGGAAGTCGCGGAAAACTTCGCCCAGGTCGGTCTCATCTTCCACGACCAGGACGCGCATTCCCAGCGGGAGTCTAGCACGAAGACTTCGAGCGCGGCCACGTCCGGGCGAGCGAGGGCGCGCCCGGTGCTCCGGCGAGGCGGCCGCCGGAGAAGAAGGCCGCCCAGAACCCGGCCGGCGCCGGCTCGAAGTCGACGGCGCCGAGCAGTCGTCGGGCGTCGAAGCCGTGGGCGAGCCGGTAGGCGAAGCTGTAGAAGGCGAGGATCGAGCGCGGCGTGATCTCCCCGTTGAAGGTGAGGTCCAGCGCGAGGTGCAGCGTCGCTCCCAAGAGGTACGCCACGAGCCAGAGGGATCCTGTCCACCAGGCCGCGAGGCCGAGCAGCGCGAAGAGCTCGTACGAGTGCAGCACGAGCACGGCGTACCGCGTGTGGCCTTCGATGTAGTGGCGGAGGAACGCGTCGGGCGTGAGCCTGCGATCGCGCTCGACGAGCACGTAGTCGGCGACGTGGTCCAGGTCGATGAAGAATCCGCCGGCGGCGACGGCGGCGGTGGCCGTCCACGACCCGGTGAGGGCCGCGGTGCCGGCGCAGGCAATGGCGGTGGTGACGAGGTGGCCTCCAGGACTCATGTCCCTATTGTCACGCAACGCGCGTGCCGCCGCGCCAACCCCTGTTCGGGGGCGCGCGGCGGGCGCCGGATGCGCAGCGGCGTGCCCGGAATGGGGCGCCGACTTCCGGTCCGACCACGCGTGCTATATACTCGGCTTCCGGAGCGATTTCCCAGAGGAGGAGACGGGTGTCGGGGTATGTCCCGGTGGCGATCTTTGCGGCGCTCATCGTC
>Ga0137403_10006349_pt1 | contig 13545 bp, 15 predicted proteins | sample CZOMad2_1_16fung_FD_122057 | JGI IMG/M metagenome (GOLD analysis project Ga0137403, IMG submission 122057) | Vadose zone soil fungal communities from Angelo Coast Range Reserve, California, USA - CZOMad2_1_16fungal (Hybrid Assembly) | ecosystem: Environmental > Terrestrial > Soil > Vadose zone... | reverse complement strand
GAAGGGTGTGCAGCTTGCCGAAAAAGGATTGGAGTCGTGGAGCAAGCGGGCGTGGGTGGATATACCGGCGTTAAAGGATTAACGTCTTAAGATCTACACAGGCAAGAAGGCCTGTGCTACTTGACTTGTGGCCACTTCAACTGTGATGAAGGCGACGGCTTGAACGGTGGCCGATGTTTGCGGCGCGCGATCTTGGATTCCTCGAGTGCGTTGCGGGCCGATGCAAACTTGGATACGTCGGCGTGGGTGATTAGGTAACTTGCGAACTGGACTGCGTGATCTTCCTCGGTCGTGAAAGCGGCGCCCAGGATCTGCAGACAAAGTGTCGGTGCGTCCTGCACTCGAATGCGATATTGCGCCAGGAGCGCCATGTCCGCGCTCAGCATAAATTCCAGATTCTTCGCTGTCCTGGTGGGGCGTTCTCTCGGCATTACACCCTGGAAGCGAAAAATGCGAACGTTGGCTTGCTGGCTAAAGCCCATGTAGAGGAACTGCATGAATACCGCACCTTCAAGCGGCGAGGCCCGTCACATTCGCACACTACGAATGCGCAGGTTCGAACTAGCAACCCTCAAATCGGCGTGAAGAGGAAATTTCGATCACGCCCTATACCGGTATAGGCGGCACTCCGCAAAGCGCCGCCCGAACTGCTTACTCCAAAGTTATGCCAAACTGACCTGTTCCGCCTGCAATCCCTTGGGCCCTCGCTTTACGACAAACGTAACGCGGGCGCCTTCGTCCAACGTGCGGTAACCGCTCGCCTCGATGGCTGAAAAATGGACGAATACGTCCTCACCGTTGTCGCGCTGGATGAATCCAAAACCTTTACCGGCGTTAAACCACTTCACTGTACCTGTTTCTTTCATGTTTCTTTTCTCTCTAGGTGATTAATTTCCTGACGTATCGATTGAGGATGGTCCAATTGCGGAATTGATCGACTTGCTTCGAGCACCTTCAGACTAACCAAACGACGTGAAAGGATTTGTTGCAACCTTACGATACCACGCCGGGGGCTTACGGGCAAGTGCGGATTCTGGGTGATTCTACCCACAAAGAATTTCAAATCCGCCTTAGAAAAACTTTTTGGGACCGCCCGCGCCGCCTCACTGCTATACTGCCGTTGATTGTTACAAGCGACCCAGTCCGCGAACCAGGATAGTCTCTTCCGGGACTACGACCCCGGGCCGTTCTACGACGAGATGTTCGACGCGGACGGTGCGCCACGCCGTTCGGCGCGCTCGCTGTTCCAGCGCATCGCCTCGCTTGATGATGGAGAGCTGAAGCGTTATCAGCAAGCTGCGGAACAGGCCCTCTTTCGAATGGGGATCACCTTCAACGTCTATGGTGATGAGGCCGGCACGGAGCGCATCTTTCCCTTCGACATTATTCCGAGAATCGTTGCGGCGGACGAATGGAGCACGATCGAGCGCGGTCTCCGGCAGCGGGTTCACGCGCTCAACCTTTTCATCGACGATATCTACCATGAGCAGAAGATCCTGAAGGACGGCGTCATTCCGGCCGAGGTGATTCTGTCGGCGAAATCGTTCCGAAAAGCCTGTATCGGATTGAAACCGCCTCGCGGCGTCTGGTGTCACATCACGGGCACGGACCTGGTGCGCGATCGCGACGGACAATACTACGTTCTTGAAGACAACCTGCGGTGTCCTTCCGGCGTCTCGTACGTCTTGCAGAACCGCGAGATCATGAAGCGGACTTTCCCTCAGATCTTCGAGGAGAATCGCGTCCGTCCGGTCGTGGATTATCCGAGTCATTTGTTGCGAACGTTGCAGAACATCGCGCCCGAAGGGGGTTCGCCGCCAACCGTCGCTCTGCTGACGCCGGGAAGTTACAACTCCGCCTATTTCGAGCATTCGTTCCTCGCCAAGTTCATGGGGGTGGAACTGGTCGAAGGGCGCGACCTTGCGGTCATGAACGGGTACCTCATGATGCGGACGACGAAAGGCTTCGAGCGCGTCGATGTCATCTATCGCAGGATCGACGACGATTTTCTCGATCCAACGACGTTCCGTTCGGACTCTCTGCTCGGTGTCCCCGGTATCATGGATGTCTACCATTCCGGGCGCGTCTCCCTGGCGAACGCTCCGGGAACGGGAATTGCCGACGACAAGGTCGTGTACGCCTACGTTCCCAAAATCATCAAGTACTATCTGGGTGAGGATTCCATTCTTCCAAACGTCCCGACTTACGTTTGCTGGGAGGAAAGCCAGCGGCAGCATGTTCTCGATAACCTCGAACGGTTTGTTGTGAAGGCCGCCAATGAATCCGGAGGCTATGGGATGCTGGTGGGTCCGCATTCCACGGCCGACCAGCGCGAAAGATTCAAGATTGCGATAAGTGCCGATCCGCGAAACTACATTGCGCAGCCGACTCTTGCGCTCTCGCGCGTGCCGGTGATCGTGGAAGATCATTTCGAAGGCCGTCACGTCGATCTTCGACCGTACATCCTGTATGGAAAGGAAATCTTCGTACTCCCGGGGGGCCTGACGCGTGTAGCCTTGAGGAAGGGATCTCTGGTGGTCAACTCGTCCCAGGGAGGCGGCAGCAAGGACACGTGGGTCCTGGCCGAAGGTCAGGGAGCTTGAGAATCGCGCACGAAGGCAGGGCAAATTGAAATTGGACGAATCCTGCACCTCAAATCCGAAATCCGAAATGGCAAATTGGACTGTCTCAAGTGCCAGGTCCAATTCGATATTTCGGGATTTCGGATTTGAGATGCAGGATTCGTCCAATTTCACGATGTTTTCTTGCGATTACCGGGAAGGACACCCATGTTGAGCCGCGTTGCAGATTCTCTTTACTGGATGAGCCGCTATGTGGAGCGTGCCGAGAACGTCACACGGTTCATTGATGTGAATAACCTCCTCAGCCTGGATCTTCCGGCCGGTTATGTCGAGCAGTGGGCTCCGCTCATCAGCACGACAGGCGACGACGTGCTTTTCGCCGAGAACTACAAGGTCGCGTCGAGACGTGAAGTCATTCGATTCCTGATGTTCGATACTCGCAATCCCAACTCGGTTCTCTCCGCGGTTGCAGCGGCTCGCGAGAACGCGCGCATGGCGCGGCAATACATGACACTCGAAATGTGGGAACAGATCAACCGCTTCTATCTGTCCGTGCAAAGCGCCGCCCGGGCGTCCGCGAACGGGATCGAGCCGAACCAGGATCTGTTTACCGACGTCATGAATGCCAGCCATCTGTTTCTGGGGATCACGGACGCGACGATGTCTCACAACGAAGGCTGGCACTTCTGCCGTCTCGGCAGCATGATCGAAAGGGCAGACAAAACCTCGCGGATACTGGATGCGAAATACTTTCTCCTGCTGCCGTCCGTAGATGCCGTCGGAAGTCCATACGATGACATCATGTGGTCTGCGGTTCTGCGTTCCACCAGCGCTTTCGAAATGTACAGAAAACGATTCCAGGAGATCTCACCCGACAGGATCGTGGAGTTCCTGGTTCTGGACAGGGAATTTCCGCGAGCCATTCACTACTGCGCGATTTCCGCCGAGGAGTCGCTTCGGGCGATTTCCGGCACGCCGAGAGGCACGTTCAGAAATCGGGCCGAGCAGCAATTGGGGCGCATCGTTGCGGACCTCAACTACATCCAGGTGCGCGACATCATTTCGGAGGGATTGCACGAGTTCCTGGACGATCTGCAGGACCGGTTCAATCGAGCGGGCCAGGCTGTACACAGCGAGTTTTTTGCCTTGCAGCCCATCCCGATTGTGCCGCAGTATCGCGCAGGGGGCGATTCATGACTTTTTGTCTCGGAATAATCGTCCACGAAGGCATTATCGGGCTTGCCGATTCGCGCCTTACATCGGGAAATGAAATCATTACCGCAAAGAAATTGAGCCTTTTTCATCTGGACCAGGGCGCGTTCTTCATCATGACTTCGGGATTGCGATCCGTTCGAGACAAGGCGCTGACGTATTTCGACGAGGCCATGCGCAATCGAACCGAGCCGGTCGATCGCCTGTTCAAGGTCGTCAACATGTTCGCGAGTCAGATTCGGCAGGTTTCGAAAGAGGACAAGGAATCGCTGAAGGGAGGCGGCTTTGATTTCGAAGTCAACGTCATTGTCGGTGGACAGATGATGCAGGACCGGGAACACATGCTCTACCTGATATATCCCGAAGGAAACTGGGTGGAGGTCGGCAAGGGCACGCCGTACCAGATCATCGGCTCGCCGGCCTACGGAAAGCCTGTCCTGGATCGCACCCTTCAATATGACGACAGCCTGCGATTTGCGCTCAAGGTAGGATGTCTTGCTTTCGATTCGACTCGTATCAGCGCCGCTGACGTGGACTATCCAATAGATGTCGCCGTCTATGCGAAAGATTCATTTCAGATCACTGAACATCGCTATCGCAAAAATGATCTGGCCCCGATCTCCGACTGGTGGCAGGAACGGTTGCGTAATTCCGTCCGCGAGCTTCCAGCCGAATGGATCGACCGGGTTTTCATGAACGTGCTTCCGACGGCGGACACGACAATGTAGTCGCGGGCTTTGGCCCGCGTTCAAAGGCTCATGAGTACACGCGCAGATGAAACCCTGATGAACGTGGTTGCGTCGATTGCGAACCGGTTCAATGCCGATGTTTGCTCGGCCTACCTGCTGGAACCCGATCGAGCCAACCTCGTGCTGGCCGCCACCCTTGGACTTCGGCCGCAGTGCATCGGCAATCTTCGGATGCCGCTGCACGAAGGTCTCGCCGGTCTGGTTGCCGAGGAGGTGCGCCCGGTGGCCACCGAAAAGGTGAAAAACCATCCCCGCTTCAAGTATTTCAAGGAAGCCGGCGAGGAGGCGTACGAGTCGTTCCTTGGCGTGCCGCTCATCGATCGTGGCGTTCTTCAGGGCGTCCTCGTTGTCCAGACCAAGGAGGCCCGCGTGTTTCGCGAGGAAGAGGTTCGAATGCTCGTGGAAGTGGCCGCCGAGGTCGCCCCCGTGGTGAGCGAAGCACGCACGATGGATCGCTTCATTGCTCCAACGCAGGAACGGCTGTGGTCGCTTGCACGCAATTTGTGGTGGAGCTGGGATTATGAATCGACAAGCCTCTTCCGGGATCTCGATCCGGTCCGCTGGAGACAGCTCAACTACAATCCGATAACGCTGCTCGGCGAGATTCCCCTCGACGGCATCGAGCGCCGCGCTCAGGAGCGCGGACTGCACAGCCGGATCAATTACGCGTACCGCCGGCAGCGCGAATATCTGGAAACCGATCGTACCTGGGGCGCAGTCCATGCCGGAGTTTTGCGGCCGCGGCCGGTGGCTTACTTCTCCGCTGAATTCGGTCTGCATGAATCCGTTCCGATCTATTCGGGTGGACTCGGTGTTCTCGCCGGCGATCACATCAAGAGCGCCTCGGATCTTGGAATTCCACTCATCGGTATTGGACTGTTTTATGGGCAGGGATATTTCCGGCAGCGGCTCGATCAAAACGGCTGGCAGCAGGAAGAGTACCTGGCTACGGATGTTAACGAACTGGCCATGGAACCCGCGATAGGCACCAACGGCGAACCGGTGATGGTGGAAGTCGAAACCCAAAGCGGCCCGATCCGGGCAAGGGTCTGGCGCATGAAAGTCGGACGCTGCGATCTGCTTCTCCTCGACTCGAGTGTCCCGGGAAACGCCCCTGAAGATCGCGAGCTGACCTCGCGCCTGTATGGCGGCGACAGACGCATCCGGGTCCGCCAGGAGTTGCTGCTCGGCGTCGGTGGCTTCCGCGCGCTGAGAGCGATGGGCATTACCCCGGGCGTTCTGCATCTGAAAGCGGGGCACAGCGGATTTGCGGCGCTCGAGGCTATTCGAAACCGAATGCAGGAGGAGGGCCTGGGCTTCGATGAGGCCGCGCGGCGCGTTTCACGTGAAGTCGTCTTCACCACTCACACTCCGGTGCCCGCCGGTCACGACCGGTTTCACGCCGGACTGATCGAGGAGCATCTCGGACCTCTTTGTGAATTGCTGGGCCTGTCTACTGAAAAGCTCATGGACCTGGGGCGCGAAAATCCCGCCAACCCGTGGGAAGAATTCTGCATGACCGCGCTGTGCCTGAAGCTCTCGCGCCGCGCCAACGCCGTTTCGGCCCTGCATGGAGAGGTGTCGCGGGCCATGTGGACGGGGCTATATCCCGGCAAATCGGAAGACGCGGTCCCGATCTCGCACATTACGAACGGAGTGCACGTTCCCACCTGGCTGGCGCCGCAGATGTTTCGCCTGTACGACCGGCATTTCGGGGCCGGCTGGCACGAGCACAGCGGCGATCCACGCACCTGGGAAGGCATTGAACGTGTTGACGATGCCGAACTGTGGGAAACGCATCTCAGTTTGAAATCGCAATTGCTCGAATTCGTGCGGACCCGGGTTATCGAACAAGGCAAACGCCGCGGCGATTCACCGGAAAGGGTTCGCCGGGTGCTGAGTCCGGACGCCCTGACCATTGGATTTGCGCGCCGGTTTGCGACGTACAAGCGGGCGAATCTCATCCTGGCGGATATCGAAAAGCTGGCGTCGATGGTCAACGATCCGAAACGGCCGGTGCAGTTTGTTTTCGCCGGCAAAGCACATCCACACGACGAGCCGGGAAAACGGGTGCTGCAGCAGATCGCAGAATTGATGCACCATCGGCATTTTGCAGACAAATTCGTTTTCGTTGAAGACTATGATATCAACGTCGGGCGTCATCTGGTTCAAGGCGTCGATGCCTGGTTGAATAACCCAAGGAGGCCGCAGGAGGCGTCGGGAACCAGCGGCGAGAAGGTAGTCTTGAACGGCGGTCTCAATCTTTCGGTTCTCGATGGCTGGTGGGCAGAGGCGTATGATGGGTTGAACGGCTTCGCGATTGGAAACGGCAGGACTCATTCCAATATGAATATTCACGATACACGGGATGGTGACGATCTGTACCGCGTCCTTCTCGAAGAAGTGATACCACTGTATTACCAGCGCGACCATGATGGTTTGCCTCGTGGTTGGATCAGGCGAATGAAGCGAACTATCCGGACTCTCGGATGGCGATTTAATGCCGACCGCATGGTCATGGATTACACTCTTAAATGCTACGTTCCCGCGGCAGGCGGCACGTCAGACAGGGCTGAAGAACACAGGTGACTACATGGCGAAAAAAATCTACGTTGGAAACCTCTCGTACCAGATGACAGAAGCCGATCTCAGTGACATGTTCACGCAGATTGGAGCTGTCGAATCGGTTCAGATCATCACTGACCGCGACACCGGCCGCTCCAAGGGATTCGGCTTTGTGCAGATGAGCGACGACGAAGCCGCCGAGAAGGCAATCGCGCAATTAAACGGGAAGGAAATTAACGGACGCGCGCTGACAGTCAACGAAGCGCGTCCCATGGAAAAGCGAGACCGCGGTCCTCGCGGCTCTGGCGGCGGCGGAGGCCGAGGCCAGGGCGGTCGAGGCGGCTACGGCCGTTACTGAGGCCCTTTTTCTTCTTTATCATCAGAAGACTCCTCCTCAAGCCACTCCGGTCGCGGCTGCGGTCCTGGCCGGATGCCGGCGAGATCGGGATCTTCCTCGCCCGATCGGGGCGGCGTTGTCGCCCTCCGCTCACGAGCTTCGGCTCGACGTTGCTCCTTTTCCTTTTGACGGTCCATCCGGGCTTTTTCTCGTGCGCGTTTTTGCGATGTAGGCTTTGAGTTCTTGGCCATTCAGGCTCCTTGGCTGCGAGCGAAATTTCCTGTTTTGACGCGAGCAATAATCGACGGCTCAAACGATCCAGTATCCGTCATCTCCAGCTTGCACGGCAGGCAGAGTCCCCGTCAATAACCTTTGCAATAAGAGGACGGAAGATGTGGCAAACGGGAAAGCAGATGTAACAGAAAACGTCCAACCGGTGCGTTTCATCGAAGGCGATCAACCGGCGAAGCCGAAGCCGGGCATGGCTCTATGCCTGTCCGGCGGCGGCTATCGAGCCATGCTGTTTCATGTCGGCGCGCTCATGCGTTTGAACCAGATGGGGCTGCTGAGAACGGTTGTGCGCGTCTCGAGTGTCTCCGGCGGCTCGATCGCTGCGGCCATGCTGGGGCTCATTTGGAAGAAGCTCGAGTTTGATACCAACAGCAATGCAGGCAATCTGGACAAACTCCTCGTGGAGCCTGTGCGAAGGCTCGCCGGCTCCACCATCGATGCGGGGTGTATCCTTAAAGGTATCTTTATTCCTTTCAAGAGCATCCCTGATGAAATCACGGCGGCGTATCGGGAATCATTGTTCGGCAAGGCGACCTTGCAGGACTTGCCCTCCGATACGGAAGGCCCGAGATTTGTAATCAACGCGACAAATGTGCAGACCAAAGTGCTCTGGCGTTTCAGCAAGCCGTACATGGGGGATTATCGCGTCGGACTGATTCGGAACCCCAAACTGGAGCTTGCCGTTGCTGTCGGCGCCTCGTCTGCTTTTCCGCCGTTTCTCTCGCCGGTTCAACTGACGCTGAACCCGGCGAACTTCGACCCGGCTACCAGGGGTGATCTTCAGATTGAGCCCTACACGTCCAAGGCAGTTCTGACTGACGGTGGCGTGTATGACAACCTCGGTCTGGAAACCGCCTGGAAGAGTTACGAGACGATTCTGGTGGGTGACGGCAGCGGTGTGGCCGATGACGAACCCAAGCCAAAGCGTGAATGGCTCCAGCATGTCTACCGGGTTCTCACCTTGTTCGACGATCAAGTGGTGAGCTTGCGCAAGCGGCAGGTGATCGCTTCCTACCAGATGGGCCTCCGCAAAGGCTCCTATTGGGGTATTCGCACCGATATCAAGAATTATCAACTGCCCGATGCGCTCGATTGCCCGCATGACCGGACACTGGTATTGGCAAACACACCGACGCGCCTCAAGAAGCTGGACGACACGCTGCAGGAGCGGCTCATCAATTGGGGATTTGCGGCGTGCGACGCCGCCATCCGTAAACACGTTCGCGGAGATCTGCAGAAACCTCCCGGATTTCCTTATCCCCGTTCCGGCGTGTAGTCGCGGGCTGTAGTCGCGGGCTTTAGCCCGCGTTTTTGGTGTAAACTTTGCGTGAAACGCGGGCTAACGCGGGCTAAAGCCCGCGACTACATTCTGGAGGCTGAAGATGAAAATGGCCGGGTCTGTGGCGATTGTGCTGGCAGTGATTTCGCTGTTGCCGACACCTGCCGGCGCACAGGCTGATCTGAGCGGTTTCTGGAACAACGTCTACACGCCCAATCTGGCTACAGCCCTGGGTTCGAACCAGACCCCGAAACAGCCTCCATTTACCGCGTACGGGGCGGAGAAGTGGAGAACCGTCGATACGTCCAAAGATCCGACCGGGCTTTGCCTGCCGCCGGGCCCGTCGCGCGCATTCACGGCTCCGTTCCCATTTCTCGCCGTTCAGCAGAAAGACGCAGTCGCGTTCCTGTTCGAATATCAGACCATCTGGCGCGTGGTCTACATGGATGGCCGCGGTCATCCGGCCGACATCATGGATTACCCTCAGTTCATGGGGCACTCGATCGGCCGCTGGGAAGGAGACACTCTGGTTGTGGACACGGTCGGAATCAACGAGCGAAGCTGGCTGGATACCGCGGGGCACGAACACAGCGACAAACTGCATCTCACCGAACGCTTTCGGAAGATCAATGACGATACGATGCAGTGGACGGTTACATTCGACGATCCCGTGTTCTTCACGAGACCGTGGTCACTGACGCGAAATTTCACCCGCGGCAAACAAGCGGACCGCATCCTGCCGTATACATGCACCGAGAACAATCGGGATGTACAACACCTGCAGCCCAACCAGCCGAACCTGAATTACAAATATCAGGTGGATCCGAATTAGATCAGGTCTGCTCCTCGGAAATCTGTTGTCGCACGAGTACGCGTATCATTTCGAGGCACTCTTCGCAGCTCTTCAAATGTTCGATTTCGGTCTTACTGAGCAACGCCTGATGAGCGACTACTTCGTATAGCTTGCGGTTATCGATGTGTCCGGACTCCATGTCCTACCCCTTCCCTGGGTTCGGAAAACATAGCAAAGTGCGTCAAGGCTCGCAATAGTTTATGAACCTCCGTGAATATCTGTAGAACCGGTCACGCTGGTTCCGTGGTAGAGATATGCAGCACCTCTGCCAGCCTCATATCTCCAATGGATGTGTCAGAGCGGGCCAGGAGGGCATGGAAAAGTTGCAGGATCTGCGCGAAGGCTACTAAATTGAGAAACTTCCAAGGATCCGCAGAAGACTTCCGCCATCCGTGATCTGGAGATTCACGATCCCTGAAGCTGAAACGCGAAACGCGAAAGTACCAACGTTGTCAGTTATGGTCGAGCTGATTACGACGTTCTCTTTCATCAGGATTACATCGACGCCCTTCAAGAACCGGGCGGTACCGCGTTCGAGGACCTGGCCCATGATGGACACCTGGGTTTTGCCCGCGTGTATTCGCATATCGATGTCGAGCGTTTGTGTTTGAAGAATGACGTTTCGATCCGAGGGTTGCCCACGACCCTGGCTCGCCGTAGCCTGCTGATGACTGTCGTATGCAAGGAACGCGAACACGGTTTGAGATTTCGGATCGTCTTCCAGAATTTGGAATTCGAAGAGATTGGCAGTCGAACCGTCGGGAAACCCGATCGTATATTCGTTGAACATCGGCCGCAGGGGATCCGGCCTTACGCTTTTGACTAAACCTGACTTGTTGGGAAACAATTTGGCGAATTTAGGCAGAATAAGTATGCGCTCTCCCACCTCAAAACGTTGCATACTGCCCTCTCACCCCTGTACATTTATTATTACTACATTTTAGGGTGGTAAAGTGGCAAAGGCTGAGCAACGGAGTGGTCGGCTGGAACCGCATCTTCGGGAACGACAAGATCTATCGCATTGAAAAATAACAAACTTGGCTTGGTGCTCGATTTGCATTCTGGCAAGTAGCGACGATGAATATCACTGTGCCCACTCATATTGAGAATCGCCGGCTGTTTCTGGCGGCCGGCGGCACGATTCAGCTCGAAGACTGGGAGCGGCAGCACCTTCACCACTGCGAGGTCTGTCAGGGTGTCTTCTATGTTTTCATTAACCAGCCGATAGCCCCGGATTCTGGCCCGAAGAAGAACCCGCCTGCCGCGTAGCGCCGCGAGAGCGCAGCCGGTGCTGGATGTCCTTGCTTTCTCCTGAATTACTGCATTAAACCATTGCACAAAAACGCCCGATCCGGTAAAAGAGCGGGACTGCTTGGTGCTTTCGGCGTGGGGGGACCGGCCGGTAGTAAAGAGGCCGAAGGCGTACCTAAACGATCCGGACGGTGGGCCCGACGCTAATAAAATGCTCAGCGGCCTGCCCGCAATAAACGAGGAGAAAACTGAATGAGTGAAGCTATTAGTGGGGCGGAGTTTAAGAAGCAACTCCGAGAAGGGCGCCCGAAGTTGGGCCTGTTCCTCAATGCGCACAGCCCGACGGTTGCGGAGCAGCTGGCGCACAGTGGCTATGACTGGCTGCTGGTGGACACGCAGCATGGTCCAATGGGATACGAGAGTCTTTCGGGGATGCTTGCAGGAATCGCGAACGGTGGTGCAAAGTCGCTCGTGCGTGTCGGCGGTTATTCCGACCGTCCGAGCATTCAACAGGCGCTCGATATGGGCGCTGACGGTATTCTCATACCTTACATCAACACCGCCGAGGAGGCTCGTCAGGCGGTAAGTTGCTGCCGCTATCCAACGGCCGGGACCCGATCCGTCTATTTTCCCCAGCGGAGCATGAACAGGGACGGACTGTTGGGTTATGCCGGCGCTGCCAATGCAAATGTGATCGTGGCGCTGCAGGTCGAGACCGCGGATTGCATCAAGAACATCGATGCGATCGCGGCCGTGCCCGGCGTCGATATTCTGTTCCTGGGCCAGAATGATCTCTGCATGTCGATGGGACTATACGAAAAGTACAAGTTCCCGGAGATGTACACATCGCCGGAACTGGGCGACGCCACTGAGAAGCTGAAGGCGGCCGCCAGAAAAAACAACGTCATTCTCGGTCTCTTCCTGTTCGGCACGGCACGCGTGGGCGAATTCCTCGATAAAGGTTTCCCGTTTATCAGCATAGGCAACGATCTTCACCACATCCTGACGCAGGCGACAACCTACGTTAAGGACGTCGAGGCCGTTTCGAAAGAAAAAGGCCATGCGCCCTGGGCGCGCCGGGCCACTGCCCTCATGTAGCAACCGATGCAACTTGTTGAAAAAATGTCCCGGATCGGGACGGAGTCTGCTTTCGAGGTCCTGGCCAGGGCCAGGGCTCTCGAAAAGCAGGGCAGGAACGTGATTCACCTGGAAATCGGCGAGCCCGATTTTCCCACCCCTCCGCACGTCGTCGAAGCCGGCAAACAGGCTCTGGATGAGGGTTGGACTAAATACGGCCCGACGCCCGGATTCCCTGAATTTCGCGAAGCCATCGCCGCTTACGTCTCGCGCACTCGTGGCGTGAAGGTGAGCGGGGAAAACGTTTGTGTGGTTCCCGGGGGAAAACCGATCATGTTCTTCAGCATGATCGCGCTCCTCGAGATCGGCGACGAAGTGATTTTCCCCGACCCGGGCTTTCCCATCTATGAATCCGTGATTCGCTTTCTTGGCGCAACCCCGGTCCCCATACCACTCGTGGAGAGCCGCGGCTTTTCGTTCGATCTCGACACGCTTCGCGACCGGCTCTCCAACAAGACGAAGATGGTCATCCTCGTCTCGCCCGCCAATCCCACCGGTGGCGTCATTCCCAAAGAAGACCTCGCGCGAATGGCCGACATGTTTCGGGATCGCGACATCATGGTTCTGAGCGACGAAATCTATTCCCGCATCTGGTACGAAACCGAACCGTCTTCCATTGCCAGTTTCGACGGGATGCTGGAGAAGACCATCATCCTCGACGGATTTTCGAAAACGTATGCGATGACCGGATGGCGCATGGGCTACGGCGTGATGCCCGCCTGGCTGGTGGCCGCGGTGAACTTGCTGATGGTGAACTCGAACTCCTGCACGGCGAGTTTCACGCAGCGCGCCGGAATCGCCGCGATTGAGGGATCGCAGGACGACGTGCGCCGCATGGTGTCCGAGTTTCAGATTCGCCGCGACGCATTCTGCGCGGGCCTAAATTCGCTACCGGGCTTCCGCTGTGCGATTCCACAAGGCGCCTTCTACGCGTTCCCGAACGTCGAAGGAACCGGACGGAAATCCAAAGAACTGGCCGATGCGATTCTCAGCGAAACGGGCGTCGCCTGCCTCAGCGGCACGGCATTCGGCGAATATGGGGAAGGCTACCTGCGCTTCTCCATCGCGAATTCGCTGGAAAAGCTGATGGAAGCGGTCGACCGCATCCGCAAACTTCTGGGCTGAGTGCGCCTCTATCTCTACTACGTCGGCAAGGCGCGCGACCGGCACGCCAACGCGATGGCGGAGGAATATCTCAAGCGTTCGACACGCTTCCTAAAATGCGAAATGCGCGAGATTCATCCGGCGCGATTTGATCCGTGGACGAAACACGCCTCGGCGCAGATCGT
>Ga0137403_10006348_pt1 | contig 13548 bp, 14 predicted proteins | sample CZOMad2_1_16fung_FD_122057 | JGI IMG/M metagenome (GOLD analysis project Ga0137403, IMG submission 122057) | Vadose zone soil fungal communities from Angelo Coast Range Reserve, California, USA - CZOMad2_1_16fungal (Hybrid Assembly) | ecosystem: Environmental > Terrestrial > Soil > Vadose zone... | reverse complement strand
ATCTATCTTGAACTGCGTTATCTGATATCGCTGGTCTGTATATCGCGGTTGCCTCGGCTCGCGTCTTCCGACGATCGCTGCGTTTCTACGCGGTTGCCGTACAGCGGCCCGCCCGTCAGCCGTGTTCTACAGCACTACGCCGCAAGATATCACCGCGAAGCGCTGCCGTGATATCGATCAAGAGAGAAGTGTGTGCGGCAGCGTGACGGCGGCGCGGTCCGCGAGCGCGGCGCGCATGGCATGCCGCAGATACGCCTTCGGCTCCACACCGCAGACTTTCGCGGATTCGATGAGACTATAGAAAAGCGCAGCGACGTCGAGGCCGCGGTGCGAGCGCGATCCGTAGTGATTCTTGCGGCCAAGCACCACGCCTCTCAACCCGCGTTCGGTCCGATTGTTATCGAGGGGGATGCGCGGGTCGACGAGCACGACTGCCGCTCGACCACGGTGGGCGCTGATACGCCGATCTCCCGCGCCAGCCGAGCGAGCGAACGGCCGGCGGTCCGGCCAGCCCGGGCGACAGCGATGATCTCGGCGCGAAGATCGTCGGGATAGCGAACCTGACTGACAGCGTGGCCTCGGTGCAACGCACGAATCCGGAGCTGGAGCTGGCGAACGCGATCGTTCATCGGGCACCTCCTTCGTGGCGCCACGATGCACGCGACCCGATCTCAGATGCTAGACGTGGATTCGCGAGGTCTTACGAAGGCCCCGCCCTATTCGCTCGCTGCAAACGCAGTATGCCTCGCAGAGTCACGAAGGCCGATAACTTGAGCTAGTGGCCGTAGACTTCTCGTCGTTTCTGGAACGCGAGACTCCCGCCCTCGAGAATGTCCTGGACGACTGCACACGTTTCGGAGCGATCGATCGATCCCCGCTCATGCACTGTGCCGCAGTCGCCGTTTCTCTTCATCGGCAAGATCAATTCCGAGTCGCCGAGCACCGCAATATTTGCGTTATGCGTGACGACAATCAGTTGTCGCCGCTCCTTAATCGACCGCAACGTCGCGACAACGCTTGTGAAGATGAAAGCGTTATCCAAATCGTCTTCCGGCTGATCGATCACTAAAGGCATGTTCGATTCGGCGAGCATGGCGATCGTAAGAAGAATCGTGTGCTTCTGGCCATCGGACAGCTGCGTCACGGCGATCTGCCTAGGTGGCTTCGATCTGGTCAGCACTTTGATCACAGGGCACGGTGGCTTGGCAATACATTCCAACCGATAGAAGTTCTCGACGAGGCCGAACCGCCGCGTGACCTCTTCTGCCCACTTGTTACCGACATCGCCCAGCTTCGCGATTGAATCGATTTTCCTACCGCGTACCAATGTCGCGAGCTCATATGGCGTCGTCGCCGCACATAGCTTCCGGCAACTCTCCTCGGGGAAAAATGAGCCCTGCATAACGTCCAGCACCAGACCAGCGAATTCGTCGATGATGCCGGCTGGGTTATAGTAAACAATTACTGTGTAGTCGCGGATGGTGCGGCTCAGGTTGTCGTTGATCGCTGTCACCTGTGTCTTTCGACGCGCCGCCATCTCCGCTCGCACAGCTTCAAGGTCCTCAAGCAGCGCGCGCCGCTTTTCTCTTAACTCTTTTACCCGCGGCTCCTGTGCGCGGATGCGCGACACCTCCGCGCTCGCGGTGCTCTGCAGTTTTATCAGTGTGTTGAGCTCTGTGATACTTCCCGATAGGCCTTGATCTCGGAGTTTTTGAATTCCGTCCGCAAGCGCCGCTTCGAGCTGCTTATGCCGACCTTGAAGATGTCCGAGAATACCATCGAGTTCCTTCGCCAGGTCTTTAAAGCCTTGGTTAAGTGTTGTCTCTTGCTTCTTCAGAAACGCATTCGCTCGATCAATGACACCTTTGGCATCGGCTAGATGCTTCGCCGTCTCCGCGTCCCCGGTGAGCTGACCAGCGCTGTCCGAGAGTGTCTTAAAGTTCCGTTCTGCGATGGAAAACGACAGACCGCCTTGATAAAAGGCCTTTACCTCTCCGAGAGACTTGGCGAGATTCTTTTCGGCGCCGAGTTGAATCTGCCTGGCAGCGATTTCCTTGACCTTTCCGGTCTCCGCGATCTTCAGTTTCGTATTCAGGCTGTTTAGGGCGGTTTGCTTTACCGGAAGCTGAGCGATCGCGGCTTCCAACGGCTTTAGCACAGAACCATTCTGCGCTAAGTCCTCGAGCAATCCCGTCTCTCGACTCTGGAGATCCGCCAATTCGATATGCTTGTCTAGGAAATCCTGCAACAGCGCTGGATTTCGGAGCGGGTCCTTCGCGACCTCAGCGAGCGAGCCTTGTCGATAGAACTCGATCCGAAACGCGTCGGGCGCGACGTCCTCCTGCACCGTACTCCCCTCGCGTGCCTTAACGCTCGGTGCTTGCCCTCGTTGCCGCTCGTACCTATACAGAATGCCGTTCGCGTCTTCGCAATACACAGTGGTCGTATCTGCACAGTTGTCGTGTTCCTCGAAATCATCATCGGCGCCGAGGGCGTATGCGACGCCGCGGATCGCAGTCGATTTCCCCGTTCCCCGGCCTCCGATGAAGCAATTGAGATTGTCACTGAAGTGATAGGTTTCGCCATGCAAAAAACCGCCAACAAAACCGACGCCCCGGATCCGAGGGACTGAGGGAGGAATCGTGACTTCCGGTCGGACTCGCGCCTCAGGATCGATAAGGGCGGTTCGGAAACCCTCGAATGTTAGCTCATCCATCTTAAGCTTCGTCAACACGCGCTTTGAAGCCTGCTCTGTGAACGCTGCCAAGGAGTGAGCGTCGGAGTTTTGAACTGCAGCCAACCTGACTCGAGCAGACGCACCCGGGCTTGCCGCACGCGCGGCCAAGAGTTTCTTCCGTTCTGGCCCTTTAAGAGGCGTCGTATCTTCGGGGGAATACCACAGGAGATTATTGGCGTCGTCGAATTCGAGTCCATAGAGGCCGGCGCTAGTGATGACGTCGCGCTTCCAGTTAGGATAACCGTCCTCGCGAAGCTCGAAGCCGGTGCCGGGGCGATCGATATGACCAGCGATACAGACGCCACCGAGACGCTCCGCCTCCCGAATCGTGTCCGCCATTGACATAGGGGTGTGACTATTCCTACTGCCGGGCTTGCCGACGATACTGATTCGGCTGAGTAGGTCTTGAACCGACGCGGTACGATCTCGGGCAAAGTAAACCAAGAGATGCCCGTGCGCGGTTGTTACCTCGACGCCCGGGAGAACGAGGAGCTGTCCAGCGTACTTCCTACCGTACTCGACGCTTGCCTCGGTGTTTTTCGAAGAGTTATGGTCAGTGATTGAGATGATCGAAATCCCGAGCCGGACGGCTTCTTCGATTACCGCTTCGACGGTGAGAGCTTGGTCAGGCACGTCTTCCGACACGGCGTAAGTATGGATATGGAGATCGGCCGCAAAGAACTGCGCGCCGTTATCGTGCTTTTGAATCTCAGCAAAGGTGATCGGCATAGGGCTCTCCTTGAGCACCGTAATATTAGCGTCAGGGGCGCTGGAATGGAACTGTAGAGGACTGGAACTCTAGGGGACTATTTGCTAGATCGGCCGCTCGCGTGGGCAGGTTGGGGTGCGGGCAACCGCGCTGAAGCCACGAGACACCACGCCATCGATCATGAAAACGGCGCGTAGAAGCCTTACCCGCCGTTTTCTTGCATCACATGCGACGCTGACCTCCTCGTTTCGCCGAAGTTGTTATATGGCGTCGGCGCATTTCTCTCTGCTGACGATCGGCCTCGCGTCTAGTCCACTTATCTCTAATTGTGATCAGGTCAGGAAACTCCCCATCGATCTCCGCCAGATTCTGTAATGGATCACTAGCACTGAGATCGGTCTTCAATATCTCACCGCGCAGGTCCCAAAAGTCGGCGAACTCGTCAACTCGGGTCAAGTCCGAACCTTGCTGGATAACTTCGACGGGGACGCGCTCGGGATGGGGCGTACGGCGGGCCGCGTGCGCTCGGCATGGGCGCGATCGAGCTCCTCGCGGATCGCGCGCATCTGACGCTGCTCGAACTCACCGACGGCGAGGCCGCGCCACCGGTCGGCCGCGCGGATGACGGCCGCGTACATGAGCTTCAGCACGGGGCGCTCCCCGAAGGCGTGCGGGATGATCTTCGTGCGCCGGCGCTCTTCGAGGAAGAGTCGCTCGAGCAGGTTCGTGGTGCGGATCACCCGCCGGTGGCGCAGCGGGAAGCGGAGGTGGGCGATGCAGGCGTCGAAGTCGTCGCGGAAGCATTGCACCACCGCCGGCAACTCACGTTCGTAGGCGGCCACGAAGTCGTCGCGGAGCACCGCGGCCAGCGCCGGCGACGCCGCCTCGTAGCAGCCGCGGGCCCGCAGCGCGATCTCTGGCCACTGGCTCTCCGGGGCTTTGCTGCGGAGATTGCGCATCCGATGGACGAGGCACCGCTGGCGGAGCGCGCGCGGGAAGCAGGTCTCGGCGGCGCGAATCAGGCCCGGCGCCCCGTCGGTCACGGCGAGCAGCGGGTCGGCCAAGCCACGACGTTTGAGATCCTCGAAGAACGCCGTGCAGCTCGCCGTGTCCTCCTTCGTGCCTGGCGCCAGGTGCAGCAGGACCTTGCGGCCGTCCTCGGTGATCCCCCAAGCGCAGAGCACTGCCTCGCGGGGCAGCCCGGCGTGCAGGCGCTCGGCCACGCCGTCGACGAAGAAGTAGGCGACCGCGAACTCGCTGAGATCCCGGCCCGCGAAGGCCTCGTATTCCTGCCACAGCCGCTCGGTCACCTGGCTGACCGCCGTCCGACTCAGCAGGCTTGCGCCGCTCGCGTCACGAAAGGCCGCTTCGATGTCCCGGGTGCTCAGCCCGCGCGCGTACATCTCGACGGCCAACTGCTCCAGCTCGGCCGTCCGGCCGGCCAGGCCGGCGCGGACCCGCGAAACGAACGGCTCGCCGCGATCGGCCACCTGTGGCACGCCATAGCCGATGGCGCCCTCCGCGGTGCGCAGCCGCCCACGCCGGTAGCCGTTACGATAGCCGGCGCCCGGCACGGCGCCGCTCTCGTAGTACCCGCGGCCTACGGCCTCGGCCACCTCGGCTTCCAGCGCTTCCTCGACGATCTTCCGGACCGCGAGCTTGATCAGTTCGCTCCGCGCGTCGCCCTCGGCGACGCCCTGGGTCAGCAGCTCACTGAGCTTCTGGCTTGTCCGCTCCGAGGCCGGTATTCTCGTCTCCACGGGGATGCCTCCTCTTGCCGCCGGCGTCAACCGGCGAGCTTGGGTTTTGAGTCCAAGCAAGAGTGCATCCCCGTCTCGTTATCCAGCAAGAGTAGGACTTCGCCTCAACTCGCTTCCGGTAATAGCCGGGAGTGTGTGAGCCGGTTGCAATGCTCCCCATTTTTCTGCTCACCGCCGAGAGCTTAACGGTGTGGGGCTCGAATGCGCGTTCGAATCCTGGGCCGGCTCGGTGGTTATGCGGTCGGCCGACGTTCCACTTTGGGATTCGCAAGACGCGGGGAGGCCATGAGCTGGTTTATGGGGCACGAGGGCTGGCAGCACCTCCATACTTTTGCCGTCCGCCACGCGGGGTTGTAAGTCGCCTCACTAGGCCGTCGCCGCTTTGGGTCCATTTTGGAACGCCGCTTCACGCGGAGGGAGGGTAGCCCCAGGGGGGTGGGCGGGGGGGTAGGTAAGAGGGTATCTAAGGGGTATCTAAGGGGGCGGGCGCCCTCTTCGCCGCACCGCTCGCCGCCCCTAAGGGCAGGCGGAGTTCTACCACTGCCTCACGCGGACAGTCGACGAACTTAGAGAGTGATCCGAAAAGTCGGTAGTCTCTCAATTTGACTTCGCGCGGTCAGCGCGCTCGGCCGCAGCGAGAAGAGAGTAAGCCAAGACCCTAGCCTCGGAGGCTCCCAGGTTAAACCGCGACGGTTTACGCGCCATCCGTGGACGATACTCAAACTCAATGACCGCTGGGTCGTCGGGTATCCGAAACTCTTTCAACCGGATGGTCTCCATCAGTCGGTCCTTCCTCAGCCTGCGAGCCGCGCGATTTCGTCCAGCGACCAAGACGTGATCGGACAACCCGGCTTCAATAGCGAGCATAACCCGGAGCATCTTGTGCAGCCGGGCGGAATTGTAGTGTATGAAGTAGAGCGCCACGGCCGCCTTGTGGTCGTCGCACTTCTTTGAGAAAGCGTTGGTCAGCTTGGTAAACCGATGCATGCCCATCCGCGTGTTGAGGTTCTGGTGCTCGACATAGCCGGTCGAAATGTGCTGAGGGTCAACGGCTTGTGCCTCCCCCGTGGGTCCGGCGACCTGGATTGCGCGCGAAGAGAATATGAGTCGGTAGAACAGGCCCCAGTCAGGCTAGTTTCGATGTCCGTGAATCTCCCAGCCGAACACCCCGCCCTGCTGATGAACGGGGTGTACCAAGCCTGAGTACGTCCCACTTATTTGTGGTCCAAGGGTGACCAATCTACCTGCCAGAGACTCGAACGCTTCGATCGCTAGCCCGACGGAACGTCCAGGCGCATCGAAGCCGTAGATGACTATACTTTTTCGCTCGGGGCCGGTTGCCGACGCGAGCTTCGCACAGTCGGTTACCGCACTGCGATCAACGTCAAACGGTGAGAGAAGATCCTTGAGCGACGTGTCGTCAGGCTTGTTATTGTCGCCGAAGAACCGCGCCATCTTGACCTCAATCATCCATTCACCGGCAAGGACGATGTCACAGATCTGGCGTGACCCGGGGTAAGGAACCCGGCAGGCGAGCCGCTCATATGCCGCTCGATTCGTTGACTTCATCTCTCCCAGAATCAAGTCGACCGCGCGCTCTTCCGAGTGGGGTCCGATTCCCGGCTGATAGACACGACCAGTGCGGCTGGTAAAGACTGGCCGCCGCGCGTCGACAGCCTTCAGCGCAACAGCGAAGTCAGGGACAAACTCGGAGAGTTCCATGAGCCGTCCGTGAGAGGAGTGCTCTCGCATGAACTCCCGCAACTCGCTCGGCGCACTTCCCGGGATCAATAAGCACTTGGTGTTCCCAAAGTCTAACTACCGTCCAGCCGAGTCGGCGTAGCTCGCGAACAACGAGCCGATCTCGCATTCGATTTCGGCGCAGCTTCGGGCCCCAGTAATCACGACGCAAAGCCGGCGTGGGAATACGGCAGCTGGGGCACCCGTGCCAGAAACAGCCGTCAACAAAGACGGCGACCCGCACACCCGACCACACAATATCGGGTCGTCCCGGGACTGAGCCATGGGTTCGGTAACCGCGCACGCCGCGCGCCCACAACTCTCTCCTGAGGCGCATCTCGGCCTTGGTGTCACGTCCGCGAATCCGGGACATCACATAGGATCGAGTAGCAGAACTGTAGCGGTCCGACATACGCGACTATGCGACCAGGGCCGCGGCGCGGAGGACCTCGAGGGCATTGGATGTCCAACGACTGTCCAACCGAATGTTGTTCGAAAGTCGCCCCGTACATTTGGCGTGGGGGTCAAGTCGAGCGGACAGAGCGTAGTTGTACTCCCATCGCTCGGTGACAGCATGTAGGCACGCCGCGACGACATCGAAGTCGGCCGGCCGATAGTAGCGACTGCACGGATCGGCTTTGGATGCCCTTGTTCGTTGGAAGTCCAGCTTGATGGAGCCATCAGCGGCTTTGGTTCGAAGGACGTTCTTACACTCGATGTGGACCGGCCGGCCGACATCGAGGCGGAGGCGGATGTCCGGCGAGCCTTCGGTGTCGATGCGCTCGCACTCAGCGACACCAGGCAGCTCCCGCAGCTGTCGCTCGAGATGCGTTTCGGCGACCCATCCGCGTACAGCCATATGCAGCCGCTTTGCCTTCGAGATGACATCGAGGATCTCCGTCTCCGACATATCAAATTCACGGGCAAGCGCGTGCAGGCGCGTCGCGAGGATCGGCGCCTCTCCGGGCTGTGCGATAAGCGGCACAGTCACTCTGACATAGTCATCACGCTCGGCTAGCAGCTGCCGATGTCCCTGATCCTCGCCCACAGCTTCCCGCTCGAAGCGGACATAGCGAAGAAACGCCGCTCGGGTACCTCCGACCAGAACTTCAACGCGATCGTCGTCAGCGAGACGCGAACTCGTACGGACATCGCGCTCCCAGACATGCCACTGACGACGCAGAATTTCCTGGACATGACGCTCTTTGAATTCAATCGAGATGAAAAACTTTGTCGGATTGTGGAGCACTGGATCAGCTGCGACAAAAAAATCACGTTCTGGGTTAATGCCGAGGAGCAGCGTTGTATACAATCCGAACGGGTCCTGCCACACATTATGTACGACGCCATGCTCTTTGGACCCATACTTAATTTGAAATCGATGCTCGTCGCGGGGCCTATTCCTCGTCTCCTTCGAATTCGCAAGGAAAGCGTAAGCAACTATGCCAAGCCGCTCGCCAAGTGGAGTCTCGAATGCTATTCTGAACGGCGCTTCCGTGGGCGGCGACGAACGAATGATTTGGCATCCCGCGGACCGCAACGCGAACAGCATGAAATCCAAGAGCGGCTCTCGGTCCCGCGCCTGTACTTTATAGATTCTCACTTGCGGCGCTGACCACCCCTGATCGCTGTCCGCCCACTCCCGGCGCTCTTCCTCCATTTGCGTGCCGCAGGCCCGAGACCGGTTCCCGGATGCGCCGCATAGCGCCGCACCTTGTTCAGATATTTCGCTGGGACAGGTATAGGCTCGTCGGTCTCTTCGCGCGGAAACACGCGCTGGGGCAACAAGACGAGCGAGCGGTCGACGCTCTCATCGAAGAACTGTCGGAGAATTTCCTTGCCCAGAAATTCAGCGAGCGCCGCAGGAACGGCGTTACCGAGGAGTCGCTGCGCGACTCGTAGACGTGTCGGCACAGTGAAGTCATCCGGCAAAGTCTGTAGACGGCACATCTCTCGGGCCGACAGTCGGCGGTTTTTCCAGTGGAACGGCCCGATCGCCGGGCCTGGCTGCGCTTGAAGCGTCCACGCCGGCCGGTCCGTAGCGAGTTTCAGCAGAAAACTCCAATAGCGAGTTCTCCAGCCGAATAGTGGCAGCCCACCACCCCGGTTCGTGTGCCAAAGGTAATTCTGCCCTGCTGGTATCGTCGGTAAGAGGTCCGCCCATTTACCGGTCACCCGAAGTGACGGGTCATCATCAGCTTCCAAGTCTCCAATGGCGTCCCACGCGACGCGAAAGCAGGTATGCGATAGCTGGTCGCACTTGTCCGGATCGACGTGGGTCGGCGGTGGAAACCGGAATCGACGCCCCTCACGGTGCGCGACCACGAATACCCGCTCGCGCATCTGAGGAACGCCATAATGCGCGGCGTTAAGTTGAGCGACCTCGGCCACATACTTCGAGCCAGTTTCGCGGTTGATGGCCTGGAGCTTTCTTCTGAGGTACTGGAGACCTTCGTCTTTACCTTCGTACTTCAGCCCCGGCACGTTCTCGAGGATGAAGGCCTCGGGAAGCGTGTCCCGCAGAACGCGAAAGAAGTGCCGCAGTGTCCCGGCTCGCGGATCATCAAGTCTTCGCGCATCGCCAGCTGCCCAGTAGCCTGACTTGGAGAATGGCTGGCACGGCGGGCCGCCGACCAAGAGAGCTGCTTCGCCGACTCCGAGGTGGCCTACCTTGAGAAGCGTCTTGGAAGGAATTCTTTCAATTGGAAGCGGCCGGCCGTCATTTTCTATGACGGTCCAATCTCGGTTCTTCCGGATCGCGTGGACGGCCTCGCGGTCGATCTCGACGGCGACAGCGACACCGAACCCAGCGGCCTCCAGGCCCACATCGAGTCCACCGACCCCGGTGAACAGACTTATCGTGCGCCGCACCGCTCGCATTGTAACCGAAGTGACGCCTCTTAGATCACCCTGAATCTTTCTATGTAGCAGGCGGTAAGACGCTGAAGTACGGCGTCGACCTCAATCGCTCCCTCGCCGCCGTCGCGCTGCCAACGTCCCCATCGCGGCGTAGTCTATATAGGAGCAGTACCTCAAGAAGATGACGCCAGAAAGGCGACACTGGAAAAGGCATCGCTGGCGAGACCCGGTCGCTCTCGCGAAGTATTCTTTCATAGGGCAGTATCGGCTCGAGATCGACGCTATCGAGACTCTCCATTTCGGGCGCATCGGATTCGAGCGCTTCGTTTGCGATCTGCTCGGCGCGCTTTCGGTCCTTTTCATAAACATGCAGAGAGCCAACCATGTGTTGGTACCAGCCAAGCTCAAGACGTAGAGCTACAGCAAGCATCTCCTGTAATATTGTGAAGAAGAAAATATCGTAGCCGAATCCCAACATTAGATCATTGCTGCGCATATAGACACTGAGGTTCACACAGCCTCCGCGCACCAAGAACTGCAAAACGGAGGTGCATGGAACGTCCTTACTCGACGAGCCAAGATCGACCACGGAGTCAAACAAGGTGAGCACCGCCTGTCGACTCGAGGGATCACGTCGAAGCAGATTCGTCATCCGCATCCAGAGGCTGTTGCCCTCAGAATCACAACTAAAGATGCGGTGCCCATAACAACTCCCAGAAATCTTGCGCGATCCGTCGGCAAACCTCTGCCACTGACGGGAGTAATACGCGATTGCGTTGAGGTCATCTGAGGCCGACAGATGCCAGAACAGCTCGCCGATAGCATACGGCAGGCTCCAGCCACGCGCGGGATGACCGATAAGCCGCGCGCGAGGCCGCTCGATTCGAAAGATACAATCCGTCACTTCCGTTGTCGGAAAGCTTTGGGGCGCGACTTGTTCACCGGTTCCCAGAACGCGGCTAAGTTCTCCAAGAAACGCGCGTTCGACAGACTTATAGTGGTGCACCGTAGCCCTACTGGCGACGCGGGAGCGCTGCCTTCGGAGTCGCACTCCGTTCTGCGCTCTCAAGCCTACGTTCAAGATGCTCAATCAGTATTCTCTGGGCGCCCAACTGTTCTTGCAGACCGCGGAATTCGGCCGCCTGCGCCTCACGTACTCTTTGCATCATCGCGTCTTCGGAGAAAGTCAGACGCGGAATGACGGCGGGAATAACTTGGAGAATTGCAAATAGCAGAGCGGCCCCGGCAATAGTGAATCCGAGGAATCGTCGGTCACTCTCAAGGAGATCGTGTGTGACCTTCTCCGCGATTCTCTGAGTCGTCGGTCTGAGGTTCAGGAAGGATGCCCCGTACTGCTGAGCCCGAACCATTCTTTCGTTTCGATAATTCTGGACAGCTTCAGCCGTGTAGGCCGGAACTTGCCGGTGCTGCGGCATATGATTCGACACTTCCTCGAAAACGAGACGCAGGAAAGGAGCCCCTTGGTTGATTTGATAGGGCGTCTTACGGAAATTGACTGCGGTACCTGAAACTGGGCCGCGGTACAGCGGATCAACGATGCCGGTATTCAGCACAAGGATACCTTCCTCGCACAGCCTGGTCTTCGGCATGGCATAGCCGCAGACCCCTTCAGGAACGTCCACGATTTCTCGGGAGAAAATCAATACGATCCCATGAGGCGGAATCTCGTGATTGACGGCGACGCGAGCGCCTTGATTCAACTCGTCATCTTCGGGAATGTAAATGGCGCCGACCGTTAAATCGTACCCGATTTGTCGATAGTGATCGGCATCGGCACCCTGAATGAGGCCAAGCTGTTCGATTGCCTGCCTACTAAGGATGGCCATCCTTGCCTCCTTTGGAGAGGTTCCCCGGCAGGATCATACAGGCCCTCAAGTCATCTTCGGTCGAACACTTGATTGCCTTGCTTGGCTGCGTCGCCCGCATTCCGAGGCGCGCGGGAGCGAGGGCGAGGAGATCGCCGCGCAGATGGCGCGGCGACGACGAAGACGGGTCGTCGTGAGAACAGTTCAAGCACGCCGCACGCGAGTTAGGCAAATCTTCCCTCGCCGACCGAGGCACACCGCGACGACGGGTGCTGAAGTCGTCACTCCCGTCAGATATCTAATTCCTAAAGATCAATATACCGACCACAGACCCCACACAGTACTCGACGCTCCTCCACTAGAGCCAACAATCACACGACATCCTGCTACTTCCTCAACCCGACCGTTAATCCCGCCAACATTGCGCGATATATCTACGGCCGTGGCTACCCAGAGCGCAGCGCCTTTATCGACTGCTCTTTATGCAACTCGTGGGACTAGCAATTGACATATCCCTACCTCGGACGGGCACCCACGACTATCGTTCCCACCGTCATGGGGGACTTATTGTCAGTGACGGTGATGCGAAAGCCGAGTAACGAGAGTTCTCGCGACAGCGCAGCTAATCCAGGAGACATAGGGAACATTCCGCCTACGATCAGTTCGAGACCGCTGAAGTCTCGGTCCTCTATCCAGAAGCATGGGTCTACCGTTACGAGCCAACCAGCATCCATTATCAAACCATGGAGATGTTCAGCGAAGATTCGTGCCTCATCACTCCCACGAACATAGCGAACAGCGACGACTCCCTCGCCGACGGCTTTCACGGCTCGCATGATGGCATCGCGCTGCTTTGGATCGAGGCGCTCGGGCCATCTCTCCGACCTTTGCCGTCGCTGAACGAACCAGTCCAACAGCCAAGCGAAGATGGCACAAGTCGCCCCGAAGAGTAGGACAGGATACGGAAGTCGATCCCCAAGGAGTCGATCAGCGAGGGTTGCGAAGCATACAATACCCGTAACCCACCACTTAGCCTTGGAGAGATGTTCCGCTCTTACGTTCACCACACAGCCGCCGTCACGAATCATCTCATCGCCCAAAATGTTTGGTACCAAAAATCCGTGCCGGTACCCGCCAATCTTGCTCGCGCGCATTCCCCCGTTGGGGCCTTGCCTCCCGCCGGCAGAGCGAAGAGAGCCGCACACACAGGGGGCGTACCAAGCAGCGCCTGAGAGCCACGCCCTGGGACGCCGTAGGCGCACGCTAGCCGACCCCAAACGGACTGGCAGTCGGTTGCCTTGGCCAGAACTGGCGCCGCACCCACCGCGAGCGTGTGCTGCGAGCGTGTGCGCGGTCCACTTTGAGAGGCGGTGCCGCGACCATCGCGCTTCCGAGAGAATCCGGGAACGCGAAAGGCCGCCCGCGATCGCCCAACTGTGAGCGAGAGAGGCGGCCTATGTCGCGTGGCCTGGGGTTAGGCGAGCGTTACTCTCACCTCGCGCCACGGCGAGTGCGTCCAGCCGTTGACGTGCGTCCAGCACACCTCACCGAGCAGCGGGAACCGCACGAAGAACAACGAACCATGGACTTGCCCCGGTTTGGTAGACACCCGGGTTAAGTTGCCACCGCTTCCTGTTCGCGCCGCCGCTCGAACGCCCGCGGGCTGAGATAGCCGAGCGCCGAATGCCGCCGCTGCCCGTTGTAGAAGACCTCGAGGTAATCGAACAGCTCGGTGCGCGCCGCCGTCCGCGTGGCCCAGGTCGCGTCGTGGACGAGCTCGACCTTCAGCGTCGCGAAGAAACTCTCGGCCACGGCGTTGTCCCAACAATCGCCCCGGCGGCTCATGCTGCACACGATCCCGTGCTGGGCCAGGACGCGCTGGTAGTCGCCGCTGGCGTACTGACTGCCGCGATCGGA
>Ga0137403_10006347_pt1 | contig 13550 bp, 9 predicted proteins | sample CZOMad2_1_16fung_FD_122057 | JGI IMG/M metagenome (GOLD analysis project Ga0137403, IMG submission 122057) | Vadose zone soil fungal communities from Angelo Coast Range Reserve, California, USA - CZOMad2_1_16fungal (Hybrid Assembly) | ecosystem: Environmental > Terrestrial > Soil > Vadose zone... | reverse complement strand
GTCCTGCGCTTCAGTATCCAGCGCGCGCGCTCGTCGCGGTGGACGGCGATGAGCGCCGACACCACGCGCGCGCTTGCGCCCTGCAGTCGATCCGCCGGCACGCCGTGCAACCCCAACCAACGCTGAAAATGCGGGCCGCGGCTCTCGATGGCGCCCACTTCGCTGTGCTCCAGATCCATGACTTGAAGTTCGGCATGCACCAGGCTGCCGACTCGCCGCGCGGTTTCGCCCGCCCAATCGAAGACAGGCGTTTCCTCGCGAAGCGCGGTGGAAGCCGAAATCTGCGCGCCGGCCGGAAAGGCGTCATCCGCAGGGGGCGACCAATCGCGCGGCAGGCGGTAGAGCGGGCCGCCGCGGGGCGCGACATCGCCGGTCGCTTCACCGCGGGTATTCACCTGGTCGTCCACATGCGTGCCCATAGGATCCAAGGCAAAATCCGCGCCCGCAACCGGCCACAGGACCGCAAGCAGACTTCCGCTTCGCGGCTTCCACGGGGCGCGCCGTTTCGCTTCGCTGCCGGTCTCTTCGCTGTCTTCGATGTCTTCCCGCCGGCCGATCGTCGCCGATAGATGCAGGCGCCATTTTGCGCGCGTGCATGCCACGTACAGCAATCGCTCGGCCTCGAGCGCCGCCGAGTCGCGGGCTTGACGGCGCAGAAACCCGAATAAATCATCCGGCTCCGCACCGATTCCCGGCCGGGCGGCCAACACCAAGCCATCGCGAGCGGCCCGCGAGAACTGATGCGACAACAACAACTGATCGCGGTGAAGCGGAATGTGCCGGTCCAAAGCGGGCACGATGACCATGTCGAACTCGAGCCCCTTCGCTTTGTGGATGGTCATGATCTCGACCGCCGACGGCGCACGATACTCGGCAAACAAATCGCTGAAGCTCGATTCCAAATCCGCCGCGTCCGGAAGGCCGCGCTCCTCGAGCAGCGCGAGCCTCGCGAATACCGTCCGTACCTGATCGAGGTCCTCCGGACCGGTGGCGCAGGCCGGTCCACCGAGCGCCAACCAGGTCTGTTCCACCCAGCGCGAAATCGGGCCGTGTGTCCGGATTCGAAACGCGGCATCGAGCGTCCGTCGCAGCCGCTCGCACCGTACCCGGCCGTCGCCTGTCAATCCGGACAGCACCGAATCGTCCGCCAGCGCCTCCCACGTAATCGGCGCGGCGCGTGCCACATGCAGCAGATCGGCCAACGTGAGACCGGTCCACGGCGCCCGGAGCAGCGCAAGCCACGCGGTTCGGTCGCCCAAGTGCAGCAGCGCACGAATGAGCGCAACGAGATCGCGCACGGCGGGACAGTCCTGCAGCGGTTCGATGTCCACGGCTCGAAACGGAATCGACCGGGAACGCAAACTGGCGGCAATGTCGCGCGCATGATTCTTGGCGCGCACCAGGACGACGATGCGCCACTCGGGGTGCGCGGCCGATTGGTCGCCGATCAAGCCGGCAATCGCATCCGCTTCTTCGCGGCGGCTCGCAAAGCCCTTCAAGGTGACGGCGCCGCCGCCTCCCGCCTCCGGCTCCATCGCCGACTCGCTGGGTCGAAACGCGATTGCACCCCGATCGCGATCGTCGGCGCGCGGCAGGATCGCCGAAAAACAATGGTTGATCCAATCGACCAACGGCTTTGCGGACCGAAAATTGCTTCGCAGGCGCAGGACATCGAAGCGCACGTCTCCGATCCCCTCCTCGGCAAGCTCCAGGAACGCCCGCACCTCCGCTTGGCGAAATCCGTAAATCGACTGCATGGGATCGCCGACACAAAAGACGCTGCGGCCGTCGCCGCGCTCCCATCCCGCGGTCAGTAGTTTCACCAAATCGAGCTGCGCGCTGGAGGTATCCTGAAATTCATCCACCAAGATATGCTGCAGTCGGTAATCGAGCCGTAAACCCAGGTCGGTCGGTGCGGTGGCCGTTCCGAGCGCACGTACCGCCGCCATGGACACGGCCGGGAAGTCGACCGTCCCGCGCTCGCGAAACACATGTTCCAGCTGGGCCGCGGCGAGTACCAGCACCAAGGCGACCCCGCGGACGCGGTCCCATTGTTCATCGTCGTAGTCGGGCGCGGGAAGCCCGCGAATCTGCACCAGGGTGCGCAAAACGGCGGGCATCCGCTCCAACTCCTCGATGAGATCCGTCATCACGGACTTGTCGGAGCAAAGCGGCGGAAAACCCTCCTGTTTGGTGAGCCGTTTGCGATACGCCGCTTCGTTGGTGATGAGCAGCGTAGCGACGGCGCGCCATCGCAACAGGTCGCCGGCGTCCGGGCGCAAGACGGAATCGTCGAAACGCCAACCCGAGGCTGCCGCGAGCGGACCTTCCAGACGCTGCGCCGCCGCATGCATCAACTGCGACAGGGCCTCGAGCCTTTCCCGTCCGAATGCCTGATGCGCCGCCGCCAGGGAGCGCGACACCAGAAGCTGCAAATCCTCGTCCAGGTGCCGCCGAATGCTGGCCAGTTGAACCTCGTCCAGCATATGGGTTGCATGCAGATGCCCGGCGAGCAACGGCAGCCAACGATCCCGGCTCGCCAGCATGCCGGATATCAGGTTCACCAGGCTCTCCCAGCGTTGATCGTCCTGAGCAAGTACGCGTTCGACCGCATGACCGAACTGGTCCGGTTCGTCATGCGCCATCGCGCGGCGCGCCGCTTCTTCGTACAACGGCTTCGGGTCGTCGGTCAGATTCAAGCGCGAGCCCGCTCCGGCGGTGACGGGCAGTTGGCCCGCGAGCCACGTGTTGAAGGCGTCGATGGTCTCGATGCGCAGGCGCGACGGATGCCGTCCGAGATCGAATCCCATCTCACTCATCCGGCGTCGTGCCGCAAGCCCCAGCTCCCACGTCTGCGCGTTCATCTGCGGCGGACGCTTGGGGAAGCCCGCCGCGTGCAGGGCCTGCAGCACGCGCTCGCGCATTTCCTGGGCAGCGCGGCGCGTGAACGTGAGCGCGAGGATGCGCTCAGGGGCGTCGACGCTTGCGAGCAGGCGCAGATATCGCTGCGCCAACAATGTCGTCTTTCCGGAACCCGCGGGCGCCTGTACCAGGACCGACCCGGACGCCTCGATCGCGTGCCGACGAGCAGCCTGATCGACGGGCCGGTCAATCATCTCGGGGGCCCGCCGTCGTCGAACGCCGCCGGGACTCGGCACAATGTTTGCAGATCGCACGACGCACATGCCCGCAGCGTCGGTGCAACCGCGGCATGTCCGGCGGCGAACTCGCCCGCAATCTTCTCGATGCGCTGCGACCACAGAGCCACCAATGCGCCGAAGTCCGGCATGCCTTCCAAGGTCGTCGGCCTGGAGCTCGGTTTGAATATTCCGCGGCGCACCGCTTCCGCCACGAAACCGCATTCGCTTGCATTGACCTTGCCATAGGCCACGGCCACCAGAGCATGCGGCTGCACCACCGCATACAGGGGCAACTGGGGATTGTCCGGCCGGTCGCCGCGCCAGTCCGTCGCCGCCATGCCGCTCTTGTAGTCGATCAGCACCCGTCCGCCATCGCGGAGCCGATCGATGCGATCGATTCGCACGTCGAACTCGAGTCCGCCGTAACGCGCCGTGTGCACGGCCTGTTCCAGGCTTTCGACGTCGAAGGGTTCGCGCCCCAGCTCAGTCTCCAGCCACTTGCCGAGGAGTGCCGCCATGCGCGGCACTTCACGCCGTTGCCAGCGGAGGCCGGGGTCCCGGCGGCGGCATTGACGGACGACTGCGCGCTCGACGCCCTCCCTCACCAATTCGCCCAGCGCATTGGGCGCCATCGCCTGGAGCCGCGCCGACGAGCGCAAGTCGGACCAAATGTGCTCGAGCGCGTGATGCAGCATCTCTCCGCGTTCACGTGCATTGAATCCGGGCACGGGTTTCTCGGGCGTCTCCGCCGCCAACCTCGTCTCGGCAAAGCCGCGGAATGCGCAGCGCGATTGCGCGCGGAGGGTCGCCACGCCGCGCATGCGTTCGGGTACCGCAAAGGGCGGAGCCCGCTCGTCGGCGCAAGACTCGAGGCGAGGTGCGCGCGCCGCCGAAACCAGCCAATGCGGGGGCATCGCGGATGCGGCGTCCTCCGGGAGCGATGTCGCGGACACCAGCGGGCTGAACGCGGCGGGCCGGCCTTCGGTGCGATCCGCGCAGCTGAATACGTTCATCGATGCTCTGAGGCGCCAGCGGCGCTGCAGGTCCTCGGCAAGCTGCAGTTGCCTATCGGCGCTCGCGGCCACCACTCCGTATTCCCGCTGCAATCGGATGGGCAGAAGCGGTATGGGATCCAGCGCCGGCGGCCACCGATCCTCGCTGCAACCGGAGATCCACAGACCGTCGTAGGCGAGCCAGGGGTCGATGATCTGACCCGTCACCCAGATCGGAGGAATGCCCGTCTGCGGCTGAAACGCGGTGTCGCGGGCCGCGCGCGCCAGGATGCGGCCGGCGGCGACCATGGTGAGCGCACCGAACGACGCATCGGCGGTTGCCAGCGTTGCCAGCAGTTCACGGAATCGCTCCGCTGCTTGAAACTCCGCGCTGGACCAACGAGATCTGTGTGCCCACGGTCCGGCTTCGAGGGCACCCACCCAGTGGGACGCCCAGCGGCTGAAGGGATGGCGGCCGTCCACCGACTCGATGGTGCGCAAAAACCGGGTCAAGCGCTGTATCGCGGCAACGGGACCCGGGAGCTTTGCGCGCGACGCCGATTCCGCTATTCGGATCCACTCTGCCAGATCGGCTTCATGTGGTCCGTGACGGCGGAGAATCAGGTCCAAGGCTGCGGCCGCGGCGGCGTCGGCCGCCGATGACTGCAGTTCCGGGGAGCGCAGCAAGGAACTGAACGCTTCGAAGGACAGGCGCCCGGCCGTGGCCGCCAGTGAATCAAGCGCGGCTTGGACCGGTGCATAACGGCTGAGCGGGGTGCCGCCGGCAACGGCATAGGCGGCCGCCGTCTCGGGCGCGGTGAGCGAGAACCTCTGCGGCGCCAGAACGGCATCGAACGCGTCGACCACGTTCGCGCGCCGCAAATTCAAATCCGGAATGCAGATCCACGCGCGGAAGTCGGGCGTGGACCGCAGACCTTCGCGCGCCCACTCGGCGATGGCGGCGAGTTCCGCGTCAAGCGAGGCGGCCTGCACGCGGCGCGGGTACGCCGGCCCCCGCGTTGCCGCGGGTTGCAGCATCGCGATCGCATGCTGCTGCAGCCACCGTCTCGCGACGGGGCGCCAGATCGGGCTTTCTATCCAGACCAAATTGCGCGAATCAGGCAGCGTGGCGTCCAGCAGTTGATCTGACGCGATACATCCGAGGTCTCGTGTGCGGTCCTCGAAGCCTCGGTTCCAGTTGATGAAGGCAAGTGTTTCTTCCGTGGGGTATTCGGCCAGCGACCCGGCCGGAATGCCGTACTCGAACAGGGCACGGCGCGCACGCCGCGCGCTCCGCGCGGCGCCGGCAGGCTCGAGAAACTCAACGCCGGCGGCACTCTCGAGAATGACGGCGCGCCACAATTCGCGCTCCTCGATGTCGCTCAAAACCCGCGGCAAGGAGGCGTCCGACCGCTGCCTCTCGCCGTAGCGCTCCCGCAACCAACTTCCGAAATCACGGATATGCGGTGTCGGCCAGAGGTCATGCCCGGCTACGACGTGCATCCGTTCCACCGCGTCGAACAGCGCCGCGGCGAGTTCCGCGCTGGGAACCAGGATGGTATGGCCTGCGCCGGCGGCGTCGAACAAGCCGCGCGCCCCGTTTTGCAATCAGCCCTTGCCGGCGACGACTTGAAGCGCCGGAGCCGGCGCCGCCGCCACGTGACCGTCGAGCAGCTCTTCGATGCGGGAAAATACCGTGGCAAGAACCTGCGATTCGGGAAGATTCGTGATGCGGAAGCAATTCTTGTACGGCACGTTGAAGCTCACGCCCGGAGCCACCAACACATGTTTGTTTTCCAGCAATTCCAGCGCGAACACCTGATCGTCGAAGTCGGGCAGCACCTCTGCGCGAACCTCCACGAACGAATACAGCGCGCCCATGGGCCGCGCCAGGCGCAAATATTTACTCCGTGCGACGCTGTCCAGAATGGTCTGACGCGACTGGAAGAGCCGGCCGCCGGGACGGGTCAATTCCCGGATGCTTTGATGGCCCCCGAGAGCGGTCTGCACGGCCCATTGGCCGGCCACGTTGCTGCACAGCCGGAGCGAACTTAAGAGCTCGAGACCGCTCAAGTACTCCCCCGCGTTTTCCACATCGCCGGAGAACACCGCCCAGCCGACTCGATAGCCGCATGCGCGATACACCTTGGACAGTCCGCTCATCGTGCAGCACAGCGTGCCATGCACCAGGGTGGCCATCGGCACGAATTCCGCGCCATCGTATAAAATTTGATCGTAGATTTCGTCCGAGAGCACCACCAACCGATGTTTCTCGGCGAGGCGCGCAATGCCCTCGAGCGTCTCGCGCGGATACACGGCGCCGGTGGGGTTGTTGGGATTGACGATGACGATGGCGCGCGTGCGGCGGGTGATCAGCGCCTCGATCTCCTCGGGACTGGGCACAAAGCCCCGTTCCGGCCGGCACGGATAGTGAACCGCACGCCCCGTATTGAGGTTGACGGAGGCGGTCCACAGCGGATAGTCGGGGCTCGGCACCAAAACCTCATCGCCCGGATTGAGCAGCGCCCGCAGCGTGAGATCGATGAGTTCACTCACGCCGTTGCCGATGAACACCTCCTCTGCGGTCACTCCCTTGACGCCGCGTTCCTGCTGCTGCATGACCACCGCTTCGCGTGCCGGGAAAATGCCCTTCTGGTGCACGTAGCCTTCGCTGTGACGCAGATTCTCGATCATGGCCAACCGCATGGTCTCGGGGGTGCGAAACCCGAACGCATACGGATTGCCGATGTTGAGCGACACGATGTCGTATCCGAGCCGCTCCAGGTCGAGCGCACGCCGCGCCAGTTTGCCGCGGATTTCATAGCGGACGTTCGCCAACCCGTCGCTGGCGCGGACGGTCGTGCGTCCGCTGCCGCGCTCGTTACCGTGACCTGGAGTTCCTGGCTTCATGCCCCCAAGAATACACGACCTCGCGCCACCGGTGGCAGGCCGCGGCATGCCGGACACCGATCTCGCCCAGCGACGGCGCGGTCAGCCGGCATTGGTCCTGGGCGTAAGGGCAGCGATCGACGAAGGCGCAGCCGCCCTCGCGCGCCGCTGCGACCGGCGTCTCATCGACCGCGGCGATCGGGGTCGCCGCCGGTACTCGCGTCGGGTTGGGGACCGCGGCGAGGAGCGCCTGGGTGTACGGATGCGCCGGCGCCGCGAACAGCTGTTCGCTGTCGGCCGCCTCCACCAGTCTGCCGCGGTAAATCACCAGCACGCGGTGGCTCAAATGGCGGATTACCGCGAGATTGTGGCTGATGAAAAGCATCGCCGTGCCGAGTTCCTTCTGCAAATCGACCAGGAGATTCACGATTTGGCCTTGGATGGACACGTCGAGGGAACTGACCGGTTCATCGCAAACCAAGAGTTTCGGCCGCAGGATCATGGCGCGCGCGATGCCGATTCGCTGGCATTGGCCGCCGCTGAATTCGTGCGGATAGCGAACCGCCATGCCGGGGGAGAGCCCCACCCGCTCCAGCATTTCCATCACGCGGGCCGTGCGTAAGGGCGCCGATAATGACGGCTCGTGAATCTTGAGCGGTTCGGCGAGCGCGGCGCCCACCGACATCCGCGGATTCAAACTCGCGAGCGGGTCCTGAAAGACCATCTGCAAATCGCGACGCCGGCGCCGAAGATCCGCAGGCCGGCACGACAGGAGATTATCGCCGCTCACGAAAACAGATCCGGAGGTGGCCGGTATCAGCCGCAGGATGGCGCGCGCCAGCGTGGACTTGCCGGAACCCGATTCTCCGACCAATCCGACGGTCTCGCCCTGCCGCAAATCGAACGTCACGTCTTGCACGGCGGGAAACGCGCCGAAATGCACGACCAGGCTCTTCACGCTGAGCACAGGCTCGGTCACGCTGAGCAAAGGGTCGTTCACGCCGGCAATGGGTAATGGCAGGCGGCCTGATGCGCCGTCCCGCCGATGTCTCGAAGCAACGGCCGCTCCGACCTGCAGCGCTCGCCCGCGAGCGAACATCGCGGCGCGAACGCGCAGCCCGCTTCGGCGCTCGACGCGCTGGGCGCCTGGCCCGCCAAACTGGGCATTCGCTCGAGCCGCGGCCTGGAGAGGTCGGGCACACATTTCAACAATTCGGCGGTATAGGGGTGCAGGGCACGTCCCAATATGTCCGCGGCGCCCGCGCTCTCCACGACTCTGCCGGCGTACATGACGACGATACGGTCGGCGAGCCCGGCGACCAGTCCCAAGTCGTGGCTGATGAGGACGATCGCCATGCGCGATTCTTGACGCATCGCCCGTAGGATCTCCATGATTTGCGCCTGCACCGTCACGTCGAGCGCCGTCGTCGGCTCATCCGCGATCAGCAGCGTGGGCTCGCACAGCAGACTCATGCCGATCATCACCCGCTGCCGCATGCCGCCGGACAGCTCGTGGGGATATTGCCGCAGGCGCCGTTGTGCCTCCGGCACCCGCACGCGCTCCAGCGCGCGCAGCGCGGCCTTCTCGGCTTCACGCCACGACATGTGCGAGTGATTCACCAGGACTTCGGCAAGTTGGATGCCGACTCTCAAGTGCGGCGTCAGCGACGTCATGGGATCCTGAAAAATCATCGTGAGTTTCGAGCCGCGCACGCGATTGAGCTCGGAAGCCCGGAGCCCAAGGATTTCCCGGCCCCCGAATCGCACGCTTCCGGCGGTGTGCGCGCCGGCGGACAGCAGTCCCATGACCGCCATGAACGTTTGAGTCTTTCCGGAGCCCGATTCGCCGACGATTCCGACGCACTCGGCAGGGAGGACGGTGAGCGAAGCCTCGCGAACCGCGGCGATCGCGCCGTCCCGGTTCGGGAAGTGCACACTCAAGTTTTCGATATCCAATGCGGGCGTCACGCTGCGGCGCTCTCCGGCCCGACGATGGCGTCGCGCAATCCGTCGCCCACGATGTTCAGGCACACGAGAAGAACGGCGAGCACGCCTCCCGGCACCAACAGTATCCACGGCGCCGCCTCCATTTCACCGGCGCCTTCCGCAATCAACGTGCCGAGGCTCGCATGAGGCTCTTGGATACCGAGCCCCAGGAAGCTCAGAAAGCTCTCGAACAGAATGATCTGCGGTATGGTCAGCGTCGCGTAGACGATGACCGGACCCAGCAAGTTCGGAACTACGTGGCGGAGGATGATGCGGCCGGCACTCGCGCCGGAGGCAACCGCCGCTTCGATGAACTCGCGCTGCCGAATGCTCAAGGTCTGGCCGCGTACGATACGCGCCATGGTGAGCCAGCCGATGGCGCCGATGGCGAGAAAGAGCAAGTACTGGCTGCGGCCGAAAATGACGGTCAAAAAGATCACGAAAAAGATCAACGGCAGACCGCTCAAGACTTCGATGAAACGCATCATCAGGTGGTCCCACCGTCCACCCGCGTAGCCGGCGACGGCCCCATAGGCAATGCCCACACTCAGGCTGAGGGCGCTGGCCACGCACGCCACCGCCAACGACATCCGCATTCCCTCGAGAGTGCGCGCGAATAGATCCCGGCCGAGACGGTCGGTGCCGAACCAATGAGCGCCCGTCAAACTTGGGTAAGCGGCGACGTGCGCCCAATCGAGCGACTCGATATTGTTCGGGTTGAACCACGGCCCCACCAGGGCAACCACGATCAACAGCACGATGATGCTGAATGCAAGCGCGGCGCCGGCATTCGACCGCAAGCGGTGAACTGCGCTCACCGACCGAACCTGATGCGCGGATCGAGCCATGCATACAGCATATCGACGGCCAGTCCCATCGCGATCAGCAACGCGGAATAGATGATCACCATCCCCATGACGAGCGTGTAGTCGCGATTGAGGGCACCTTGCACGAGGTACCGGCCGATGCCGGGCAGTCCGGCGATGGATTCCACCACCAGCGAACCCGTCATGATGGATGCAACGGCGGGTGCCAGATAACCCGCCACAGGCAGAAGCGCCGGGCGCAGCGCGTGCCGCAATATGACGATGCGCAGCGGCAGGCCCTTGGCAAATGCGGTGCGGATGTATTGGCTGCGCAACACCTCCAGCATACTGCCCCGCGTCATGCGCGCGATGATGCAGAGCGGCGGCAGGCAAAGGGCGATCACGGGCAGCACCAGGTGCCGAATCGATCCCGGCTCCCAACCCGCAACCGGCAGCCAGTGCAGGTAGATGCCGAACACAAGCCCCAGGAACGGCAACACCACGAACGACGGAACGGCGATACCGACGACGGCGAGCGACATCGCGGCGTGGTCGGCCGCCGAATGCTGGTGCAGTGCTGCATATGTGCCCAGCGGAAGCCCGAGGCCCAGAGCGAGAACGAGCGCAAGGACCCCGATTTGCAGGGTGACGGGAAATCCCTGCCCGATGAGTTCGGTCACGGTGAAGTCCTTGTACTTGAATGAAGGTCCGAAATCGCCGTGCGCGAGGGCGCCCAAGTATCTGGCGTACTGCGCCCAAATCGGCAAGTCGAGGCCATATGCAGTCTGAAGATTGGCCAGGATCTCGGGCGGCAGAGTCTGCTCCTGATCGAAGGGGCCGCCGGGAGCGGCGCGTATCAGAAAGAACGCGGCTGTGATGATGATCAGCAAGGTGGGTACCGCGCCGGCTAGACGCTTGATGAAATAGCGGACCATCGAGATAAGTCTATGGGATTGACCGCCTTATGGACAAGCGAAGCGGCGATCCATAAACTACCGCGCCAAATGATTAGCGTATACCACCGTAACGCTCAATCTCACCAATAGCCCGAGGTTTCATGGAATCCACTCGCCCGATCCGCGCGCTGACGCGGGGCCTTGATGCACTGACCGTCCTGAATTCCCGCGACGGCGCCACCGTGTCGGAGGTCGCTCAGGAAATTCGTTTGCCGCGCACCACCGTCTACCGGATTTTGGAAACGCTGTGCAACTCCGGATTCGTGTTTCGCGACGCCGCCGATGACCGCTATCGGTTGACCGTCGAAGTACGCCGCCTCCGCCACGGCTTCGACGATGACGTCTGGGTCTCGCAGATCGCCAAGCCGCACATCGATGCACTATGCCGCGACAACGTATGGCCCGTGTCCATCGCCACGCTGTCCGGCTCCGCAATGGTGGTGCGTGAATCGACGGACCACGATACCCCGCTCGCCATCGAGCGCTACTCCGCTGGATTTCGCTTGCCCCTGCTCGCGTCGGCGGCGGGCCGGGTGTTCCTGGCGCACTGCCCCGAGGCGCAGCGCGAAGCGCTCCTCGACATTCTGGCGCGGTCGAACAAGGAAGACGACAAGGAGGCGCGGGCGCCGCGCGCGGAATTGCAACGCATGCTGGCCGACATCAAGCGCGATGGATATGCGACCTCGACGAGGACCCGGCGCTTGGTGGACGAAGTGAGCCTCTGCGTGCCGGTGAACTCACACGAGCGCTTCCTGGCCTCGCTCACGGTCCGCTTCATCACGTCGGCCGTGCCCTTGAAGTCGGCGCTGGAGCGTTTCCTGCCCAAGCTGCGCCAGTGCTCCGCTGTGATCAATACTTTATATTCGGAACAACAACCCGATGCGCACGCGACCGGCGCACCAGAAACGGCTGCTTAAGGAGTGTCAATGCAGAAGATCATCGTTTGCATCAAGCGCGTCGTGGACTACAACGTGCGCGTTCGCGTCAAACCCGACGGCAGCGGCGTGATGCTGGACGGAGTCAAGATGAGCGTGAATCCATTCGACGAAATCGCACTCGAGGAGGCGCTGCGCATCAAGGAGAAGGCCGGCAACATTGAGGTGGTCGCGGTCAGCATCGGCGTGGCCGAGACTCAACAACAGCTGCGTACGGCGCTGGCGATGGGCGCGGACCGGGCGATCCTGGTTCAGACCGACGCGCCCGTGGAACCCTTGACGGCCGCGCACGTTTTTCTTGCCCTGGCGAAGAAGGAAAACCCGGATATCATTTTCCTCGGAAAGCAAGCCATCGACGATGACGCCAATCAGACCGGACAGATGCTGGCCGCCCTCTGGGAGAGGCCGCAGGGGACGTATGCATCCAAAGTGGAAATCACCGGCGACAAGGCGGCGATCACGCGCGAAATCGATGCCGGTCTGGAAACCATCGAGGTCGATCTGCCTGCGGTGATCACCGTCGACCTTCGCTTGAACGAGCCGCGCTATGTGAAATTGCCGGACATCATGAAGGCCAAGAAAAAGCCCTTGGATGTAACCTCGCTGGATGCTCTCGGCGTGAGCGCCGGGCAATATTTAAAGACGGTGAAAACCGAACCGCCGGCGCAGCGTCAGAAAGGCGTCCTGGTCAAGGACGTGGCGGAACTCGTGGGCGTTCTCAAGAAGAAGGGTTTGATCTAATGCATAAAGTACTCATCATCGGTGAGCATGACGGCAAGGCCTTGAATCCCGCCACCGCCAAGTGCGTCACCTGCGCGAAGAGCATTCCCGATGCCGAAATCATCATCGCCCTGTTCGGCGCGGACACGGCCGCGGTTGCCTCTCAGGCCGCCGCGGTAACCGGCGTCAAAACGGTGCTGCGCGTGGACCGGCCCGAGAACGAACATCCGCTGGCCGCGATTTTCGCACCGCAAGTGGCGGCGCTGGCCGCGGACTACAGTCATATCTTTGGTCCCTCGACGAGCTTCGGGAAGGACCTCATGCCGCGCGTCGCGGCGCTGCTGGGCGTCGCCCAAGTAAGCGACCTCATGGCCGTCGAGAGCGCATACCGGTTTCGGCGCCCCATCTACGCGGGCAACGCCATCGTCACGGTCGAAGCGGACGCATCGCGCAAGCTGGTCGCGACGGTGCGGGTCGCTTCGTTCCAAGCCGCGGCCGGCGGCGGTGGTGCCGCAGTTGAATCCAAGTCAGTGGACGCCGCGCTGCCCACGCACACGCGTTACCTGGGCACCAAGTCCGGCAGCACCGATCGTCCGGACCTGCAGACGGCACGACGGGTCATCTCCGGCGGCCGTGCACTCGGAAGCGCCGAGAACTTCAAGCTGCTGTACAGCCTCGCGGATAAATTGGGGGCTGCCGTCGGCGCTTCACGTGCCGCGGTCGACGCGGGCTACGCGCCCAACGAGATGCAGGTGGGACAGACGGGCAAGATCATCTCGCCGGAAATCTATATCGCCGTCGGCATTTCGGGTGCGATCCAGCATTTGACGGGCATCAAGGACGCTCGCACCATCGTCGCCATCAACAAGGACAGCGAGGCGCCGATCTTCGAGGTGGCGGATGTGGGGCTGGTCGGTGATTTGTTCCAAATCGTCCCAGAATTCGAGCGACTGGTGAGCGGCTAGAATGGTGGGCTGGTGCTAGGTGTCGGACTTGCATTTCTCCCTGCTACGCAGCTGGCAAAAACCACGCTTTTTGCCAGCGGAACCGAAGCTGATGTCCGACAAACGCGCAGGAGCGCGTTTGGTCGACCGGAGGTCGACCCGAAGGGTGCCGTCCAGGGGTG
>Ga0137403_10006346_pt1 | contig 13551 bp, 14 predicted proteins | sample CZOMad2_1_16fung_FD_122057 | JGI IMG/M metagenome (GOLD analysis project Ga0137403, IMG submission 122057) | Vadose zone soil fungal communities from Angelo Coast Range Reserve, California, USA - CZOMad2_1_16fungal (Hybrid Assembly) | ecosystem: Environmental > Terrestrial > Soil > Vadose zone... | reverse complement strand
GATAAAAAGCGGCGGCGGTGTCCGACAAGCTTCAGTTTGGCGTCGGTTTGGGACTCGCGACAAACTGAAGTTTCGGTCGGTCGAATGCCGATTCGGGGCTCAAGACAAACTGAAGTTTTGTCGGACATTTTTCTGAGGAGGCAAGAATGAACAAGACAGCGAGGGCGAAGCTGTTTGTCGTTGTGATCTCAACAGTGCTGTTGGTCGCGTCTGCGATACACGCGAAGCAACCATCTCAGCAGCCACCCGCCGGGCAGCAACCGGCAGCGCAACAAGACAAGCCGGGGGAGCAAAAGCCCGCACCTGAAACGCTGCAACTCCTAAAGGGCATGCCGCGACCACAGATAATGGCAGAGATGCACAAAATCGCGGCCGCGATGGGTAGCGAGTGCAACTTCTGTCACGTAAATCCATTCTCTGTTGACACTCCTCGAAAGGCTGTTGCTCGCTTGATGATGCGCGACTACACGATGGGAATGAAGCATAAGGACGGGAGCGCGCTCGCTTGTAATGATTGCCATAAGGGCGAAGCGAACTTTCTGCGCACGCGCCCGTTCGTGGGCGCGGTCGGCAAAAAGTCACCGGGGCTGCAGGTGCTGAAAGATGTGCCCAGGGAACGGTTGATGCAGGCGATGACGTCGTTCACGAAAGCGCTGGGAGTAGAGTGCGCCTATTGCCACACTGACGACTTTGATGAGGACACGCCTCGCAAGCAGATCGCTCGCTTTATGATGACCGAGTTCTCGCGCGGACTTGTGAAGCAGGATGGCAGCCCGGTGGGTTGCAATGATTGTCATCAGGGACACGCTCGCCCGCTGGCGGTACTGCCGTTCCCTCAACGCAGACCACCGGAACCGCAGCCGGCTAAGAAGCCCAATGATTGAAGTCTCGCCGCTCTGCTTTCATTTGTTGCTCATTCGAGCCTCAGCCTGGTTGAGATCAAGCTGAGTGAGGAACCAATCTATGTCACGCAAACGCATCGCTACGTCCCAGGACTCAGCCGCGATTCTGCTGCCCCTGGAGGTGCTCCCGTGAGCCAGGAGTGACTAAACCCAAGACGATTGCTGCCTGCCTCAGCGATGACGGGCTCGAGCGAGCGGTGCGCCTGTTATCTCGCCGCGATGCAGACCTTCGCGGCGTTGTGAAGCAGTTCGGAGCGCCGCCGATGTGGGCGCGCGAGTCGGGATTCTCAACTCTGCTGCACATCATCCTCGAGCAACAAGTTTCGCTCGCGTCCGCAAGGGCGGCTCATAACAAGCTGCTTGAACTCGCGTTTCCGCTTACACCGCAACTGTTTCTCAAGCTGGATGATGCAACACTGAAGGCCGTAGGGTTCAGCCGCCAGAAAAGTTTATACGGACGCGAACTCGCTCGCTCGATTATTGAAGGACTGATTGATCTCGACGCGTTGGGTTCGATGGATGACGCTGCTGTAAGATCCGAGCTTGTCAAAATCAAAGGCGTCGGACGCTGGACGGCGGATATTTATCTGCTGATGGTGCTGCGCCGGCCTGACATCTGGCCGACGGGAGATCTCGCTCTGGCGGTCGCGGCGCAGAAGGTCAAACGTCTACGGGCTCGCCCAACGCCGGATGAGCTCGACGAGATAAGCGCGCCGTGGAAGCCATGGAGAGCAGTGGCCGCGCGGATACTGTGGCATTACTACTTGAGCGAAGTAGCATAGACTTTAGTCTGTGCCCGGTGATCGTTCTTGAAACGTGGGGTAGCGGACACAGACTAAAGTCTATGCTACTTTCCCGGCGCCGGTCCTCACTACGGTCATTTTCGTATTGGATCTCAAGAAAACATCTCTATAATGTCGAAGTGCCGAGCACCGCGCTTTGTCAATCCCGTCAAGGACTCATTTGGAAATAGGAAGCACCATTCAGCAACCCAAGCAAGGGTTCACTATCGAAGGCCGCGACAAGATTTATCTGGCCGGCTTCCTGGTGGGCGCGGGATTACTGTTGTTCCTCGGCCGTGGGTTGGTACAGGGCTCGGCGCTTGCCACCTGGGGACTGACCTTCGGGGCGACGACCGCCGTCGCTGTTCTGCTCGTGACGCTTTATCGCGTTCAGCTTGAACTCCAATCGAGCCGGCGGCAACTGGCTCGCAAGGAAGCGGAGTTGAGCTTCGCGCTCGAGGTGCAGCGGGCGCTCTTCCCTCGCCACTTGCCTGTGAGTAATGGATTGGAGTTTGGGGCTGTGTGCATCCCTGCGCGCGGCATCAGCGGCGACTATTACGACGTGATGCAGTTTCCCGACGGGCGATTGGTCTTTGCGATCGCGGACATAAGCGGCAAGGGAATCTCGGCGGCGATCCTTATGGCCAACGTGCAAGCGTTGTTACGAACGCTTTCCGAGACGGGGATCCCGCCCGCGGAAGTCTGCAAGAGGTTGAATCATCATCTTCATCAGGTCACCGATGAGTCAAAGTACGCGACGTTTTTCTACGCTGAATGGAAGGCCTCAGAGCGGCGTTTGAGCTATGTCAACGCCGGACACTATGCTCCGGTCCTGCTCGGATCGCTTTGCGGCCGGCAGTTGGATGAAGGAGGTTTTCCGCTCGGTTTGTTTCCTGGTTCTGAGTTTCAGACGGGTGAAGTGTTGCTGCAGCCTGGGGACTTGCTGGCGCTGTATTCTGACGGCCTCACCGAGGCGGCCTCGAAAAACGGCGAAGAGTTTGGAGAGCAACGGCTGCAAGCTGAGATTGAAAAGCGTTCGGGAGAGTCGCTGGCGGAGATCCAGGCCGGAGTGCTGGCGGAGGTGCGCAAGTGGGCGGGCGACGAACTTGAAGACGATATGACGCTGTTGATGGTCAGGGCTATCGAGGCCGACGCGGCCAGGGAGGCTTGATGAACATTTGCGGGCGCGGACTACGCGATCACATTCGACTGTTGGCTCCGCTGTTCAGTTTCATCACTGTGGTTTGGGCGCTGAGGTGGGCGCTCGACGCCGTCGACGTTTCGCCGGGCCTGGTGCGCGTCTTCAGCGTGACCGGGGCAACGTCTCTTTCAGTTCTGATTGCAGTTTGGCTGATTCACACCCGGGGCTTCGGCAGCTATCCGAACGTGGTGGTCTCAAGCCTGCTTCTGACGGTCTTCGAGCAGGTGCTCATAGTCGCTGCCATAGCATTTTCTGTCGTCAGCAAAATCGAAAATGTTTTCACAAGGCCTGAATTTTCAAGACCCGATGATCCGCATCACGTCAAGCACATCCTCGGTCAACTGACTTTTGGAATAGGGGCGGGCATCTTGCTCGGCACGGCGACGGGATGCTTGATGCTGTGGCTGCTTCGAAGGCTCGTGCCGGCGCGCGCCCGGCCGCAAACTTGAGATCGAAGGAAGTATGCCTACCAGCTTCTGATGTCGCGCGCGAATGATCCGGAGCCGTCAGGAAAACAGCGCTCGAATTCACCGAGGATCTGAACTAATCGTCTTGCTTCTTCGGTCGCACGCGCCATCCTCACCTCGGGGGACGGGCGATTTGTACCGTAGACCTCCTGCTTGAGCTGAATCCTGAGTGTTTGCGTCCCGGCGTCCGGTCTCTGAAGTAGCGTTGCTTCAATTGCGCGAGGGTCGAGTCCGCATCGGAGCCACGCTTCGAGTGCGGGAACGGCAAGCCCGAAAGCCGTCTTGAGCGGCGCGCGGTCCGGAACCTTAGTAAGACCATTCTGGACTTGATCAGCAACCAAACGCAATCGGCACAGACGGCATCCTTGGTTTGCGCCATCGCGGGGAACGTGCGCCAGCCGGTGAGCCGCGGAAGCGTCGGCATCTACGATTACGGCAAGCGCGTCAGCATCGGTGTGATAGTGGAGTTTTCTCAGAACGGCCGGCAAAACGCTAAGAAACTGAGACCATCCGCTGGCGCGAAACGGCGGAGCAACGTGCTCAGTCTGAGTTCCAAGGATGCCGTCAACTAGAATGCGTAACTGCGGCCTCGTCCTCTGGAGATTCGCTGAGCACAACGAGCTTCATTGATGCGAAGGCACTCCCCCGAGAACGCCACTGTACCAGGCATCGCCGAGTTGTGTGTCTCCCAAGATTTCATCAATATCGGCTCGGTCGGAGAGCCGCTCGAAGCTAACGTCCTGTCCCAGTTTATTCGCAATAACCACTTCTTCAGGATGGTCCTTGAAGAGATCCAACAAGTAGGGCGAGTGGGTTGTTGCGATCACCTGAACGGGAGCGCGCTCCTCTCCAAAGTTCTCGGGATAACTGAGCCGGTACATCGCATCTCGTACATCACGAAGGAGTCGTGGATGAATTCCACGATCCGGCTCCTCCAAACAGACGATTGCTGGGGGATCTGGAATGTAGGCCAGCGTGAGTATCGCCAACGATATGAGCGTTCCCTGAGAAAGCTCGGATGCTTGGATCTTGTGATGGCCCTCGTGAGTGCGTAGCAAAAGGGTTCGTTGTCCCGAGACAGGAGTATCGAACAAAATGCGGTCAAACTCCGGGAGCCACCGGCCCATCTCGGCATTTAGCTTCTCGAATCGTTCTGGCTCGCGATCACGAAGTTGGTCTAAAACCCCCGCGAGGTTGCGGCCATTCGACTGCAGTGTTAGCTCTGGATCGAGAGGCGTGGACTGCATATGGCCGCTGCATCGAATGAGTAAATTTGAATCTCGCTCAGTACCCTTAACCGCTTACTTTGCAAGTCTTGTATTTCTTCTGGAGCAAGGGTCTTCTTGAAGTTCGTGTGGTGGTACTTTATTCGGGCACCTGACGACCAAGTCACCAACGTCATATCTCCTTCAGACGGCTCTCCCCAACGAACAACAACCTGTACAGTTGTAGACTTATCAACGTGCAAACCGGCGCTCGCGGTCCTCTGAAAGTCCAACTCGACCCTCCTGCCTGCGGCCAGCAGTGCCTGCAGGGCGGTACTCTTACCGCTTCCGTTTGGACCAACAATTAGCGTAAGGCGACTCAAAGGGAGACGCGTATCTCGCAGGGTCTTGAAGTTCCGAAACTGCACAGATTCAATCATTGGCTCTCCATCCGATCTGAAATCGTAACAAACTGCTTTCTCGCAGCCCAACGATTGGGACTTCCTGAGAGTTTTGTTCTGAGACCCGTACGAACTCCGGCGTACTCATTCCCCGACACTGTGGACGCAGTCACAGAATCAACATCGCGTCACCGTAGCTGTAGAATCGATACTCGTGCTCGACTGCATGACGGTACGCTTCCAAAACCATCTCGCGCCCCTCGAACGCGCTCACCAGCATCAGCAGCGATGAGCGTGGTAAGTGGAAGTTAGTCACCAATCCGCTAATCACTCGAAACTGAAATCCAGGATAGATGAAGAGATCGGTTGTAGCCGTGCCCGGCGCGATTCTTGCGGAGGTGCGTGGGGCTAGAGCAGCAGAGGAGCGGAGGGGAGGAGGGGAAGAGGAGCGGAGGAGCGGAGGAGCGAAGGTGTGAGGTGGTGAACTTTCGTCTGTACTCGCACCCCCAAGCCCCTCTGCACCTCCGCTCCTCTGTTCCTCTTCCCCTCCGCCCCTCTGCTCCTCTTCCCCTTCGCCCCTCGGCTCATCCGCTCCCTGCCTCGCCGCTGATTCCAGCGCCCGAGTAGTAGTCGTGCCCACCGCGATCACTCTCCGGCCTTCGCTCAGCGCGCGATTGATTGATGCTGCAGCCTCTTCACCGATCGAATAGGTTTCAGGTTCGACGCGGTGGTCCTCGACTCGCTCGACTCGCACTGGTTGAAACGTCCCGTAGCCGACGTGAAGAGTGATCTCCGCGATTTCGATGCCGCCACTCCGCAAGCGGTCGAGCAGTTCAGGAGTGAAGTGCAGACCTGCGGTTGGAGCGGCGACAGCGCCGCGTTCGCGCGCAAACACAGTTTGATATCGCTCGGCGTCGAGGCGGTCTTCTTCGTCGCGCTTGATGTAGGGCGGAAGCGGCGTCCGGCCGATGCGATCGATGATTTCGTCGAAGTTGCCTGCTGCTTCAAAGCGCACGAGGCGGCGGCCGCGTTCGCGCCACCCGAGTACTTCAGCAGTGAGCTTTCCACGCGCGAACTCAACTCGCGCGCCTGGCAGCAATGACCGGCCTGGCTTGACTAAGGTCTCCCACACCAGCGGTTCGACGCGGCTCACGAGAAAGACTTCGACGCGCCCTCCGAGTATCGTGTCGCCACGCGGAGTCACGCGCAGCCGCCGGCCTATGAGCCTTGCGGGAAAGACTCGTGTGTTGTTCAGCACGAGCAAGTCGCCCGCGCGAAGAGTTTCGGATAACTCTGTGAAGACCGAATCGAAGAGCTTGCCGCTACGGCGATCGACCACCAGCAAGCGCGAGCTGTCGCGCCGCGCCGATGGTTCCTGGGCGATCAGGTGCTCGGGAAGATCATAATCGAAATCGGAAACCAGCATGTCAAAGGCCGCTAGCTTTCGATCGCCGTCATCTCACCGCTAGGGCGGTCGAGTTTTTCAGACGCTTTGAACAGATGATCGCGGTGAAGCAGCGCCGTGAACTGCGCGCCGAACAACATTATGGAACTCGACACATACACCCACGTCAGCAGCGCTACCGCTGCGCCGATCGAGCCGTACAACAAGTCGTAATGGAAATAAGGCAGCAAGAATGCAAAGCCGAACTTCGCCGCTTCCCACAATGCACCCGCCAGCACCGCGCCAGGCAACGCTTCGGTGAACGGCACGTGCGTGTTTGGAAGAATCTTGTACAGCACAGTGAACAGAATGATCGTCACGGCGATACTCGCCAGAACGAAGATCGTTTGCCACGCGAACCCTGAAAGCGCTCCAAGCCACGGCCCCAGTCTCAAGGGGATTCTGTCCGCCGCCGCTCGGACGCCCGTCACGAACGCGGTGAACAGCGCCGAGCCCGCAAGCAACGCCCACACCAGACTCATCACCGCGACGTTCACCGCCCGCCCGTGCAGGAACGACCGTGGGTATGTTCCCCACACGCGATTCAGCGCCTTCTCGATCACTGTGAACATCCAGGAGGTCGCCCAGAGCATCACGATTAAGCAGCTCACGATGATGCCGGTCGAAATAGTCGATATCGATTCGAGGTTCTTGCTGACGAACGTTTGAGCTCCGGGCAAGAACGCCAGGACCTGACCGATGACATACTTTTCGACAGTCTGCTGCCCGACCAAACGGTTACCGATCGCGAGCATGACCAGCAGCGTAGGAAACAGCGCGAGCATCGAGAAGTACGAAACCGCCGCCGCCGCGGTCGTGAGGTCGTTGTCCATGAACGACATGAAACTGCGTGTCGCTATTCGGCTTCTGTGAGTTTTCGTCGGCATCAAGTCACGCGCAGAAATCGTTGGAAACCCGCGTCGATGATTCTAAGTGCTTGGCCAGTTGAAAGGCAAAGAAGCGGTCAGTGGTCAGTGGTCAGTGGTCAGTGGTTGGTGGTAAGTCGCCATTAACAAACTGGCCGCTGACTGACCACTGACCACTGACCACTGACCACTGACCACTGACCACTGACCACTGACCACTGACTACGGACTACGGACTACGGACTCCTACTATGTTAGAATCGCCGCCGCTATGCAGACATTCGACGTAGCAATCGTCGGAGCGGGTGTGATGGGCGCGGCGGTAGCCTGTGAGCTGGCGCGCGAGGGCGCCAGGGTGGCGATATCCGATCAATCTCCGATTCCCAATCCGCGAGCCGCCTCGGTAGATCACTCGAAAGTGTTTCGATTCGCATATCCGGATCCGTTTTACGTGAAGCTCGCTGTGGACTCGCTGAACCGATGGCGGAAGATCGAATCAGAGACCGGCACGCGGCTGCTCACTCAAACCGGAGCGTTGCTGATCGGCAAACGTGAGCCTTCTTTTGAAACTGAATGCTATGAAGCGATGCGATCGCTGGGGCTCGAAAGCGAAAAGCTCGACAGCCGGCAGGCCAGCGCGCGGTTTCCTCAGTTCAACAGCAGCGCTTTTGCTTATGGTGTCTATGATCCAAGCGGCGCAATCCTTCAGGCGGAAACCGCGGTGCGCGCGTTGATCGATCTTGCGCGGCGGCGGGGGGTTGAAATCCTTGAAAGCGAGCGGGTCATCGACGCCAGGCAAGCCGCGTCGCGCGTATTGATTGTCACCGAGTCCGGCCAGGAGATCGAGTGCGAACGCGCGATGATTGCCTCGGGCCCGTGGTCGCGAAAGCTACTTCCATTTCTCAGGGACAAGCTCACCACCACGCGTCAGGAGATCGTTTATTTTGAGCCAGGACCGGAGCAATCGAACTCTTCTTCTCTGAGCTTCGGGCCAAACCGATTCCCGATCTTCCTCGAGCTGGAGAGCGGCTTCTACGGTTTTCCGATTCATCATGCCGGCGCGATGAAGATCGCCAACCATCACAAGGGCGCTGAAGTTGATCCCGATTCTGCAGAGAATCATGTCGGCGAGCAATTTATCGAACGCTGCCGGGCGTTTTTCGCTGAGTTCATACCCGGTCTCGCCGATGCGCGGGTCCGTGAGGCGCGAGTGTGCATATACAACAACACGCCCGACGACGACTTCATCATCGACTGGCATCCGCAGCTCGACGGCGTGTTGGTGGTGACGGGGTTCTCGGGCCACGGTTTCAAGTTTGGTCCGACGATCGGACGAATTGCCGCCGACCTCTTGCTGTCGGGCGGCACGGTTTTCGACATTGACCGCTTTCGTCTGACGCGATTCAATAGCAAGTAGAGGAGAACATATGAAAGCCTTATCGGGTGGCGCGGCGGTGATCCAACGTGGCGAACTCACAGAGACAGAGGGCACGAGGCGCTACCGCGTTCCAATCTCGCGAGCGATGGGCGCGCGCGACATCGCGCAGTATGTCAGCAGCTACTCTGAAGGTGTCTCTTCCGCGCGACGCAATCCAGTTGGCGAAGAAGTGATCTATGTTGTGAACGGATCGGGCACCTGTTTCATCGACGGATATAGCTACGTGCTTGCGCCGGGCACTGCGGTCTATATTCCACCTGGAAGCGTCTACCAGATAGAGAACCTCGATGACCGGGGCCGCGGCGTAAGCGAACTCGGGATAGTCAGCGTGTGTTGTCCCGAGGATGAAGACTCAGAAGTTGGAATTGAGCCCATTGTGCGGCCCCCGCAGGACACCAAACCGTTTCGCACGGTTCGCGAGAACGAGGTTGAAGCGACCGCCGCCGGTGACCGCTCGTTCAAGCTTCTGGTCAATCAAGACATCGGCGCCCATCGCGTGACGCAATTCGTTGGAGTGATCCCGCCGGGCCGCGCGCCTATGCATCATCATACCTATGAAGAAGCGATCTACGTAATCGAAGGCGAAGGCCGCGTCCATACCGGAGACGGCGACGCCGAGTTCAAGGCGGGATCGAGCATCTATCTCCCTCGGCTCGTGAAGCACTGTCTGGAGAACACCGGCTCAGCCAGCATTCGCTTGCTCGGGGTGTTTCACCCTTCCGGCAGTCCTGCCGCGCGCTACGATGATTCGCCAACAAACTTGTAGGGGCGTGCCTCCGTGCGCGCCCCTCTTCGCGATTCTGGAACGCTCGATATTAGCAGAAGGGGCGCGCACGGAGGCACGCCCCTACAGGAGCTTACGAAGTCGGCCGATCGAGCGGTGGCCCGGTCGTGTAGAAGTCTTCATAGAAGCGGCGGCTGTACGATTCAAGCAACTGCTCGACACGTTGAGGGTCTCTCGACGCGACCACCAATCCGGCGTGATGAAGTTTGTTCAAACGATAGACGATCTCCGGATCCTCATACGCCGAAGTGTCCGGGTAATCTTGCCGGGCCAACGAGATGATCACTCCCGCATAGTCGTCGCGATGCGGCGGCAGCTCGTATGAGCCGTCCTCTCCAGCCATCTCGATCTTCGCCCATTCGGCCCAGAGGTTCAGCCCGGTCGCCGCTTGGATAGTCTCGGCGATGTTAGCGCCTCCAACTCGCGCGGCAATTTCGAGAAAGTAGAAGCGGCCGTCCGCGCGGCTTTTGATGAACTCAGTGTGAGTGACTCCGCGAACCAGGCCCAGCGTACTGATTACTTCTCGGTTGATCAAATCAAGCGCCAGAGCATCGTCGGAGTCGCGAGGGATCTTCCGTGTCGTGAAAATTCCACCAAGCGAGACATCCATCGGCGGGTGTCCGTACTTGTGGTGCACCGCAAACTTTACTTCCCGCTCAAAGACCATCGAATCGACGTGATAGATATCACCGGGAAGATACTGCTCCAGAACGTAGAAGGACTGCCGGTCGCCCAGTGTGTCGAGCAGCGGCCATAACTCCTCGGAAGCCGCGATCTTCTTGATGCCCATCGAAGCTGCTTCCGAACGGGGCTTCAACACCCAGGGCGCCGCGACGCGAGACATGAATTCGCGCAGCCGGTCGTAGTTCAGCACGTGGACGAACTCGGGAACGAGAATGCCTTCGGTTCGAGCTTTTACGCGCATCGCAAGCTTGTCGCGGAAATAGCGGGCGGTCGTGTCACCCATGCCTGGATTTCGCAGGTGCTCGCGCAGCAGCGCCGCCGTCTCCTGATCATATTCATCGAGCGGCACTATGCGGTCGATGTTTTGTGTGCGAGCGAGAAAGCTGACGCCTTTGATTATGTCGTCTCGCGAGTAGCCATCGGGCATGTAGAATATTTCGTCGATGGCCTCCCGCGGCCAGTTCGCATCGCGGAGTTTTTCAACGGTGATCAGCAGGACTCGCCAGCCGTGACGCTTGCACGCGCGCAGGAAAGCTTCGCCCTTTTCGTAGCTGGCAAGGCAGAGCATTGTGAGCGGATTCTGATCGGACACGGCGCGCTCCTTTTCGATTGCGGGATTATATATACCCTTCTTTGCAAGGCCAAAGCTAATCGGTTAGGATTCTGAGCGTGCGAAGCATAGTCGAGTGCATACCAAATTTCAGCGAAGGCCGCCGCACTGAAGTCATCGATGAAATAGCCGCGGCGATCAAATCGGTTTCCGGCGCGGTCTTGCTCGATCGTGAATCTGATCCCAATCATAACCGCTCAGTCGTCACCTTTGTTGCGTCGCCCGACCGCGTCGTCGACGCCGCTGTCGCCGCGGCCAGGAAGGCGGCTGAATTGATAGACCTGAACAAGCACACGGGCGAGCACCCGCGCATGGGCTCGACCGACGTGATTCCGTTCGTGCCGATCTCGGGAGTCACGATGGATGATTGCGTCGCGCTTGCTCGCGCTTGCGGAGAGCGCTTATGGAGTGACCTCGGAATTCCGGTATACCTCTACGAAAAAGCGGCGACCAGACCCGAGCGTGAGAATCTCGCAACCGTGCGAAAAGGGCAGTTCGAAGCCATACGTGACGAGATCGCAACCAACGAAGCCCGACGCCCCGATTTCGGCGAAGCGCGAGTGCATCCGACCGCCGGCATAACCGCCGTCGGCGCGCGCCCTCCATTGATCGCCTACAACGTGAATCTCGGCACCGCTGATGTGGAGATCGCCAATAAGATCGCGCGCGCGGTTCGTCATCAGTCGGGTGGCTTGCGCTACGTGAAGGCGTTGGGGTTTGAGTTGAAGGATCGCGGCATCGTTCAGGTGTCGATGAACATGGTGAATTACGAAGGCACGCCGCTGTTCCGCGCTTTCGAAATGATCAAGCGCGAAGCCGAGCGCTACGGCGTCGCGGTCGTTGGCTCAGAGATCGTGGGCCTGGTTCCTCAGCGCGCCTTGAACGCCGTCGCCGATTTTTATTTGCAGCTCGAGAGATTCAGCGAGGACCAGATACTCGAACACAGATTGGCAGGAGCGATGGAGGAAGCCCAGGCATGAGTGAGCCCGCCATTGCCGATTTAAAGACGGTGCTGTCAAACAGCCTCGGCAACTTCACGGAGCTTGTAGCGGCAGGCACTCCGGCGCCGGGTGGTGGGAGCGTTGCTGCCTATTGCGGAGTGCTCGCGGCGTCACTCGGACAGATGGTATGCAATCTAACAATCGGCAAGCAGAAGTATGCTGAAGCCGAACCGCGGTTGCGGGCTATCAGATCGGAGCTCGAACAGTTGGGCGCGCGGCTGCGCGAGTTGATCGCCGAAGACGCTGCAAGTTTTGAAGCCGTACTCCGGGCGTACCGGTTGCCGAAGGATAGCGACGAGCAAAAGACTGAGCGCGCGGCACAGATTCAGATTGCGCTTCAAGGCGCGGTTGACGTTCCGGTTGAAACGGCGCGGCGCGGCTTCGATATTCTCAGGCTGCTGGACGAGCTTGCTGATATCGGCAATCCTAACGCGCTTTCGGATGTGGCGGTCGGCGCCCGGCTCGCACAGGTTGCAATCCGGGGCGCTTCCTACAACATTAGCGCTAACCTTGATTCGATTTCCGATCGCGTAGCTGCGGACACGACGCGTGAACAGATGAAGGATATGATCGACCAGTCGAAGACTCTCGCAGAGAAAGTTGAAGCAAAGATGAAAGTGTAGGGATCTGGGAGCGCAGGGGCGGAGTTCAGAGTCCAAGCTTTAGCTTGCTTCCAGGGTTTATACATCGAATCAGGCAGGCTAAAGCTTGGACTCTGAACTCCGCCGGCGCTCCCCCAGGGCGCCCGTACAAGTTTTCCAGGCATGGCAGCTCACTACAAGGACATTCAGTTCACCCTCACCGACCGCGTGGCGCGGATCGCCTTCGCACGTCCGCCGCTGAACATTTTCACGATCGCGATGATGAGGGAGATTGGCGATGCGATAAACCGCGCCGCGCAGGCGCCGGACACATGCGCGATAGTGTTTGCCTCCTCACATGCGAACGGAGCTTTCTCCGCGGGCGTATCAATCGAAGAGCACAAACCGGAATCGGTCTTCCAGATGCTCGAGGGCTTTCATTCGATCTTTCGCGCGCTGAACACGGTATCAAAGCCGGTGATCGCGCTGGTCGGGGGCGCCGCGTTGGGAGGGGGCTGCGAGCTTGCGGCGTTTGCTGACATCGTCATCGCCACTCCAGCGGCGCGCTTTGGTCAGCCCGAGATAAAGCTCGGGGTCTACCCCCCGGTTGCCGCATTCATACTGCCAAGAGTGATTGGAGAAAAGAGGGCGCGGGAGATGATACTGACCGGTGAATTGTTGACCGCCGAAGCTGCACAGTCTCTGGGGCTGGTCAATCACGTGGTGCCAGAAAACGCGATCGAGTCCAAGTGCGCGGAATTTCTTAGCGCGTTCCGGCAGATGAGCGTGCCGGGGCTCGAGATGGCGAAGCGCGCAATGGTTCAGACGTGGGGGCTTGGGTTCGACGACGCTCTCAAGCGTTCGGAAGAAATCTATCTCAATGAACTGATGTCATTAAGAGACCCACAGGAAGGCGTTGAGGCTTTCATCGCAAAACGCCCCCCGAGATGGAAGCATAAATGAAAGAAGTCAGTAGTCAGTAGTCAGTAGTCCGTAGTCAGTAGTCCGTAGTCAGTAGTCCGTAGAACTGACCGCTAACGACTGACTACTGACCACTGGCCACTGACAACTGACCACTGACCACTGACCACTGACTACGGACTACGGACTAACGGACCACCCGAATGCCCAACCCACTCCAGATAAAGAAGACTGGCCCGAACGACATCACCGTCCGATGGGCCG
>Ga0137403_10006345_pt1 | contig 13552 bp, 10 predicted proteins | sample CZOMad2_1_16fung_FD_122057 | JGI IMG/M metagenome (GOLD analysis project Ga0137403, IMG submission 122057) | Vadose zone soil fungal communities from Angelo Coast Range Reserve, California, USA - CZOMad2_1_16fungal (Hybrid Assembly) | ecosystem: Environmental > Terrestrial > Soil > Vadose zone... | reverse complement strand
ATCTCAAGCGAGCTTCTCAAGCTCAAGACCGGCGCGCCTGGCGTCGCCATTCCGCTCAAGAGCAGCGCCGAGATGATCCTGTGCGTCATTCAAGAGCAGTGCCTGTTCTCGATCTCCGACGGCCCGCCCGCGATCCCGCAGATCAAGGACGGCAAGGTGCGCGCGCTGGCGGTCACCGGATCGGAGCGCTCGCCCGAATTGCCCGACGTGCCCAGCATGGCGGAAGCGGGCTTCCCTGAGGTCAACACCAAGCTATGGAGCGGCATCTTCGCGCCGGCCTCGACCCCGCCGGCGATCGTCAACAAGCTGCAGGCGGCGTTCTCACGCGCGATCCGCGATCCGGATGTGTCCGGCAAGCTGCGCGGCATGGCGGTCAATCCTGGCGGCGGCACCTCGGATGAGTTCCGCAAGATGATCGACGCGGACATCGAGAGCTACGTTGCGGTGGTGAAGGCTGCCAATCTGAAGTTCGAGCAGTAGACGAAGCAATCGGCGGTTCTTGACTTGCGGTCGTGCCACGCATGAGAAGACTATTTGGCATTGCCGCAATGCTTGCTCTGTCGGCGCCCGCTGCGGCGCAGACACCGGGTGTCTTCAAAGGCGAGACGATCAATATCAGCGTCGGCTACCCGGCCGGCGGTGCGCCCGATCTCTATTTCCGTGTGCTCGCCAGGCACTATGGCCGTCACATTCCCAGCAATCCGCTGATCGTCGTCAAGAACATGCCGGGCGCCGGCACCTTGCGAGCCGCCAACTACATCTACAATGTTGCGGCCAAGGATGGGACCGAGCTTGGCAATTTCAGCTCCTCGGCGACGATGGAGCCGCTGATGGACAACGACCAGGCCAAGTTCGACGCCAGGAGGTTCAGCTGGATCGGCAGCATGAACCAGGAGATCAATTTTTGCGGCATCTGGCAGCGGCCGGGAGCGCCCACGTCGTTCGCGGACATGCTGACCCGGGAGACCGTGTTTGCGTCCTCGGGTGGCCTCACCTCATTTGGCTATCAGCACCCGCTGATCTTCAAGAACGTGTTTGGGGCGAACGTGCGGCTGGTCTCCGGCTATGCCGGTCTTCCGCAAGCCTACATTGCCATGCAGCAGGGCGAAGCGCACGGCATGTGCGGCCTGGTCCGCACCCACATCAAGTCGCTGTGGCCGAAGGACGCGCAGGAAGGCCGCTTCAAGCTCATCGTGCAACTCGGGCCCAAGACGACCGACGAGCTTGGGCCGGTCCCGAGCATATTCGAGTTTCTCAAAACCGAAGACGACCGCAAGGTGCTCGAATTCCACTTCAACACCAAGCTGCTGGGCCGTCCCTTGGCCGGCCCGCCGGGCGTCGCTCCGGAACGCCTGGCGATCCTGCGCAAGGCCTTTCAGGAGACCATGCGCGACCAGGAATTCCTGGCCGAGGCGCAGAAGGCCAATCTCGACATCGATCCTGCCACGCATGAGCAGGTGGAACACCTGCTGGCGAAGTTCGCCGACTATCCGAAAGCCATCATCGAGCGGGCGAAGCTTGCAGTGACGCGCTGAAAGCGTGCTCACGAAACCACTCGGCGCACCGCTTGGTGCGCCGAGCAGCATGCTCCCGTCCCCACTATTGAATGTTTCAGTAGTAGCCGCCGCCACAGACATAGGTCAAACGCCAGCCCCACCGCGTCCAAATGCGCTCATAGCAGCTGTCGTAGTAGCCGTACGGGTAGGCCCCGGCGAATGCGAAGAACCGATTGTGGAACCGGTGGTGCCTGAAGGCAATTCGGGGATGAGCCACACCGGCACGCGCAAATGAGCTGGGATGACCGACAGCGGCGCGGCCCAACCCAGGACTCATGCGAGCAAAACCGCTAGGGCCCATACCGGCGCGGCCCATGCCGACGTGACCCATCCCACCACGGCCCATCCCACCACTGTGGCCCATCCCACCCATTCTGGCCGACGCATCAAGCGCCGAACCAGCTATGATGGCCGTCGTGGCGGCCAAGGCGATCACTATCTTACGCATCATGATTGCGTCCTCCAGCTTGCTACAGACAGGACGAGCTCTTTGTTGGAACCGCGCCGCTTGATCCTTGTGCGTCCCGCGCACCGCGGCTGCGAGCCAAGATCTCGACGACCGAGAGCATCGGTCAGGATTGCGATACACTCAAATGAGTAATGCGACAGTTTCTGACAAAAAAGTCAGTTTCTATGGTTCCCTTTCTTTGCCAAGATGTTCCTATTGAATGCCGCATCTATTCGGAGACGAAACGGGATGGCAGGCGGACGCTGTCGCATTCTCGTCGTGGAGGACGACCGTGAGACGGCCGACCAGCTCACGGATTCACTCGCGGCGAGTGGCTATCATGTCGATCTTGCGGTCGATGGCCGCGAGGGGCTGAGCCGCGGGCGCTCCGCTGACTATGCCGTGATGACCGTCGATCGCATGCTCCCGGACATCGACGGGCTTGCGGTCATCCGGCGACTGCGGGAAGACGGGATCGTTACACCCGCCCTGATCGTCAGTGCGCTCGGTGAAATCGATGACCGGGTGCGCGGTCTGCGCGCTGGCGGCGACGACTATCTCGTCAAGCCGTTTGCCATCGTGGAGCTTCTGGCCCGTGTCGACGCGCTCGCCCGACGGAGCGATACCGTCGTCAAGGAAACCGTGCTGCGGGTCGGCGACCTGACGCTCGACCTGGTGTCGCGCACGGTGACCCGCTCGGGCCGGGAGATCGCATTGCTGCCGCGGGAATTCCAGGTGCTCGAGTATCTGGTTCGGAACGAAGGGCAGGTGGTTCCACGAGCGATGCTGTTGCAGCATGTCTGGGATCTCCATTTCGATCCCACGACCAACATCATCGACGTCTATGTCGGGCGAGTCCGCCGCAAAGTCGACGGCCACCAGGCCTATCCGCTGATCCATACTGTCCGCGGTGTCGGGTATTGCGTCCGTGCTCCTGGCTAAGACCTTACGATCATCCACGCTTCGACTGGCGCTGATCTGGATCGGAATTTTCGGCACCGCGGTCGCCGCATTGCTGGGCTATGTCTATTGGTCGTCCGCGTCCTACATGCTCAGGCAATCGGATCAGGCGCTTGCGATGGAGCTTGTGACCCTGCGCGAGGTCTACACCAGGGCCGGGCGTGAGCAATTGATTGCCGCGATCACGCAACGCATGTCCGGCGGACTCGTTGAAAGCGGAGTCTATCTGCTCGCGGATCCGTCTGGCGCTCCGCTCGCCGGCAATCTTGCGGCCTGGCCAGCAAGCCTGAAAGGCTCGGACGGATGGGGCAATTTCAAGACGCCGGAATGGCTGCCCAACGCGGCGCACCAGCCCCTATTGCGAGCAACCTTCGAGACGCTTCCCGATGGCACCCGCCTGCTGGTGGGGAAGGACATCGCAGAACTTGATCAGGTCGCTGACAGAATCAACACGGCTCTGCTGCTGACCACGCTCCTGATACTCGTCGTTGCCGCGGCGGCCAGCGCATCCATTACGCGGCGCACCGTGGGTCGCATCGAGTCCATCAATGCGACCAGCCGCGCCATCATGCAAAGTGGCCTGAGTGAGCGGATTCCTCTGCGCGGCACGAAAGACGAATGGGACGAGCTTGCCACCAATCTCAATTCGATGCTCGATCGCATCGAGACGCTGATGGGGGAGGTGAAGCAATTCACCGACAATGTGGCGCACGAGCTGCGCACGCCGATCACGCGCCTGCGCGGACGGCTGGAGAAGTCCTACAACAGTCTGCGCGAGGGCGATGCGCACAAGTCCATGATCGGCGACACCATCGCCGATCTCGATAGCGTCCAGGGGATATTTTCCTCGCTCACGCGCATTTCGCAAATTGAAGCCACTGATCGAACGGCCGCATTCCGCACTATTGATCTGGCCGAGATCGTGCGCGAGGTGGTGGAATTGTTCGATGCGGCTGCGGAGGAAAAAGGCGGGCAACTCAATACGCTTGGGGATCAGCGCGTGCTGGTCACAGGCGATAGAGACCTTCTGTTCGATGCGGTGGCCAATCTCGTGGACAATGCCATCAAGCACGGTCCGGAAGCAGGTCGCGTGACCGTGGACGTCAGGCAAGGTGACGCCGGCGCCGCCATTGCGGTCTCCGATGAAGGCCCCGGAATTCCGGGCGACGAGATCAGAAACGTGTTCAAGCGCTTCTATCGGCTCGAGCGAAGCCGTCGGACTCCGGGCAACGGTCTTGGGCTGAGCCTGGTGGCGGCGGTGGCCCGTCTGCATGGGGCGCAGATCGAGACGCTCGACAACGCTCCGGGTCTCACGATCCGATTGTGGTTTCCGGCGTCCACGCGGTCTGTTGAGAATGCCGCGGCGCCCTGACGGCGAACCTATCGCTCGTTTCTGATCGCCTCGTAGCGCTGCACGATCGCCTTCGGCGTCGCGTAGATGTCGCGCAGCACATCGTCGACCTCGGCGCCTGTGATGGGCCCGTCAGCCTCGAGTCCGTTGCGTTTAGCGTCGTCCTGGAAGTCCCGATCGCGCATGGTGGCGTCGAAGGCCCGGCGCAGCGCTGCAAGCCGCTCGGGCGGCACGCCAGGTGTGGTCGTGACCGGCCGCCCCATCTTCTGCGCCCCGAAGGCCAGCGTGAAGATCTGCCGCGACGCCTCGTCGCGCGCAAGATCGGCGACCAATGGCACGTCCGGCAGCTCGGGATGCTTGGCCATGCTGAGCTGCAGGATGACGTTGATCTGCTTGTTGGTGAGCCAGTTTGGTCGCGCCGACTTGATCGCCGCCCAGGTGAAGCTGCAATAACCGTCAAGCTCGCCGCGCTCCATGGCGATGCCGACCGCGCCGGAATCGGGATAGCCAAGCACCGTCTTGAAGCGCGTGCCGAGCACGGCGTTGAGGAGCTTTGGAAAGTAGTTGCTCTCGGCCGATGCGCCGGTCGAGCCGACCGCGACCTCGCGGCGCCTGGCATCCTCGATCGATGCGATGCCGCTCTTCCCCCAGGTGATGCAGGTCGCGACATCGCGGTTGATGCTGCCAAGCCAGCCGAACTTCAATGCATCGTAGCGCGCCTGCGCATTGCCATAGAGCGGCTCGGTCGCGAGGCTGCGCGAGGGGTGGGCGAGAACGGTGCCGTCACGCGCCGCAACATTGTAGAGATGGTTGAACATCACGATGCCGCCGGCGCCCGGCATGTTTTCCGGCACCATGATGGGCTTGCCGGGAATGTATTTGCCGATGTGGCGCGCGAGCAGCCGCAGATAGAGATCGTTGCCGGTGCCGACGCCATAGCCGACCAGCATGCGCACGCGCTGGTCCTTGTAGAAGCTTTCGACGGATGATTGCGCTAGAGCCGCGGAGGGGAGGGAGAAGAGAAACGCTGCTGCGAGAGTGACCCAACGTGTGTGAAAGGTACGGACTTTGACCGCGGCACGGCGGGACTCCCTCTCCCCAGTCGAACTCGGGTTTACCCGAGTTCGATCACTTATTGAGATGGCCGAAGTCGGAAACATCCGACTTCGGCTGGGGAGAGGGTGGGGGTGAGGGGGCTCGGACCTATCGAGAGTCACGAACCCCTCACCCCACCCCTCTCCCTTCGGGAGAGGGAGCAGGCCGCAATCGTGGCTCCGCTGTGCCTTGGGCCTCATCGCGATACCGGATCGTTACTTCTCCGGCCCGATCATATGCCGGACCGCGAGATAGCTGAACGTCATTGACGACGCGAGTGAGAGCCCCGCCTGATAGCCCACGCCGTGCTCGGTGGTTGCCGCGACATTGCCGGACGCGTAGAGCCCGGGGATCGGGCGGCGCCGCTGGTGGATGACCTGGCCGTTGCTGTCGGCGAGCAAGCCGACGGAAGCAGAGCCGGTCGGATGCAGCGCGACGCCATAGAACGGCGGCTCCTCGATGCTGCCAAGGCTGGCATTGCCGCCGCGCGGCGTCTTGGCGGAGGCAAGCTTCCATTGGTTCTCGCCGCGGTGGAAATCGGCGTCGGTGCCGGCTCGCGCAAAGCCGTTGAAGCGCTCCGCGGTTTTCGCCAGTGTATCGGCATCGATGCCGAGCCTCCCCGCAAGCTCGGAGAGTGTGGCGGCGCGCGGCACGGCCTTCGGCACCTCGCCGCCGACCGGCTGGTTCGCGAACGAGAAACGCCTGAGATACTGGGAATCGAAAATCAGGAACGCTGGCAGGTTCGGGTATTCGTGCTTCATCGGATCGAGATAGCGCAACTGCGGCACGATCCCTTGGAAGAACGTCTCGTCGGCAAAGCGCTTGCCGTACTTATTCGCCACCATGGTGTGCGGGCTGCACAGCTCCACAATTCCGGCATGCACGCACAGTCCAGGCTTGTCGGGCTCGTCCGGCGGAATAGTGTAGGACAGCATCACCCGCAGGCTGTTCTCTATCTTGTGCAGGATGCCGCCGATCTCGGCGCCGTAGACGAGGCCGTCGCCGGTTAGCGAAGCGAGCGACAGGCTGTCGGGCTCCTGGTCGATGCCGGGGATCTGCTCGAAGTCGCGGCTCATCTGTGCGTTCGCGCTGTAGCCGCCGGTGCCGATGATCACGCCCTTGCGCGCCATGATGCGCTCGCCCGTGGCCATGATCACGCCGGTGACGCGTCCACCATCGACCGCGAGGCTCTCGACTTGCCGGCCGGTAAGAACCGGCACGCTACGCGCCCGCAGCGCATTGAGGAAATGGCAGATGAGGCCGAGCCCTTTGCCGCGCATGTCGCGCGCCTTGCGCTCCCGCACGAGGTCCTGATCCCAGCGCGAGAAGTTGTTGATGCCGCCCCAGGTCACCTGCTCCTCGGCGGTGACGAAGCACGGCACGTCGTGGGGATCGAGCACGCGCTCGCGCCAGTCGCCGAGGTCGTAGCCCGATATGAGCTCCACTTCGAGCGAGCGGCCGACCGCGCGTGTGCCGGGCGCTGTGCCGTAGTAGTGATCGGTGAGGCCGCGAACGACACGGAAGCGCACGCCGCAGCCTTCGAAGAATTGGATCGCCTCGCGGCCGCGGTCGACGAAGGTTTGCATGCGCTGCTCGTCGAGGAAGCCGCCAGAGAGAAAGCGCATATAGGCGATGACATCGTCGCGATTGTCCTCGTAGCCGGCCGCCTGCGCGAGATGATTCTGGCCGACCCAGATCAGCCCGTAGGAGTTGGTGGTGCCACCGCCGAGCTTCTCCGCCTTCTCCAGCACGATCGCGTTGAGCCCGAGCTCATGCGCGGCGAGCGCGCCCGCGAGGCCGGCAATGCCGGAGCCGAGCACGACGACGTCGTAGGCCTGTTCGGCGGCCATCAGCGACTGCGGCTGATGTTGTGCTCGGTGTTGAAGCAGGTCGGCTCCCGGTAGCCCTTCGATACGGTGACGATGCGAGGATTGTCGTCCTTTACCGCCTGGAACAGCGGCTCGGTCGCGCGCCAGAGATTGTTGAACGGCGCGTCGTGATGCGCCGGCATATAGACATCGGGCTTATAGGTGCGCACGTGCTCGAGCGCCTGCTCGACGGTCGCCGAATTGAGATAGGCGGCCGAGACCGCGATCAGCCCCAGGTCGACGCGCCCGACGCGCTGCATCGCGGCCTTCTCGAAATCGGTGACGCGGCCGCCGCTGTCGCGATACATGATGCGGAAGCCGTTATCGAGCGTGATCAGGTAGGCGATCGTGCCTTCGCTGCGCACGCGGCGGTCCTGCGTGCCGCGCTGACGGATCGTCGCCTGCTCGGCGATCTGCTCTGGCGTCGGCGGCGTCGTGGTGGCCTTGAGCGCCGTATCGAAGGCCCCGACGAGCGCCGCCGGCGGATCGCCATGCTCGCCCAGGATCGGCTCGACCTTGAAGGCGCCGAGCTGCAGCACCTCGCCGCCGCGGCCGGTCACGGTGCGGACTTGCTTGGCGTCGATCGCCTGCGTGGCAAGCTTCTCGGTGGTCACCGGAGCGCCCACCACGGTGGCGCCCGTGCGCGCGCCGACCGATGCGGCGTCCGACATGTGGTCGTGATGGCCATGGCCGATCAGGATCGCGTCCGTCTTTTTGACGTCGGCCGCCTTGAAGCCGAGCGAGGGATGGAGGCTGCCGCGATCGAAATAGGCGTCGAGCAGCACGATCTGCCCGTTGAAGGCGAGCTCGAAATTGGCATAGCCGGTCCAGCGAACCGCCAGTGTGCGCGGGTTCTTCGGCAGCGCGCCGCCGGTCGAGGCCATGACCGCCGCGTGGCAGGCCGGGTCGCGCGGCTCGGCTTGAAAGGCAGTGTCGGCATCGATCGCGGGGATGAGCCCCGCGCGCGGGTCCTCGAACGGCCGCGCCTGTGCGGACTGCGGCGCGGCGAGGGCGGTGATTGCAATGCTGGTGACGAAGAGAGCCTTGGCGCGCACGAGATCCTCCCGGCATTTGTTGTTGACGCTGCTGTGGGTCGCAGCGCTGTCCTGTTGTACTGAGCATAAAGCAATGCGCGCCCGTCGCAAATTCACGGCGTCAGCATGGTCGCGAGTGGGGCGCTCATGAATGCGCCCTCTCCCCACTGTGGGAGAGGGCTGCTCAAACGATTCAACAACACGGATTGGGTGAGGGGGATAGGTTCGCCCCCTCACCCAATCGTGCATGTTGAGCACCCGGCGCTGCCCTCTCCCGACATAAGGGCGTTTACGCCCGTCTGCGCGGGCTATGGGGGAGAGGGCGCAGTAACAACCGCGTTGCTAGTCCTGCGGCTCGAGCTTGATCAGCGCGGCGCCGTGGTTGTTGCCGACCCAGAACGTGGGCGGTGTCGTGTTGTTGTCGACGAACACGCGGCGCACGTTGGTCTGGTGCGGCAGCGGGTACTCGGTGATCTTGCCGGTCTCCAGGTTGAGCCGCAGGATGCGGTCGGCATTCATGCCGGCGGTCCACACATGCCCGTCCTTGGCGGGTGCCGCGTCATAGGGCGCGAAGAACTTGCCCGGCACCTCCCACTCCTGGAACTTTTCGGTCTTGATATCGAGCATGCCGATGCGCTCGCCGAAGAACTCGGCAAACCACAGCCGGCCCTGGTCGTCGAGCCGGCCGCGACGCGGACGCGAATTCCGGGTCGGCGTCGGGTAGAGCGCCATCTGGCCGGACTTGGCGTCGATGCGGCCGATATGAGTCCCGCCGAAATTGAGGAACCAGAGATTGTTCTCTTTGTCGGCCTGGATCGTGTAGGGCGAGCCTGGCCCGTTCGCGAACGGCTCGAACAGCTCGGTCTCACCGCTCGAGACATTGATCCGGTAGACGCCGCGCCGCGCCGGATCCTGGATCCAGATCTTGTTGTCGACGGTCCAGTTCTGCACCCCGATCAGAGCCGTCTGCGAGTCCGGCTTGATCATGTTCGAGGGAATGCTGAACATCTGGAACTGCTCGGTCTTCACGTCGAACTTGGCGGTGCCCGACTGGAACATCAGTCCGAGCCAGAGATTGCCCTGCGGGTCGGTCTCGAGGTCGAGTGCGCCGGTCGGCCAGCCGTCGCGCTGCAGCGGCACCTTGAAGCTCTTGTGCTCGAGCGTCTTGGTGTCGAAGCGGCCGAGGATCTGTCCGCTGAAGTCGCTGTGCCAGACAATGCCGTCCTTGTCGGTGACGACGTCGTGCGGCTGGATCATTTGATCCGGCAGGTCGTACTCGGTGATGACCACGCGCGTGCCGTCGCCGCTCACCCGCGGCACGGTCTTGAGCTCGTAGCTCTGCTCGCCCTTGCTGCGGTTGATGCTGGCGAAATAGGCCGCGACCTTGTCGGCGTTGGGCACGAAGCGGTTGATGTCGCGCACCTCGGCGCGGATCTGCGGCTTCTTGTGGAAGCTGTTGTTCGAGTACTGCGCCATCCGCTTGATGACGTCGAGCATCTCCTCGGCGGTGTATTTCGAGGTCAGGATGCGCTCGACGGTGTGGCAGTTGGTGCAGCCGGTGAGCGCGCGCTTCTCCGCGTCGGTGCCGGGAACGCTGAGGATCCACTCGAGGTTCGAGAGTTGCGCGGCGAGATTCTTGGTCTTGGTGAGCTTGAGGTCGAGGGAAGCGGGCTTGTCACCCGCGATCGTGACAGTCGACGGCCCGTCGAGGTCGTAGCCGGCCGCGCGGATCGAGAGCGCATAGTCGCCGGCGCCAAGCTTGCCGGCCGAGAAGCTGAACTCGCCCTTGGCGTTGCTGACCACGCTGACGGTGACGATGCCCTTCTTGGCGCTGATCACGACGCCTTCCATCGCGCCTTCGGCGGCGGAAGAGACCTTGCCGGTCAGGCTTTGCGCCAGCGCCGGTGCATGGCCGAAGACGGTGGCGAGCGCGGCGGCCGCCATCAGGCTCATCAGTCTAGTTTTCATTGAGAGTTTCTCCTTGGGGTGAGTAAGGTGCGAGCGGCGTTGCAGCCGCTCGCACGAAAGCGCGCTGCAATCGTTGTGCAGCAGGATACCCCTTTCGAATGCAGGTTCAACGGGCATTTGCCGGTGCGGGAAGAGCGCGTGAGGAGCCATCGCCCGCGCGATTCCACTGGTGGGATATGTGGATATGGTGGCCAGCGCGCTCCATCGTCACGGGCCCCAAATCAGTATTTTGGTACTCCAATTCGGCCTTACTATCGCGCGAAAAGTTTGGAAGTCTCACGACAGGGGCGTGTATCCAGGCCTTGCACGTATGCAGGCCTTGCACGTATCCAGGGCTTACACAGGGGAAGATTTCCGATGCGACTGAACTTGTTGGTGTCGGCGTTCGTAGGAGCGGCGTCAGTGCTCGCCGCTGCCGAGGCGATGGCTCAGTGCACGACAAAATCAATCCCGCTGCCGGACGCAGCATTGCTTACACCACCGCCGGAGTCCGGCTGCGCGTTCCAGATCGTAAGTCTCAATGCTGCACCGAGCCAGCTCGACTATGAGCGGCAATGCCATCGGGACGCCGGCGTGATCTTGCGCGACCGCCTGCTGCAATTGCAGGCTTCGGTCGGTGAGACTGTAAAGGCGATCAACCGCGCGTGTCCCGCCGCCGTCAGCACGGCCCAGCCGGGCTCGAAACCGTCCATTCCGCTGCCTCGCCGCACACTGCTGACGCCGCCGCCGGACCTCGACTGCACGTTCAAGGACAGCTCCGATGCCACGGACAGTGCGCCGAAACCGACGCCCGCCGAAGCGGTTGCTGCTGTGCGGATGAAGCTCGACTACGAGCGCCAATGCTATCGGCACAATGAGATCATTCTGCTCAACGGCTTGGAGCAGTTGCAGGCGGCAGTGGGCGAGACGATCAAGGCAGTCACCGGCAACGATCGGTCCGCTGCCTCCGCTGCCAAGGGAAAACCGGCCGCCAAGCAGCAACCCGCTGCCAAGCAGCAATCCGCTGCTGCCACGCAGCAGCCTCTTGCCATGCAGCAACCCGCTGCCATGGAGGAACACACCTATGATCGGGCGTCCAGGACCCAGGAGGCGCCCTGCGCTGCATTGTCGCGGGGCAGGTGCATTGGTCGGGATCCTGATGCCCGCATACGCTCCATGATGTCGCACGACACTGAGTGACTGACTGCGCTCAAACCCACGGCGGTGCGAGCGGCGTTCAAGCCGCCCGCACCAACGCACTCAGTCCAGCGTCTCCAGCTTGATGATGCTGGCGCCGTGGTTGCTCCCAACCCAGAACGTGGGCGGTGTCGTGCTGTTGTCGACGAACACGCGACGAATGTTGGTCGTCTTGGGCAGCAGATACTCGGTGAACTGGCCGGTCTTGGTGTCGAGCCGCACGACGCGGTCGTTGATCATCGAGCCGGTCCAGGCGTTCTCGTTCTTGTCGAGCATGACGTCATAGGGATTCGACCACGGCGTCGGCAGCTCCCATTCCTTGAACGTCTCGGTCTTGGTGTCGAACATGCCGATGCGGTTGCCGCGATACTCGCCGAACCAGATGCGGTCCTGCTCGTCCATCATGCCGCGCCGCGGGCCGGCCGGCTTCTTCGGCATCTGGAACAGCGTCACCTTCATGGTGTCCTTGTCGACCTTGCCGATGTATTCGGCGGCGATGTCGGTGAAGTAGGCGTTGTTCTTGGAGTCGGGGATGATGTCGTAGATGTTGTGGGTCTCGCCGACGCCCGCGGCCTTGAACGGCTCGAGCGATTCGATCTGGCCGGTCTTGAGGTCGAGCCGGTGGATCGCCGCAAAGCCGTTGTTCTGCGACCAGACCTTGCCGTCGACGTGGGACTTCTCCGCCCGCACCATGTTGACCTGGGTCTGATCCTTGTTCATCTCCGGAGGCATGCTCCAGGTGGTGACCTTCTTATCCTTGAGGTCGACCTTGGCGATCGCGCCCTGGTACATCATGCCAAGCCACATGTTGCCGTCCTTGTCAGGACGCAGGCCAAGCATGCCGGTCGGCCAGCCCTTCTTGAGGTCCGGCATCGCCACTTCGCTGTGGGCGCCCGTCTTCGGGTCGATGGAGCCGAAGGTCTGCTCGCCGAAGTTGGAATAGTAGGCGTTGCCGTCGGCACCGATGATCACGTCATGCGGCTCGATGGTCTGGCGTGGCAGGTCGTACTCGGTGTAAATGACTTTGGTGCCGCTGCCCTTGGGGCGCGGCAGGGTCTTGAGCTCGTATTCCCAGGCCGAGTTGCTCAAATTGATCGAGGTTAGGAATTCCGCCTGCCGCTTGCGGGCTTGCGCAAGCGTGTCACCGCGTTCCTCCAACAGCCGCGTGGCGATGCGCTTCTGCGCGTGCATCGGGATGCTCTGGTTGGCGTAGCTGCCCATTCGCGGCAGGATCTGCGTCGCGAAGCCCTCAACGTCGTAGCTCGACTTCACAATCCGCTCGAGCGTGTGGCAGCTCACGCAATTGAGCAGCGACAGCTTCTGCTGCTGGTTGCCCGGCACGCTCATGATCCATTCGCCATTGCTGAGCTGGCGGGTGATGTTCTTGGTCTTGACCAGCTTGATGTCCGCGGTCGCGCCCTTGTCGCCTGCGAGCTCGACCGATGGCAAACCCTGCAGGTCATAGCCGATGGCCCGAATCGACAGCGCATATTTCCCCGGGGCAAGCTTCGAAGCCGGGAAGCTGAACTGGCCGCTTGCGTCACTGACCACCGTAATGGTGATGGTGCCGCCTTCCTTCTTGGCGCTGACCAGCACGCCTTCCATCGCCCCTTCCTCAGCCGAGGTCACCTGGCCAGAAAGGGCAACCTGAGCGAGCAGGCTCGTAGTCGACATCACAGCCACGGTCGCGCCGAGTGCGACCGCTTGCAGCAGGCTTCGCTTGTGCATGATGGGCTTCTCCCTCGAACGTCGCCGCCAATAATATGGAGGCCACGGGGCCCCCACAGCGGCGATCGAAATTTAATCCCGCAGAATAGCCGTTTCGCGGCCCCGTTCAATGGGCCACCAGGGCGGTTGGGGGCGGCTGTGGAGCGAGGCTCAGAGGGCCGCGTGGGCGTAGCCGATTGCCGCCTATTTGATGGAACTTGCGATCACTTTTTCAGCATACGGGCTGGCGTGATTGGAACAAACTCCTACGCCTTTGGTTTATCCCGCCACTGAACTGATAGTCGTTCAACAAGCTAACGAGGGTAACCATGCAGAAACCCCTTTCTGTTCTGGCGGGTGCTGCCATTCTGGCGTCGGCGGGACTTTTC
>Ga0137403_10006344_pt1 | contig 13556 bp, 9 predicted proteins | sample CZOMad2_1_16fung_FD_122057 | JGI IMG/M metagenome (GOLD analysis project Ga0137403, IMG submission 122057) | Vadose zone soil fungal communities from Angelo Coast Range Reserve, California, USA - CZOMad2_1_16fungal (Hybrid Assembly) | ecosystem: Environmental > Terrestrial > Soil > Vadose zone... | reverse complement strand
CGATTTCTGGAGCCCGGATGGTTGCCAGAAATGCGAAGCCGGCCTCCGCAATGAACCGTATCCGGATTACAGTTCGGGGCAAGGTATGAACAGCCAAACGGTAATAGACTGGAATCAGCACATGTATGACGCCGTTGGCTGGCTTCCCGAGCATGTCAACTATTACCGGAGCTCGGGCGCCGTTCCGTGCAGTTTAACAAACTACCAACAGGTGAGATTGGCATGTTCTTCGTCGTCGTGGACCGCTTATAAGGTGAATATCCTGACTATGACGATTAACGCTACAACAGTTCAATCGTGTCGTGATGGCAATTGCCAAACTAGACCCTACTAACCCTAAGGAGCAACGAAGTGAAATGCACAAAACCATCCGTTCTCGTGGTTCTAGTTCCAACCTTGGCTGTCGCACTCGGGGTGTCTCGATCCGCAGGTTCACAGGGGCAGGCGTCAAATGGCGAGGTCACGCTCTCTGTGGAAGGTCCAAGACCGTTGGCGGAAGCTGCCAAACTCCTGGAGTTGAAGCTAGGGGTAGGAGTTTCTTATGAAGATGTTCCATTAGTCTACAGTGGTGACTATGCACGAGCATCTGACACATCTTGGGGCCGAAAGTACGGTGATGATCACGGGGAGTTCAAGGCCGCAAATCCGCTCAGCCTTATCGGTGGTACATTACAAATCCAATTCCAGATTGATCCAAGAACGACAAAACCCATTGCTTCAGCAAGCCGCCTATTGCAAGACGTTATAGATCAGCATTCGGCACGGAAAAATCCAGGCGAATTTACACTCGCGACGGTAAGTAACGACTTCAGCATCGTCCCAACAGCAGCCCGTGATCGGAGCGGCAAGATGGTCGCGGTTCGATCACCCCTCGATTTTCCAATCTCGTTTCCCGTAGCTGAGCGCACCGGGATGGAAACTTTGAGGATCTTTTGTGATGCAGTCACCATGGCCTCTGGTTACAGGGTCGGCGTGGGTACGATTCCGCTCAACATGTTGCGAAACACAGTGGTACACCTTGGTGCGAACGGAGAACTCGCTAGGGACGTTCTCGTGAAGATGCTACAAGGGTTACGTTGGAGTGACCCGCGCACGCTCGGACCGATACCTAAGCTTTCCTGGCAGTTGCTCTACGGGTTGGAGGCACACGACATCGAACGAGGGTTTTATGCATTGAATTTAGGAGCAGTCGAGCGCGAAGAACCAACACGTGTAGGCACAATTCGTCGGGTTCGCGTGTTGCGATAACAATCGCTGAAAAGCTTGCTGGGGCTGAGTATTCTCTGGCCCCTGCCATACGTGAGTAAAGGTTGCTTAGCGTATCGGCTTCATCCTCGAGGCCTCGCTGCTCGATCATGCGGTACAGAACGGTCTCTTCCGGCTTGCGGGGAATATATTCGAAGGCACGGTCCAGCACGCGGAGGCGTTAATGGCAAAAGTTCAGCCAACTCAAGTCATCGTCGGATTAGGGACTTTCTGAATTCGTTCGTCAGAAAATCCGATATTTCCGAGATAAATTGATTGGCTTTTCGGTGCTTTTGCCGACTTCCCCGTAGCCGCGCGGTCCTATACCGGTCTTGAAGGGTCGGGATCAAATTCCTATCGATCCAGACCGGGAAACGGCTTGTGAGGAGTGTTCAAGCCAAGTCGCGGGGCGAGCTCGCAGCGCTATTTTTGACATCGTCGCCCGACGATTTTTCACGCGGTTTACAGCGAGAAAAACACGGCACTGTTCACGCATGCCCTTAGTCGCCAAGGGTTTAGGAATCAGGCCATTCGTGTTCCGGCAACGGTCAGTGGACGCAATACCGCGATGTCGGAAAGGTACTTTTCTCTGCGGTGTTTCAAACCATCAACGAACAAAAGCCTTCACGAAAGACGGAAGGGTGGGCAATATTTGGGCAGCACCTTGAAGGCATTCATCAGACCGGAACCAGTCGCCAAAAAAATAGCCGCGGATTAGCTGGACATGTAATCCGCGGCTTCAAGGAAATTAGAAATACAACTTTCCGGCGAGCTGGATGATTCTTGGACCACCCAGGGCATCGACGCCACGTACCGTGGTCAAGGCGCCGAAACCATCACGGCCCACCGCGCTCGGCAGATTCGTGATCTGGCCGGTGGCCGGATTGATCTGAGCCGTTGATGTGAAGGTCTGCCAGTTCGTATGGTTGAACACATTGTAGGCTTCCACGCGAAACTGGATGTAGTGATTCGGATTTTCACCGTACTTGAACTTCTTGAAGAGCGAGACGTCCCAGTTGTTCACTCCCGGTCCGCGCAGACTGTTCACCCCCGAGTCGTTGCCGATGCTCCCTCTCGAAGCCTGCGTAACGCAGCTGGTGTCGATGTAAGCCAGCAGAGCGCGGCTTCCACGCGACAGGTTGGGGTTGCAGGTCAGAACGACTCGCGGCGCGAAGTCTTCGCTTCCCGTGGTCTGCCGGTTTCGCTGTGCATTCGCGACTCCGGTCAGTGTGTAAGTGAGCGTAACGGGCGCACCCACGGAGAAGCTGGAGAGTCCGGACACTTGCCAGCCGCCGAAAACCTGGCGTCCGAGCGAATTGTCCAGGAACGATCCGGGTCGCGCGAGACTCGGAATGTCGTAGATGTAGTTGAAGGTGAGCCCCTGTGTTCGATCGAGTGTCAGGGGGCCGTAGTTGGCATGACGAGTGTCGGTCAGATGTCCGCGGCCGTCGGCAGTTCCATCCGTAGTGCCCAGCGCCTTCGACCACGTGTACGACGTGCCAATCTGTAATCCGCGCCCGGCCCGGCGATTCGCCGACACCTGGAGCGCGTTGTAATTGGCCGAACCCGTGAACGAGTATATCCCGATCGCCGACTGTCCGGCGGTAGTCTGTCCGCCCGAATAGCCAGGATAGGGACGGTACAGATTGTTCAGCAGCGCCGAGCTTCCATTGGTGGTAGCCGGCTTGGTTGGGTCCTGATTCTCGGGCAACCAGGCGCTCCCGAAGGGCAGAGCGTTGAACGGCCACAACTCGATCAAATGCCGCGACTGCGTTCCGACGTACGACACGCTTAACAAAACCTGCGATGGGAGTTCGCGCTGCACTTCGGTGCTGAAGTTATACACCGTTGGAACGTGCCCATCTCTCTCGAGCTGTACAATAGTCAACGGGAACAGCGTTCCACTCGAACTGGCGATTGACGCCAGGTTTCCATAGTACATTTCGGAGAGTTGGACGTCCGGCGGATTGGTATTGAAGTTCGTCGTATAGCCGATTGCGGACGTCGCGATGCGCTCATAGAATGCGCCGGCACCCGCACGGATGACCGTCTTGTTGTCGAGGCTGTAGGCTAGGCCGACGCGCGGACCCCACTGCGGTCCCCTACTGTCGATCAAGCCGCGCGGAACACCGTTCTGGCCCGCATGCACGATCCCATTGCTGGAATTGCCTACGCCTGGCACTATCGCGCCGATCAAAGGCGCCGGCTGGATGTCATTGTTGATGGGATTTCTGGCGCGAAGTGCTCCCCCGGCAAGCACCGGTTGATAGAGAACAACTTTCTTCGACGGGTCATAAGCCGACGGATCGAAGTTCGTGAACAAGTTGTTCTTTTCCCAAAGCGGCGGCACGAAATTGACTCGGAGTCCGTAGTTCAAAGTCAGCTTCGGAGTGATCTTCCAGGTGTCCTGACCGTAAAACTCGAAGTTGTGGTATGGCGCCTGGGGCAACACGGTCTTGCTGAATTGCCTGTACTGACGGAAGTTCCCGAGCAAGGCATTCGAGAATGCCCACTGTGTATCGCCGGGATTCAGCGGGTCCCGGTCGAAGAAAATGTCGGCATTGTAAGGCCTGAACGGATTCTCCTCTTTGACGGCGTATTCGTAAAAGAATCCCGCCTTGAGCGTGTGCGTCGAGAGAATCTTGGTCAGGTTGTCGGTGAAGTTCGTGATTGGATTGGTGTTCGCGTAAGGAGAGCCTGCGAATCTTGTCAATTGCGTTTGAAAACTCGCGCCGCCGACACCGCCGAAGCCGAAATTGGGGACGAGTCCGCTCGGGTCGGCCGTGGGGTAGAGCAGAGGAATATCGATCTTCGAAACCGATCTATAGTATGGACTGCCGCTCGGAGGACCATTTCCCGGGATGCCGTTCCGGGCCCGGCCATACTGAAACTCGTTCGTCATCGTCGGGCTGATAATTGTCGTTATGCTGCCGGTGACGGACCAGCCATACGTCGGCGCATAAAATGGGGTAAGCCCAAGACTATTGCCCGTGTCGGCCCTGCCGTAGGGACGGTTCTGCGTCTGATGACTCCGAATGACGCGGACGAAAGCCTTCCATCTGTTGCTGATGTTGTAGTCTCCGCGATACACCTCGTCGAACGATGGATCCTCATTCGCGGCCTGTGATTCGTAGTTGTACTGCGGATTTCCAGACACATTCGGCATCGGCAACCAGTTCAAGACCGATGGACCGTACGGGCTGAAGCGGTTGCTCGGAATGATGTTGCCCGGGAAACACGCCGTCTGATCTGCTGCAGTGCAGTTACCCGTCTTCAGCGGATCCTTGATGAACACTGGAATGCCGGAGCCGTCGCGGGTTTGGGAAAAGTTGCCTTGCCGCTCCAGCAGTGTTGGAACCGTGATTCGCATCGGAGTGGCGGCGGGAACTCTGGACCGTCCCCATTCATGCGACATGAAAAAAAAGAGTTTGCTCTTGTCGCTGTTGAATTTTCCTGGAATATAAACCGGGCCGCCGACGTTATAGCCGGCCTGCATTTTTCGATAAATCTGGCGCGGAACCCCTGAGCGATTATTCGTAAAGGTGTTGGCATTCCATCCTTCTTCACGTTTGAAATAATAACCGCCGCCATGGAACTCCTGAGTTCCTTGCCGGGTCGCTACCTGAATCTGAGCGCCGGAGTTGCGTCCGAATTCAGCGCTCTGGCCGGTCGTGGATACCTTGAACTCGGCAACGGAATCCATGCTAAGCCGGTAGCCGAAGTTGATCGGATTGTTCACACCGGAATCCGTGAAAGTTTGGCCGTCCACCATAAAGTTGGTCTGGTTGTTCCGCTGGCCATTGATGCTGGGCATGCCCAAACCCGCATCTGCAGGAGCGCCGGGAACGGTCTTGAAGAGCGCCGTCAAATTGCGGCCGTTCAAGGCGATATCTGCCATCTGCCTCCCCGTAACGACGCCGGACCGTTCGCCCGACACTGTTTCAAGCTGGACGGACTGGGCTTCCACCGTAATCGACTCCGCCTGAGAGCCCACCTCGAGTTGAATCGCGGGAAGACCCAGTTTGTCATTGACGAACAGCTTGACGTCCGTCTTCTTGTACGTTTTGAAGCCCGGTAATTCCACTGTTACCGTATACGTAGCCGCGGGCAGCGCGCTGAAGAGATAAATGCCCGCTTCGTTCGTAATAGTCTGTCGCGCTTCCACACCCTGGTCCTGGTTGATCAGCGTGACCGTTGCACCTGGGATAATTGCCCCCTGCGTATCCTGCACAACCCCGGTAATCGATCCGGAACTAATTTGGGCGATCACCGGTAAGTTCCAGGTGAGTAGGCAAGCCACTGCCATGAGAGACAGTGTCGCTGTAGTGATTTTCTTCCTCGAAAACATTGGTTTCCCCCTTCGGGGCGTAGTTTAATAGCGGACCCGACTTTCTTGCGAATGGTTTTTGAATCCTGCTGTAACCGGCGGTCTATGACCGCCGGTTCTTCGGCGGTCATAGACCGCCGCTACAGTGGGATCTAGTTCATCCTTGAACGGAATGGGCTTATCGCATAGGCTCCTGCTGGTACAGCGAACAAGATGCAAGTATCTCGACGAAGCTTTATTAAAGGCGCACTGACCGGCGGGGCCGTCACAACTGCCTTCGGTTTCGACGTTCGGCCGGCGCTGGCGCAGGCTCGCGAACTGAAGATTGCGCGCACCACGGAAACCCACAGCATCTGCCCTTATTGCGCGGTGGCGTGCAGTGTGATCATTCACACGCTCGGCGACAAGGCTCACAACGTCACACCCAGTGTCGTCCACGTCGAAGGTGATCCGGACAGTCCGATCAATCGTGGAGCCTTGTGTTCGAAGGGAATTACGCTCCGGCAGTTTGTGGTCAATGACCGCCGGCTTACCCGGCCGCTCTATCGCGCCCCGGGTTCGCATGAGTGGAAAACGATCTCCTGGGACGAGGCTCTCGACCGCATGGCACGCCTCATCAAGAACACGCGCGATGCCGGCTTCGAGGAGAAGGACGCCGAGGGCCGCGTCGTCAATCGTCTCACCAACACAGCGATGATCGGCGGCTGCACGGACACGAACGAGATCAACTATCTGCTCGGAAAGTTTCGTTTCGGGCTCGGAGTCGTGGCCTACGAGAATCAGGCGCGTCTTTGACACGGCCCAACGGTGGCCAGTTTGGCCGCCACATTCGGCCGCGGGGCTATGACGAACGGCTGGACGGATGTCGCCAACGCCGACGTCGTCCTCGTCATGGGCGGTAATCCGGCGGAGAATCACCCCGTCGGTTTCCGGTTCGTGATGGAAGCAAAGCGAGTCAGGAAAGCCAAACTTGTTACGATCGATCCGCGGTTCAATCGCACGGCCGCCGTTTCGGATATTTATGTGCCGATTCGCGCGGGCACGGACATCGCTTTCCTTGGCGGCCTGATCCACTATGCCATCACGCACGATCTCTACCAGCACGAGTACGTAAAGCTTCACACCAACGCCTCATTCCTCATCAGGGAAGGGTTCTCATTCGAAGATGGATTCTTCTCAGGCTGGGACGAAAACAAGAAGGCGTACGACAAATCGAGTTGGAACTATGAGCTCGACGCGGCCGGTTACGCGAAGGTCGATCCGGCCATGGAACATCCACGCTCCGTGTTTCAACTGATGAAGCACCATTACTCGCGCTACACGCCGGAGATGGTGGCCTCCATCTGCGGCTGTTCGGCAGCAGACTTCGAGAAGGCGGCTGCGATCATCTGCTCCACCGGAAAGCCGGACCGGCAGGGAACCGTTCTTTACGCATTGGGCTGGACGCAGCACAGCCACTCCGTGCAGCTCATCCACACTGCGGCGATGCTTCAGCTCATGCTGGGCAACATCGGAATGCCCGGCGGCGGAGTCAACGCGCAGCGCGGCCACTCGAATATTCAGGGCGCCACGGATATGGGCGCGTGGAATATGCTGCCGGGTTATCTGCGTCTGCCGCGCGCCAACCAGCAAACGCTTGCCGATTATCTCAAAGAGACCACGCCTAAGGCGTTGCGGCCCGATTCGATGAACTACTGGTCGAACACGCCGAAGTTCGTCGTCAGTTTGCTGAAGGCTTATTATGGCGACAAAGCGACGAAGCAGAACAACTTCGGCTATGACTTCCTCCCGAAACTCGGGGAGGTGGACAACTATAGCTGGGGATATCTGTTCGATCACATGTACGCCGGCCAGATCGAAGGGATGATCTCGTTCGGTATGAATCCCGTTGCGAACGGCCCGAACACGCCGAAGATGCTGGCCGCGCTTTCGAAGCTCAAGTGGCTCATCGTTGCCGAATGTTTCGAAACGGAGACGGCATCATTCTGGAAGGCGCGCGAGCTGGCGGAAAAGTACTATTCGACGGCGCTGGATTCGTCCGGTATCAATACTGAAGTCTTTCTTCTTCCGGCGGCATGCTTCGCCGAGAAAGACGGCGCGTTCGTGAACTCGTCGCGCTGGGCGCAGTGGAAGAACGTGGCGGTCGAGCCGCCGGGCCAGGCGTGGCGCGACCAGGACATCATTGCTCGACTGTTTCTGAAGATTCGCGAGCTATACGAGAAGGAGGGCGGCAAGGCCCCCGAACCACTGCTCAACATGGCCTGGACCTGGCAGAATCCCGCGTCCCCGTCGCTCTCGGAAGTATCCCGCGAAATTAATGGCCGCGATGCCGCCGGCAAACAACTGGCGAGCTTTGCTGCGCTTGCCGATGACGGTTCGACGGCGTGCGGCAACTGGGTCTATACGGGTTCATTCACAGAAGCCGGGAACATGATGGCGCGGCGCGGTCAGGAAGATCCGACGGGCCTCGGTCTCTTTCCCAACTGGGCATGGAACTGGCCGGCCAATCGACGCATCCTTTATAACCGTGCTTCCGCTGACGCCGCCGGCAAACCCTGGGATGCGTCGCGCGCGCCGCTGCGATGGAACGGCACGAATTGGACTGGAGATGTTGCGGACTACAAGGCGGACGCTGCTCCCGGCGATTTCGGCGCATTCATCATGCTGCCCGAAGGCGTTGCGAAGCTCTATGCTTCCGACTTCGTCGAAGGTCCCTTTCCCGAGCACTATGAACCGGTGGAGTCGCCGGTCGAAAACATCCTTCACCCGAAGGTCAGCTCCAATCCGTTAGCGAAGATTTTCCGGACAGATCGCGACCCCATCGGCTCCGCAGCAGAGTTTCCTTACGTCGGTACGACGTATCGGCTGACCGAACACTTCCACTACTGGACAAAAAATATTGCGGGCACGAGCGAACTCCAGCCTCATTTCTTTGTCGAAGTGCCGGAGGCGCTTGCAAAGACGAAGAACATACGCAGCGGCGATATGGTGCGCGTTCGCTCGGCGCGAGGCGCGGTCGAGGGAAGGGCGATGGTCACGAAGCGAATGCGTGGCCTGCAGGTCAGCGGAAAGACCGTTTATCAAATCGGTCTACCGATACATTGGGGTTTCATCGGGCGCGTGACCGGCCCGCTGGTGAATAATCTGAGCCCAAGCGTGGTCGATCCGAATTCAGGTACGCCGGAGTACAAAGGATTTTTGGTCAACATCGAGAAGATATGAAAATCGTATTTGGTTCTAGCCGCGGAGCGGCGACAGAATGTAGCCCAGGGCGTGAGCCCTGGGTCAAGGAATTCACGAAGGGCGAAAGATTCTTTCGCCCCTACGGGGCTTTCTTTACTGGCGATACTCAAACCCACGGCTTACGCCGTGGGCTACATTCTTTCGCCGCTACGCGGCTGATCGAAGCATGATGGAAACCTTCATCAAGGCGATTTCGGCGACACCGGGCAAGCCGGCCGGTGTGTCCAGGCGAACCGACACGGTCGCGAAGATGATCGACACGACCACGTGCATCGGCTGTAAAGCGTGTGAAGTCGCCTGCCAGGAGTGGAATAACCAGCAGGTCACCTTCGGCAACTTCGAAGGCACTTATCAGACAATGCCGGACCTCGCTCACAACTTCTGGAATCTGATCAAATTCAACGAAACAGAATCGGAGATAGGCACGCCGCTGTGGCTCATGTCGAAGTATCAGTGCATGCATTGCGTGGACCCGGGCTGCCTCAAAGCGTGTCCGGCGCCCGGCGCCATTGTTCAGTACACCAACGGCATTGTCGACTTCAATCACGACGCGTGCATCGGCTGCGGCTACTGCATGACCGGCTGTCCATTCGATGTTCCGAAAATGAACCCGGCGACGAACAAGGTGCACAAGTGCACCCTTTGTACCGACCGCGTTTCGGTTGGACTCGAGCCCGCATGTATCAAGGCCTGTCCCACGAATTGCCTGAGCTTCGGTACGCGCGAGGATCTGATACGCAAGGCGGAAGATCGAGTGGGCACGCTGCAATCGGACGGATTCCGGAATGCCGGAATCTACAATCCTCCCGGGGTTGGCGGCACACATGTCGTTTATGTCCTCGCTCATGCCGACCAGCCGGAAGCTTACGGGCTCCCAAAGGATCCACACATCCCGTGGACCGTTGCCCTTTGGAAAGGTCCTCTGAAGTGGATCGGGAATGTCCTGTTGATCGGAGGCATTCTCGGCACCTTCTTCCACTATGTCCGTTACGGACCGCAGCGCGATGAATGAACCCAGGGTCACCCGCTTCAGCGTAACCGAACGCGTCATCCACTGGCTGGTGGCGCTCAGCTTTCTCTACGTCGCATTGACGGGGCTGGCGATCTGGTCGCCGCGGCTCTATTGGCTCGCTGCCGTGTTCGGCGGCGGCTTCACCGTGCGGGCGTGGCATCCATGGGCCGGTCTTCTCTTTGTGGTTTTTTTCACCGCGATGTTTCGGAACTGGAGAAGGCAAATGCGGCTGGACCGCGATGACCGCCGCTGGCTTCGGCTTTCGCATCGCTACGCGGTGCACGATTTCGCGGGATTACCGGAAGCGGGACGCTTCAACGCCGGACAAAAGTCGCTGTTCTGGATGCAGGCCATCTTCGGTCTCCTGCTGATCGCCAGCGGAATCGTCATCTGGTGGCCGGCAGTCATGCCACGGCTTCTTCGTGAGATCGCTGTTCTCATTCATCCGACTGCTGCCGTGATTTCGATCGGCGGAATTATCCTTCATATCTACATGGGTACGGCAGCCGTGCCGGGGTCTTTTCGTGGGATGATTCAAGGATGGGTGACGCCCGGCTGGGCCGCATCCCATCACCCCAAATGGTACCGAGAACATGTGGGATCAACGGGCACAACGCGCTCGCCTTCTCGCTGAACGCTACCAGGCCTCGCGAGAAATCCTGGTCTTCTACGACGGTCTCGCCTCCTGGCAGGGGCGGATTGCAGCAAGAGACCTGGACTCGATGAAGTGTTTCTTTCCGTCTTTGCTCGAGCTCGTCATCCGCACCGGTCCAGCCGATCTGGCGGATGCCGCCCGCAAACTCGACAGCACACAATTCGACCAGATCGTCCACAATTACTGGGACGCTCCAGGCGTATTCTCTGAGCTCGAATTCTTCGCTCGCGCCCTTCTTCAACCGTATGCTTCGAGCTTTCCGGAAGGCCTGGACTGTCCGTGGTGCCGGCAGCCTCCCCAGGTGGGTTGCCTGCATCCACAGGGCGATGGTCTCGCCTTCACAATCGTCTGCCCGTTGTGCCTTCGCCGGCGCGCGTTTCCACGTACCCGCTGCCCGGGCTGTGACGAATCGTCCGAAAAAAAGCTCGCCAACTACAGCACGCCCGAATTTCCTCACCTTCGGCTGCAGGCATGCGACACGTGCCGCGGATATCTGATGATTGTGGATCTTTCCAGCGACCCCGCGGCTATTCCTGAGGTTGACGAACTGGCGGGTTTGCCGCTGGATCTCTGGGCCATCCAGGAAGGCTTTCACAAACTTCAACCGAACCTCGCCGGAATTTAACAACTTCTGCTGGTAACCTTTTTCTCAATTTTCGGTTCTATATGGGTAAGCCATCGAGTGGGCGAGAATGTGAACGTCTTGTCGACTATCATCTTGTCGTTTGTTCTGACCCTTGCCGGTCAGGATTCTGACGACAAATTCCAAAAACTGGTGGAACTCGGAAGACGGGCCGAGGCGAAGGGTAATTATGCGGAGGCGGAGCGGCATTTCCGATCCGCCGTCGATCTAGCCGATGCCGGCGGAGTTTCGATAGCGGACAGGAGCGCGGCTTTCTCGGATCTCGGGCACCTCCTTTTGAAGGAAGACCGTTTTGCCGAGTCGGAAAAGTTCTTTGATCGCGCTCTGGAAATCGCGCGAAGCAGCCCTGGTGGAGAGAACAACCTGCCGGTCCTTCTGAACAACCTGGGAGCGCTCTACAGCATGACCGGCCGCTACGCCCGCTCCGAGTCCCTTCTCAACGAGGCTAAGAAGTTGACCGAACAGAAACTGGGGCCGGAGCAGCCGCCCATGTCGGAAATAATGAACAATTTCGGCATTCTCTACTGGGTGACCGACAAGCCGAAACTGGCTGAAACCCACCTCAGAAAAGCCCTTGCACTGAATGAGAAACAGGTGGGGCCAAATCATCCCACCGTGGCACTCGTTTTGAATAACCTGGCAGATATATACGTGAAACAGAAAAAGTGGGATGTTGCTGAACCGCTTCTCCGGCGGGCACTGCAGATTATCCAGACGTCCTTCAGTCCCGGGCATCCGGATGCATCCTTCACTTTGAACAGTCTCGGCTTCGTGTATGGCGGCCGAAAGAATCTGCCTGAAGCGGAAAAAGTATTTCGGCAGTCTCTCGAGATTCGACGGAACGTGTTTGGGGCGAACCATTCCAGTGTCGCGGTTGCAGAGGCTAACCTGGCCGCCATTCTTACTGGCCGCGGCAAGTACGGCGAAGCGGAAACTCTGTTTGTCGATGCGCTGCAGATTCTCGAGAAAAAACCAGGAGAGCGGAGCCTCGAGCTGCCCAGCATACTGGAAGCGTACGCCCTTCTTCTCCGTCTCAAAAGTGCCGAGGAGGCCAGCGCCATGGAGGCCCGTGCCAAATCCATTCGCACGAGAATGGGCTATACGACTTCCGCCGAAGGGTTGAAGAAGTAATCGGGATGAAAACCTGCGAAGAAAAGAATTAGCCGCGAATTACGCGGATTACGCGAATGGGCGCATCAAGGATCCTGTGATGCGCCCATTCGCGTAATCCGCGTAATTCGCGGCTAATTCTTTACAACTTCGAGAAGAACGCTGTCACGTCCTTCGCCCACAACTCCGGCTGCTCCATCGCGGCGAAATCACCGCCCCGGGGCTGTTCCGTGTAGTGTGCGAGATTGGTAAACACCCTCTGATACTTCAGTTACGGCGGCTCGGGAATGTGCCTGGTGTTTCAGCCGGGCGCCATCGATCAGTTTACCGTGCCGAATCGCCCGGCAGGCAACAACCCGGACGATGGCCCGCCGATCAGAGTGAATGCGCAGATCGCTGTTGCCCGCTGATCGCCAGAAAAGAGCGCTTTCCTTCAGCGACGCGGTTCAAATTCACGGCCGGACGGAAATAATCCTTACGAACTCGATCCGGAGTTGTTTTCGGCCGGTGACACCCCAGGGCGGGCTCAATTCGACATGATCCAGGAGCCATGTGCGTCTGGTTGGCGACTGGTTGAAGTAATCCAGAGCCGTCGTGTCCATCCACGCACTCTTGCCGAGCTTCAATGTCTGTAAGAGATCGTTCTCGAAGGCCTGGTGATTTTCGGCATTGATGGGCCGCCAGATTGTTTGCGGATTGAAGTATTTCAGTATGGCGTCGTCACCGTTGAGTCTTTGGTAGTAGACAACAACGTCCGATCCCCACATCCGTTGCGCTTCCAGCGCCAATCGAACCGGTGGACTCGCTTCGGCCTTTGAGTACGGATAAATCATGAAGGTGAAATTGCTCAAGACAAGCACCATCAGGAAAATCGGCACGGCGTGTGTATTTCGCAAAGGCTGAAACAGTCCGTATTTCTTGAGGAGGAGCCCGAGCCCGATAATACCGCCCGGCAGGTAGAACAACCGGTAGTACGGGAATTGCGTCAGCCAAAAGAACTGGAATAAGAAGAAAGGCCCGACCCACCACAGAATGAAGTTCGATGCTTCGTGTGAGAAGGCCTCGACAAACTCATCATCCTGGAACCAGGCCTTGACTGCGCGAACAGCAGCCGCCAGCAGTGCGATTACAGACACGAGCAACGCCGCCCCGGCCACTACCTGGATTCTTAAGTCGATGTGCCTGAGGGCCAGGGAGAGACTGCCGCCGAAAAACACTCGAACGCTGCTGCGAACCGTTTCCCACGTGTTTCCACCGAGGGACGCAAACGCCCATTCCTCGTGTCCATTGGCCGTTATCCAATTCCAAAACGTTCCCTGAT